>Ga0066791_10000359_pt1 | contig 18284 bp, 17 predicted proteins | sample OrgsoiDNA2013051_FD_70944 | JGI IMG/M metagenome (GOLD analysis project Ga0066791, IMG submission 70944) | Permafrost soil microbial communities from the Arctic, to analyse light accelerated degradation of dissolved organic matter (DOM) -... | ecosystem: Environmental > Terrestrial > Soil >...
GAGTCAGACGTGGGGCAGCTCTTCAGGCTGCGGAACCGCTTTCCAGCGGGTCCAGCCGGCCGGAAGGCAGGCTTGCGGGCAGGATTGCCCGCCCCACGACTCGGCGGCGGCGCCTCAAGGCGTTAGAATCGTCTGAGCGGCATGACTTACGACGTGGCTGTGATCGGGGCTGGCTCGTTCGGCGCGTGGACCGCGTGGCATCTGGCCCGCGCCGGCAACCGGGTACTCCTGCTGGACGCCTGGGGCCCCGCCCACAGCCGCGCCAGTTCGGGCGGCGAGAGCCGCATCATCCGCATGGGGTACGGGGCGAACGAGATCTACACCCGCATGGCGGTGCGCTCGCTGGCGCTGTGGCAGGAACTTTTCGCGCGCACGGCGCAGCCGCTGTTTCATCGCACGGGCGTAATGTTGATGGCGCGCGAGGACGACGCTTATAGCCTGGCGACCCGCGATACCCTGGCCCGCGTTGGCGTGCCGATGGAGATCGTGCCGGCGCCGGAGTTGGCCCGGCGCTATCCGCAGATGCAAGGCGGGCCCGGCGTGTTCGGGATACTGGAGCCGGAGAGCGGCGCCCTGATGGCACGCCGCGCGGTGGCTGCCGTGGTCGCGGACGCCGTGCGCCACGGGGTAACGTACTCCACCGAAGCCGTGAGCGCACCCTTCCGGCGCGGCTCTCAGGAACTCGGCGCGGAAACGTTGGTTTTTGCCTGCGGGGCCTGGCTGCCGAAACTCTTCCCCAAACTTCTGGGCAAGCGAATTCGTCCCACGCGCCAGGAGGTCTTTTTCTTTGCGCCGCCCGCTGGGGATCGCCGCTTCTCTCCGCCCGAATTGCCCGCCTGGATCGATTTCACCGACGCGCGCTACCCTTATGGAATTCCCGATCTGGAAGGGCGCGGCTTCAAACTCGCCCTGGACCGTCACGGCGACGCGTTCGATCCGGATTTGGGCGATCGCCGCCCCAGTGCCGAGGGTGTGGAGGAAGCCCGCCGCTTTCTTGCCGAACGGTTCCCGGCTCTGCGCGATGCGCCGCTCACCGAGTCTCGCGTGTGCCAGTACGAAAACACTTGCAATGGCGATTTTCTAATCGACCGTCACCCGGAGTTCGAGAATGTGTGGCTCGCCGGCGGCGGTTCCGGCCACGGCTTCAAACACGGGCCCGCGGTGGGCGAATATGTTACAGCCTGCGTTCTTGGGCGGGGCGAACAGGAGCCAAGGTTTTCGCTTGCGACCAAGCGAGAGACCCCAGGCCGCACGGTTTACTGAGAGCTTGACAAAACCGTCAGCCACTGTTCATACTCAACCAATCACCTGTGCGGGGAAGGGAATTTAGTTCCGAAACCGTCTCTATCGCCGCCCCGTCCTTCGGGCCTCGTCTAGCCATTGGTTCCACGAAGAATCGTACTCTCAATTCAAAATGAGGAGTCACTCAATGCGTTATCGATGCTTCGCGTTTCTTTGCTTCTCGCTGTCACAAATAACGGGTTTCGCGCAGTCTCAGGCAAACACCGGAAACATAGAGGGGACGGTTGTCGACCCATCGGGCAGTGCCGTACCCAAAGCTAAGGTCACTCTGACGAACGCCGGGACCAACTTCACACGCGCGCTCGTGACCGACGACGAAGGCCGGTTTAGGGGCCTGCTGCTGCCGCTCGGACCGTACCGGGTGGCTGTCAACGCCGACAACTTTGGCGCCATGGTGCGCGAGGGGCTGGAACTCGAAACCGGCCAGACCATCTCTCTGACGCTCACGCTGAGCATCTCGCAGGTGGGGCAGACCATTTCCGTTACCGGCGAGGCGCCGATTATCGAGAGCGGAAAAGTGGAGACCTCCACTTACCTGGATTCGCGGTCGGTGCATGACCTGCCCAACAACGGGCGCAACTTTTTGAGTCTGGTGCCGCTCACTCCCGGCGTTTCCATTGTGCAAGGGCCCGATGGCGATGAGATCTCGATCAATGGCCAAAAGGGCATCAACAACAATGTTTCGATCGATGGCGCCGACAATAACAACCCGTTCTTTGGGGAACAGCGCGGCGGCCAACGTCCGGCCTTCACGGTCAGCCTGGATGCCATCAAAGAATTTCAGGTGGTCTCCGACAGCGCCCCCGCCGAATTCGGACGCAGCTCCGGCGGGTTCATCAATGTGGTGACGAAATCCGGGACGAACGACCTGCACGGGACTTTGCACGAATACCAGAAATGGACCGGGCTGACCTCGCGTCTCTCCGACGGCACGCGCCTGAGCGGGTTTGCGCAGGAGCAGTTCGGCGGCACGCTCGGCGGCGCCATCAAGAAGGACAAGCTTTTCTATTTTGTGGGATATGACCAGCAGTATTTCACGCAGACCAAGCAGAACAATCCCAACCGCATCGATCCCGTTCTGGTGAACTTCTTCGCCACCAAGTTCAACGACCCGAACGAGAACGGCCCGATCACGCGGAAGAACAACGCCATTGCCACCCTGGGCAAGATCGATTGGTACGCCAGCCCGAAAAACCTTCTCACCGCCCGCTATAATTACACCCATTCGAATCAGCCCAACGGCACCTTCGACGTGGAGCAATGGGGACGGAGCGCCAACGCGCTTGAGATCGATTTCTCGAACACCATCAGCCTGCAACTGAATTCGACCCTGACGGCGACTACCCTGAATGAAGCGCGCTTTCAATTCTCGCGCGAGGACCGGCCGCGCAGCTACAGTGGCCCCAACCTCCCCGGGCAGAACCGCCCGTTCCCGGATACAGGCATCGATTTTGGGGGCCAGTATCGCTTCGGAATGCCCTTCTTTATTCCGGTCAAGGATCACGATACGCGGTTCCAGTTGAACGACAATATCTCCGTGGTACGCGGGGCGCACAATTTCAAATTCGGCGCCGAACTCAATCGCACCTCTACTACGCAAACCTTCGTCGGCTTCGCCAACGGCCGCTTCATTTTCGACAGCGTGCAGGGCTTCATCAACTACGTCAATATCGGCCCCAAGTTCGTGGAGTGCTCCGACGGAACCACCAACAATTTCGGCAATTGCCCGGCGAACACGACGATCACAGGCCCGCTGCAGTTGTTCCTGCAGTTCGCCGGTGTCAATGGGAAGAGCACGGATGACGCAGGCACGCAGAGCATTCCGCAACTGGAGCCGGCGCTGTTCGTGCAGGACAAGTGGCAGATTCGGCCCAATCTCACATTGAGCTACGGTTTGCGTTGGGATGCGCAGGTGGAACCAGACCCGCTCACGCCGCCCGGCCAGGCGTTCTTTGCGCCGTTCATCGGCAAGCCCGGCTTCCCGTCCAACGGAAAGATCCCGTCATCCATGAAGCAGTTCCAGCCGCGACTGGGAATGGTTTGGGATCCGGGCAAGAAAGGCAAGACCATCATCCGTTTGGGCGGCGGCATTTACTATGCCCGCACTCCCGGATTGGACGTGGCCAGCACGCGCTCCACTAACGGTTCGGTGGGCCAATCGATTTTTCAGGCTTCCTTCTTTAACGGCTTCGGCGTGACGCCGCCGGCTTACACATCATTGGTCCCGAATGCGAGTAACCTTCCGCCGAGCGACCCGCAGGTTTATGTTACCGACAAGAACTTCACCAACCCGCGGACCTACACGTGGAGCCTGACAGTGGAGCAGGCGTTGTCCCAATCGGTCAAGGTGAGCACGGCCTTCACTTACAGCAAAGGAGTTCACGGCAGCCGGTTCGTGGACCGCAACGATCCGGTGTTTGGATCTCCGTGGAGTCTTGGGCTGGGCGCCGACGGCACTAACGGAATCGGTCAGTTGACGACGCTCGAGAGTTCCGCCAAGTCACTGTTCCGCGGCCTCACGATCGCCATGCAGAAGCAGTTCTCGAAAAATTTTCAGTTCCAGATGAACTATCAGCTTTCGGAGGACCTGGCCGACGACGACAACGAGCGCGACCCGTTCACCTATCGCTACGCCGTGGCCAATAACTTCAAGCCGGATTACGGTTTCTCCGATCGCATGGAACGGCATCGCTTCAATGCTTTCGGCTTGTGGCAGGGGCCGTGGGGAATTGAATTTTCGCCGCTCATCAGCTTCCATTCGCCGCAGCCGATTTCGGTGGCCAACCGCATACTGGCGAACGGGTATATCGTCAACCGCAACACGGTTTGGAAGGACAACACATTTTTCGCGGTGGATTTCCGAGCCGACAAGAACTTCAAGCTCACCGAGCGATTCAAGCTGCAGGCCAGCGTGGACGCCTTCAATCTGACCAACCGCGCGAATCCCAAACACCCGGAGACGACCAGCCTTCTGTTCAATTTCGACGGCACTGTGCAAAGCGGCCTGGGAGATCCGCGACAGGCCCAACTAGGGCTGCGGCTGATCTTCTAGGTGTGAACAGTTCTCATACGGAAGCGGGCGTCGATCCGCGCCTGGTGCCTAAACGAAAGCTGTACACGGGCGCCCTCATGCCTGCCATCGGCCTGGGCACCTTCGGTTCCGATCACGCTGACGCCGGCCAGATTGCGGCCGCGGTCAAAGACGCGGCATTCCTGGGCTATCGCCACTTCGACTGCGCATCCGTCTACGGCAACGAGGACCGCATCGGCGCGGTTCTGAGCGAAGCGACTCAGTCCGGCATTCCGCGCGAGGATCTCTGGGTCGCCTCGAAGCTGTGGAACGACAGTCACGCGGAACCGGACGTCATCCCCTCCTGCCGGAAATCGCTGGCCGACCTGCAACTGGATTACCTGGACATGTACCTGGTCCACTGGCCGTTTCCGAATTTTCATCCGCCGCATTGCGATGTGTCCTCGCGGAGCCCGAACGCCAGACCTTATATTCACGAAAATTTCATGAAGACCTGGCGGCAGATGGAGAAGCTGGTGGACCTCGGTTTGGTGCGGCACATCGGCCTCTCTAACGTGACCGTGCCCAAGCTCAAGCTGATTCTCCGCGATGCGCGCATCAAGCCGGCCGTCAATGAAATGGAATTGCACCCGCATTTCCAGCAGCCGGAGCTTTTCGAATTCGTGCGCGCCCATGGCATTGCGCCCATCGGCTACAGCCCCATCGGCTCGCCGGCGCGTCCAGAGCGCGACCGCACCTCGGAGGACACGGTCGACATCGAAGACCCGGTGATCGTCGCCATCGCCAATCGCCTGGGCGTGCACCCAGCCGTAGTGTGCGTGAAGTGGGCGGTGCAGCGCGGGCAGACGCCGATTCCGTTTTCCACTAAGCGCCGCAATTACCTGAGTAATCTGCAGGCCACCGTGAGCCAGTCGCTTACGGACGATGACATGAAGGCGATCGCGGGCATCGACAACAATTGCCGACTGATCAAGGGCCAGGTATTTCTGTGGAAAGCCGACCAGACCTGGGAAGACCTGTGGGACGTGAATGGAGTAATCAGCGACGGAGAAATCAAATCATGACAGGCGCATACTTGCCCGGCGACAGCACCGTGGAACTGAGAGAAGTGGAAGTCCCGGCGCCCGGCCACGGCGAAGTGCTGCTGCGCATGAAGGCCTCCACCATTTGCGGCTCGGACATCCGCTGCATTTACCACCAGCACCTTGGCACGGGGCCCGAAAGCTACCAGGGCGTGGTGGCGGGCCATGAGCCGTGTGGCCAGATCGTGAAGGCCGGCCCCGGTTGCCGGCGCTTTGGCGCAGGAGACCGCGCGATCGTCTATCACATCTCCGGCTGCGGCGTGTGCAACGATTGCCGCCGCGGGTACATGATCTCCTGCACTAGCGAGAAGTACCGGCGGGCCTACGGATGGCAACGCGACGGCGGCATGGCCGACTACCTGCTGGCCGAAGAAAAGGACCTGATCCACTTACCCGCCGAACTTTCCTATGCCGATGGCGCCCAGGTTGCCTGCGGGTTCGGCACCGTGTACGAAGGCTTGCAGAAGATCGGGATCTGCGGCAATGACGCGGTCCTGATCACCGGCCTGGGCCCGGTCGGCTTGGCCGCAGGCGCCCTGTGCCGCAAGCTGGGGGCGGCGCGGATCATCGGCATCGACCTGGTGGAAGAGCGCATGAAGCTGGCCCTGGACCTGGGCCTTTGCGACGAAGTGCTGGACGGCGGCGCGGGGGGCGCGGACAATGTGGCGGAGGTTCGCCGGCTCACCGGCGGCCACGGCGTGGAGCGCGCCGTGGATTGCTCGGCCGATGACGCCGCGCGCGCCACCGCCATCCGCGCCACGCGAAAATGGGGACGCATTGTTCTTCTGGGCGAGGGCGGCAAGGTGGAATTCAACCCGTCGCCCGACATCATCCACGATCAGAAAACCATCTTTGGATCCTGGGTTACTTCCACCTGGCTCATGGAAGAACTGGTGGAGCGCCTGGTGCGCTGGAACCTGCACCCGGCCGACCTGGTGACGCACCGTTTCGCGCTGGACCACGTGAGCGACGCCTACCGCCTGATGGCTTCCGGACGGTGCGGCAAGGTGGCGGTTTGCTTCGACGAAGAACTCCGCGTAAACTCCTGAACGGTTAGGCTCCGCGCCGCATCTTGGCGGCGAATGTCTCGCGGAACTTCTTCAGCTTAGGGGCCACCACAAAGCTGCAGTACGGCTGCTGCGGGTTGTTGCGGAAGTACTCCTGGTGGTAGTCTTCCGCCAGATAGAACGGCGCGGCCGCGCGTAACTCGGTCACGATGGGCGTGCGCCAGATGCCCTCCGCATCCAGTTCGGCGATCAGTTGTTCGGCAACCTGGCGCTGTGCGTCGCTGTGATAGAAGACGACGGAGCGGTATTGCGGCCCGGAGTCGTTGCCCTGCCGGTCAAGGGACGAGGGGTCGTGGATGGTGAAGAAGACTTCCAGAATCTGGCGATACGAAGTTACTTCGGGGTCGAAGGTAACCTGCACTACTTCGACGTGCCCGGACTTGCCTGTGCAGACGGCGCGGTAATCCGGGTTGGCAAGATGCCCGCCCATGTAGCCGGATTCCACCGAGCTTACGCCCGCCATTTCGTCATACACCGCTTCCAGACACCAGAAGCAGCCACCGCCGAGCGTTGCGATTTCCTGGTTGGCCATAGTTCCAATGTACCGTGTGTTGCCGGCGCATGCGATAATAGCGGCTTCCATGACGATCTTGGATATCAACGAGATTCGGGCCATTCTGCCCCATCGCTACCCGTTTCTTCTGGTGGACCGCATCGTGGAGATGGAGCCCGAACGCATCGTCGGGATCAAGCAGGTCACGGCGAACGAGCCGTTTTTTCAAGGTCATTTTCCGGATTTCCCAGTGATGCCTGGTGTGCTGATCGTGGAAGCCATGGCGCAGACCGCGGGCATTCTGGTCTTGAAAAATATGCCGGACCGCGAGAACAAGCTGGTGCTTCTGGTGGCGGTGGAGAACGCGCGCTTCCGGCGGCCCGTGGTTCCGGGCGACACGCTGCGCATGGAGATGAAACTCCTCAAGAAGAAGGCCAGCGTGGCCAAGATGGCGGGCGTGGCCACGGTGGATGGCGTGGTGGTGGCGGAGGCCGAAATGATGTGCAAACTCGCGGATAAGGAAGTCCAGCAGCCGGCCGAAGTAATCGTCTGACCGCTACCGTCTGACCAATGGCGATTCACCCGACCGCCATCGTGGATGCGCAGGCGCGGATCGCGGAGACCGCCGATCCGGCCACGTGACGATCAAAAGACTGGGCCGATGTGAGGCCGTTCAGCGGCGTGCACCAGTACTGCCGCATCGCACGGTCGCGTACCATAGGAACCATATGAACCTGCTGCCCGCTGCCTTCCTCGCGAGCATTGCTTGCGCCCAAAGCTGGGCGCCTCAGACCAGCGGCGTCACCGCGTCGCTGCGCGGCGTAAGCGCCGTGAATGCCCAGGTGGTCTGGGCCAGCGGAACCGCCGGCACTTACCTGAGGACCACTGACGGAGGCGTCACCTGGAAAGCCGCGCAGGTTCCCGGCGCCGAAGCTCTCGACTTCCGCGGCATCCGCGCCATGGACGGCCGCACCGTCTACCTGCTCAGCAGCGGTTCCGCGGACAAAGCGCGCATCTACAAGACCACCGATGGCGGCAGCCACTGGGCGCTCCAATTCACCAACCCCGAAACGAAAGGCTTCTTCGATGCCATTGCCTTCTGGGACGCCACTCACGGCATCGTGCTGGGTGATCCGGTATATAGCGACACGGGGGACAGCCAGTTCGCGATTCTCACCACCGCGGACGGCGGCCTCCACTGGCGGCGCCAACACACACCTCACGCGCTCCCCAACGAAGGAGCCTTTGCAGCCAGCAACACCTGCCTGTTCGTGCTCGGCACACGCGAAGCGTGGTTCGCCACCGGCGGCCCCGGCAGCGCCCGCGTGTTTCACTCCCGCGACCGCGGCCTCACCTGGACCGCCGCCACTACGCCCATCCGCAACGATGGGGCGAGCGCCGGAATCTTCTCCCTGGCCTTTTCCGATTCGCGGCACGGCATCGCCGTCGGCGGCGATTATGCGAAAGACCGCGAGGACCGGCGTAATATCGCCGTTACCGAAGATGGCGGCCTCACCTGGACCGCGCCTGCCAGCCCCGGCCCCAAGGGCTTTCGGTCCGCGGTGGCATACCTGCCGCATGCAAAGATGTGGCTGGCTACCGGCACTTCCGGCTCCGATGTCTCCACCGATAACGGAAAAACGTGGAAGCTTTTTGACAGCGGCGCGTACAATGCCGTCAGTTTCGCCTCCGCCGGAGCCGTCGGATGGGCGGTCGGTCCGCGCGGCCGCATCGCAGCTTTCCGGGAGGCGACCAACTGACCCATGCTGCTCACCGGCGCCGTAGGCGGAGTGCACATTTGATGCGGGACCGCGTGTGGTGCCGCTAATACAGTAAGGGGTGGTGTCTTATGTACATCAGATTGTTGTTGTGCCTGCTGTGCGCAGGGGTCCTCCATGGGCAACATGCGCAGAGTCGTAAGGCTACAGTGCAACTCCCGTGGCCTGGCTTGCCCGCGCAGGTTGCGGAGGCAAATGCCATGCCTGTGGCGAGAGTGGAGAGCTTTGTCAACTCTCTATTTGCGAACGTACCCGGGCCGGCCGCGAAAATCAAGGAATTCCGGTTCGTTCCTCTGGAAGCCGGAACGATGTACCTGTTGGCAACGGCCGATTTCAGCGGACGAGGCTTTGATTGGAACATATTGCTAATCCGTCCTGATGGCAATGTTTTTCGGTGCTTTGAAGTCTCATCGGCCGGTCCGCACTTCCTTCCCAGGGAGGTCGTGGACATCGACGGCGACGGCGTGTATGAGATCCTAACCAAAGAACTGGTGGGCGGATACGAAGGAGCTGAAACACTTCCTATTTACTGGATTTCCGTTATGAAGCCTCAGGGAGAGAGCCTGATCGATGTGAGCGAGAAGTATCCGGAACTGTACCGCCGCGACATTCTTCCCGAGGTGAACTTCATGATCCGGTTACTCCAGCCCCCAGCAAACGAGAATCCCGTGCTGATAGCGCCGCTGGCGGAGTTCCAATTTGTCCAATTCAAGATCGGGCGGAGAGTCCTGGGTGACTCGAAGGCCGGCTTACATGAAGCGATTGAATGGAGCCGGTCTAAGCGCCAGGAGATTCAGATCCTTGCCGTGGAGACGCTCAAGGACATTGCCGATCCGGGAGCCGTGAGTTCGCTTACGACGCTCGCTGGTTCAACAAATTCAGCCGTGGCACGGAGGGCCAAGGCCGCCTTGAGCGCGCCAAAACATTGACATGCCACGGCGATTCGTGAACGAGCTCCAATCGCTCTATAGCAACGGCGCCACACCAAACCTGCTTGTAGGTGTTGCGTTTGTGGAGAGCAGCTGTCGACAGTTTACGAATATCCAAAACCCGACACTCAATATCATGGGGTATGGGCCGCTTGAGTCGATGAGCGGAAATTTCGTGGGCATGATGCAGGTACCGCCGAGCCAGAGCACGCTGTTCGATTGGATTAGTAACGCCACGAGCGGAAGGAGCATCTTCGGTACGAAACTATCGGATGCTGCAAATTACAGCGCCCAGCAGACCGCCGCGCACCCTACGTTGCCAGCGTTGACGGCGACACAACAGGAAGATGAGGCACTGTGGCAGTACGCTGGATTCGGGAGCTCCGGACACTACTACCTCCCGGATGCGACCTTTACAGGATGGATGACTACAACAGCGAATCCAAGCGGCGTGGCTTATGCACAGAATGTCCGCAACCACGCGGGGACCGGTTGTGCCTAGGATAAACTGTTGTGCTTCGGATAAATTATAGAGGAGGAACCTATGCGGTATATCTGAATCCTATGTTTGCTCGCGTCCTGGCCGACATGCGGCCAGACGATGGCGTCGTTTGAATGGCCGGGAGATCTCAACGCGATACCCACCGCAAATGCCACCGCTATCGGCACAATCCAAACCCTGGTCAACGGCGCGCTGGCGCCTGCGGGAATCATAGCGCGTGTTGGGCCTTTCGCTTCGCCCCGCTTGAGACCGTCAAGCGCGTTGATTTAATCGCTTCTATCGACACTAGTGGGCGCGAAATGTTCAATGCGCTGGTCGCCGTCTGGCCAGCTTCAGGAAGTTATCGTTACGCAATCCTGCCGTCGGATGCACATGGGGTGCTGGCGAGAGATGTCGTTGACCTTGATGGTGCGGGAGTGCACAAGATTGTGGCAGGTACATTTCCAGGAGGGTATCAAGGGGTAGATACGATCCCAATTCCATGGTACGGTGTGTACACACTCAAGCAAGGGAAATGGATTGAGGTTAGCGACCGATATCCGGAGTTGTATCAGGCGGAGCTAGTTCCCAGATTATCTCTTCTCGTTCACGTAGCAGAAGCAGGGTTCGCCGGAGATAAAGCAGCCCTTGAATTATACAGGGACTGCGGTCTGTTCATCCGATTCAAGTACGAGCGAATGGTTATGCACAATACCGGTGCGGGGCTCGAGAGAGCTCTTAGCTGGGCGGATTCTTCCGCTCCTTCTATACAGGTACTAGCCGTCAAGACCCTTGGCGAGATTACCGATCCCCGGTCGATCTCAGCGTTGCGGAGGCTGGCTGGAAGCCAGGATGTCCGTGTGCGCATCTTCGCGGAGGCTGCATTGGTCCATATTGGAGCTGCTGTTGATAGGCAGTAATGACAGTAATATAATATGAGTGGGTTTGAGCAGTGAGCGTTGAACGTTCCGCTGCCGTGGAAAGATCGAAGCCAAATAGCCACACTTAGGCGGCGCTAATTCGTGGATACTCGCTCACCGCCGCGCCCGCCTCGATTCGCTGTATTAACGCCAAGGCGTCGCGAGCCAGCCCCGCCGTATCCACGCCCTCATACGCGGGGAGATACGCTTCGAGTTTGCGCAGAGCCTTGCGCAGTTGGCGAACCGCGCCCGCGGGGTTGCCGCGCCGGCAGTGATACGAACCTACGGCCACGTGAATCAGCGCCTGCAGGAACAAACGGCGCGGGCCGCGTTCCGGAGTCCAGGACTCTTCCAGCACTTCGTGGCACTCGAAAAACTCGCCATTATTGAATAGCTGGATTCCACGGTGCAGCAGCGGGTCCATGAACTGACTTGCGGAACTCAGCGGCCCTTCACCAATTCGGGAAAACGTTTCTTGAGCTGCGACAGTTTCGGCAAGTCGTTATAGATGACGTAAGCGTTATCGGGATTCCGCTGAATGAAATTCTGGTGATACTCTTCGGCCGGGTAGAACGCGGGAAGCGCCGCCACTTTGGTCACGATCGGGGACCGGAAAACCTTAGCCTCGGTCAACTGCTGAATATAGGCCTCCGCCACGCGCTTCTGCTCTTCCGATTGGTAGAAGATCGCCGACCGGTATTGCGTGCCTTCGTCCGGCCCCTGCCGGTTCAGCTCCGTGGGATCGTGCGCCACGGAGAAATACACCTGCAGCAGTTTGCCGTAGGAAATCTGCGAGGGATCGTAAGTGATTTGCACCGACTCCGCATGTCCCGTGCGGCCGGTGCCGACCATCTCGTAATGCGCGGTGTTAGGCGAGCCACCGGCATAGCCGGACACAACGTCCTTGACGCCCTTCAGGTGCTCGAAGACGGCTTCCACTCCCCAGAAACATCCGCCGGCCAGAACCGCGACGGCCTGCTGGCGGCCCCCATCGGCCGGTATGTCGACTGCGGGCGGCGGAATTACGGCCGCGCTCGAAACGCAGGCCGCCATCGCAAGAGCGAGGTAACACGGTCGGAGGGTCATGTCTCATGATAATGCTAACGCACCGTAAAGCACGCTGTCATCCCCCAGGGCCGCGGGCGCCACGTCAATCCGCGCGGCCGACCACGAAGTAATCTGCCTTCGCAATTCCTCGCGCAGCGGCACGAACAGCCGGTCGCCGGCTTTGGCGATACCGCCGCCGATCACCACCCGCTGCGGATTGAGCAGCATGATGGCCGCCTTCAGACCCAATGCCAGGTCCACTACATAGCCCTTGACGAACCCGGCATCCTGCATCAACTCCTTCGCCGGTTTGCCATAATCGCGCTCCAGCCACAGCCCGCCGCACAGGCGCTCATAGCAACCGCGCGCGCCGCACAGGCACTCGGGGCCCCCAGGCCGGATGGTGATGTGACCGATCTCCCCGGCATACGAATCCGCGCCGCGCCGCACGCGGCCCTCTTCGTAAACGCCGCCGCCAATGCCCGTGGAAAGCGTCATATAGAAAAGCGGTGAGCAGCCTTTCCCCGCCCCGAATTGAGCCTCGCCCACGGCTCCCGCATTGGCGTCGTTATCGATCACCGCCGGCGCTCCTGTCAGTTCGCCCACGAAGCCGCACAAATCGAAACCTTGCCAACCGCCTGCATGGGTGGAGAGCACTACGCGTTGCGACGCGAAGTTCACCGGTCCGCCGAACCCGATGCCGCAGCGTTCGAACCGGTATTCCCGCACCCATTGGCGCAACGTTGCGCCGATCTGCGCCAGCATCCAGTCCCTGCCTCCCTTGACATCGGTTGCGTGCGACTCGCGCCGCACCAGACGCTCGCCGTCGAACACCGCCAGCGTGAATTTTGTGCCGCCGATATCGAGTGCAAGCACCATCTTCAACTCACCGGATCTTATGGTACGTTAGTCCCATAGGCGGGAGTATGTCCTTTGCGACCATCCGTGCTGAAGGCATCACACAATCTCGGTCTTATTATTGCACTCGGGATCGTGATCGCCGTTGGAGCCATCTCCTACCTTGACGACCAGGCCTACAAGAACAACGCCGCCGCAGCCAGGCAATCCCGGTCCATCGTTGAGCAAACCCATGAGCTTCTTTCGCAACTGAAAGATGCGGAGACCGGGCAGCGCGGATTCCTTCTTACCGGCGACCCGTACTACCTGGAACCTTACGTCACGGCGCTTCCCCGCATCCGGCACGTCCTGAGCGAACTCAGGCGGCCCGGCCTTGCGTTTGCCGATCCCGCGAGCGCCGCCAGCCTGGCGCCCCTCACCGCGGAAAAACTCGATGAACTGGCGGACACGATAGAAGCCCGCCGCCAGGGCCGGGGCGAGGAAGCCGTTGCCATGCTGCACACCAATCGCGGGAGACTGACCATGGACCAGATCCGAGCCGCGGCCGCGCGAGTCATCGGCACGGAGACGCTCGAATTCTCCAGGCAGTCAGCCGCCGCCGGGACCCATGCCAACCGGACCCGCGTCATCATCCTGCTGGGCACCATCGTGCTCGCCCTGCTGCTGCTGGCTTCGAGCGTGCACGTAAACGGGCTGATCGGGACCCGCGACCGGCTGATCGTCGACCTGGGTCTGGCGCACGATCAGGAAGCCCGTGCCAAAGCAACTTTCGAGACCACCTTGCAGTGCATCGGGGATGCAGTCATCGCCACCGATGCCGCCGGAGAGATCCAGTTCATGAACGCCGTCGCGGAAGCACTTACCGGCTGGACGTCGGCCGAGTGCGCCGGCCACCCGCTGCCGGATGTGTTTCGCATTATCGACGAATCCACCCGCGAGCCGGTTGAGAGTCCCGCGGACAGGGTGCTCCGCGATGGTGTGCCGGCCGGCCTGGCAAGCAACACCATCCTGGTGGCCAAGGACGGCCGCGAGATTCCCATCGACGATAGCGGCGCGCCGATCCACGGCGAGGCGCTTCGGGCGAAGGGCTCGGCGAAGGGCTCGGCGACCGGCGTGGTACTGGTTTTCCGCGACGATACCCAACGCCGCCAGGCGCAGCGCGAACTGGAAGAATCCGAGCGCCGGTACCGCCTCTTGTTCGACGTCAACCCGGAAGCCATGTGGGTGTATAACACGAAGACCCTGGCATTCCTCATGGTGAACGACGCAGCCATCGAACGCTACGGCTACTCGCGGGAAGAGTTTCTCGGCATGACGACAGCCGACATTCGCCCGCCGGAGGATGTCGCCGCGCTGGAAGCGGACATGCTCAAACCCAAGTATTCCCATATCGACGGGCAATGGCGCCACAGAAAAAAGGACGGCAAGATCATCTATGTCGAGGTTACGGCCCACGCCATCACGCTGGGCGCGGACCGCGGCTGCCTCATCCTGGCGAAGGATGTCACGGAGCGGCGGCGCCTGGAGGAACAATTGCGGCAATCGCAAAAGCTGGAAGCAGTCGGCCACCTGGCCGGCGGGATTGCCCACGACTTCAACAACCTGCTGACGGTGATCGAAGGCTACGCCGAAATGATTCACGCCGACCAGGCGGAAAACGATCCGCACCTTGAGTCCATTCAGGAAATCGTCGTCGCCTCGCAACGCGCCGCCTCTCTCACCCAGCAACTGCTGGCCTTCAGCCGGCGCCAGGTTCTGCGCCCGCGGCGCATCAATCTCAACACCAGCATCTCTCAGACGCGGAACATGCTCACCCGCCTGCTGGGCGAAGACATTCAGATCGTCACAGGGCTCGACTCCGGCCTGAATGACATATCCGCCGACCCGGGGCAGATCGACCAGATCATTTTGAACCTCTGCGTCAATGCGCGCGATTCCATGGAACTGGGCGGCACGCTCACCATCGAAACAACCAACGTCGACATTACCGGCGAAGATTCGGCCCGCCACATCGGCATCGCGCCCGGCGGCTATGTGCGGCTCTGCATCACCGACACGGGCCACGGCATGGACGAGGAGACCAGGCTCCAAATCTTCGAGCCGTTCTTCACCACGAAAGAACTCGGGCGCGGCACGGGCCTGGGGCTCTCCACGGTCTACGGCATCGTCAAACAGAGCGGAGGGAGTATCTCGGCATACAGCGAGCCCGATAAGGGAACCACGTTCACCATTTATCTGCCATCCGCTTCCGGCCCGGATCTCGCGGTTCCCGAAACCATCGCTCCCATACCGGCGCGCCAGGCGACCGAAACCGTGTTAGTGGTGGAGGACGACGACACCGTGCGCAAGCTGGTGACCACCATGCTCGGCAATGCTGGCTACACGGTGCTAAGCCCCGCCACGCCCGATGAAGCCTTGGGCATTTGCGCCGACCGCGAAATCCGCATCGACGTGCTGCTCACGGATCTGGTGCTGCCGCACACGGACGGCACGGCCGTGGCGCGCCAGGCCACCGCGCACCGCCCGGACCTGAAGGTGCTCTTCATGTCGGGATATACCGAACACGCCGTCCTGCGCCGCCAGACATTCGACCACAACACTCCGTTTCTGCAAAAGCCTTTCACGCAATCCATGCTGGCGGCCAAGGTCCGCGAGATCCTGGAATCGGAGACTCGCCCGCAAGCGGGCTAAGGTTTCCCGCCAGGCACGCGCTCGCGATACCGATCCCAGTCTTTCAACAACTCAGCCACCACCGTATTTCCCACGCGCCAGGCCGCTTCCAGGGCCGGCAGGTACCCGGTGTATTTCCCGATCTTGTTTTGCGCCAGGCTTTCCGCCGCGGTCATGCCGGGCCTTTGTTGATCGAAATCGCTGGCCGTCCGCAGAACCAGTACGCGGTTCAAGTCAACGCGGCCGGCCTTCGCCAGAAAGGTCAACGACTGCAGGGTGCCGGTGTCCTCCATCGCCGTGGTCACATAGTTGGCCTGGCCATCGGTGTGGTAGGCCACCCAATCGTTGGCCCATTGGCTGAGCAGCTTTCCGTGCCAGAAGGTCGACCCCGAAAGCGTGTCGCCCTTCAGCACGAACGGAGGCCGCTGGGCGTTGGCGGATGGAAACTGCCGGCGCTCCCGTTGCATCGGTTCGCTATCCACCAGCGCCACGTTGCGCGTCAGGTTAAACGCCCAGTCGGCCAGCCCGGCGTTCAAATGGTAGGTCATGCCATCCACCTCAAGCCGGGGCTTTTCGTAGGGCACCGACTTGCGCAGCGGCACGTATCCCGTCTTCCAATCCGCGGGAATCTCGCGGGCGTCGATCTCATGGCCCAGGTCGCCCTCCACCACCCATTCCGCCCACGCGGCCGAACCGAGGGAGCCGTCCGCTGGATCGATACCGGCAATTCCGGCCACCAGCCAATACGCTTTCCGTAAGTCAAACCGCGGGTCCAGGCCCAGCGCCATGATGCTGGCCGCGGCCTTCGCGGTACCCACTCCCGTCAGAATCCCGAGCACTCCTTCGCGGTTCATGCGCAGGTCATGGTAGCCCTGCGGAAACGAAATCACGCGATCGAGTTTGTTGCGCTCCACCCAAAACTGAAACTCGCCGGGCTCATCCCCCGTATCCGCGCCGCGCTCGAACATGGTCACCACCACCACTTTCACGGGTATGGCGCGGCCGGCAGCCGTGGCGCAGCATGCCGCCAGGGTCATCATCAAGAGAAATTGCGGCAGACGCATTTGGGTATGTCTACACTTTCTCCGGGACCACAAACGGCTTGCGGTACTCACGGCGAAACATCTTGTTGGCTTCGGCATCGCCCGTGACGCTATAGGTGGCGCCATCGAAATGCAGCGACCTGCCGAGCCTGTAGGAGATATTCGCCAGGTGCACCAGCGTAGTCGAAATGGCGCCTTCTTCGATGGGCGCGTTCAGGTCCTCGTACTTGCGCGTGCGCAGGGCCGCGATGAAATTGGCCCAGTTGTTCCCGATATCCTGCCCGGCGGGGCCAGGCTGCTGCTCCTTCCCCAGGAAACTTTCATAGCGGCCGTGGTCTTCGTCCCAGAGCGCGAGATAGCCCTTGGACCCGTAGAACACCGCGCCTACCGTGGCCGGCGACTTACCTCCCTCGCCGATCCCGGACTCATGGTTGCTGATCCAGTGCCGCACCTCAGCGACCATCATCTTCTTCTTGCCGGCATCGTCGAATTCGAACGTCGCCGTCAGGGTGTTGGGCGTCTCCTGGTCGTCGTCAAACATGAAGTGGCCGCCGGTGGCGCTGACCTTGGACGGGTATTTCACGCCCAGACCCCATCGTGCCACGTCCACCTGATGAATTCCCTGGTTGCCCAGGTCGCCGTTGCCGTAATCCCAAAACCAATGCCAGTTATAGTGGAAGCGGTTTTGCGTGAACGGATGCTGGGGCGCCGGACCCTGCCACAGGTCATAGTGCACGCCCGCCGGCACCGGCTCTTCCGGTTTGCGGCCGATGGTATCGCGCCACTTGAAGGTCAGGCTGCGCGCCATGTAGACGTCGCCGATCAGTCCTTCGCGGATATGCTTAACCGCCTCGCGCGCGATGCTCGACCGGCTGTTGGTGCCGTGCTGCACCAGCCGGTCATACTTGTGGGCCGCCGCCACAATCTGCCGGGCCTCGAACATGTCGTGCGAACAAGGCTTCTCCACGTAGACGTCTTTGCCCGCCTGGCAGGCCCACACCGTTTGCAGGGTGTGGTTGTGATTGGGAGTCGCAATCGAGACCGCGTCGATGGTTTTGTCTTCCAGCAGTTTGCGAAAGTCGGTGTACGCCGCGGGCCGCTTCTTGCCGGCCTTTTCCAGCTCGCCGATGCGCGCATTCAACACGGACTCATCGATATCGCAGATGGCCGCGATCTCGACGTTCTGCATTTCGCTGTAGTGCCGGATATGCGTGCGGCCCTGTCCGTGGACGCCTACGCAGGCCACGCGCACGGTGTCGTTGGGGCTCGCCATGGCGCGCGAGCCGAGGGCCGCACCGGCGGTCGCCAGAGAACCCATCAGAAAATGTCTTCGTTCCATAAGCGCCTCCTGCTCCTTCTATCAGGATAATGCCCGTGTCAATCGCCGCGAAAGGCTAATCAGCGCGCGGTCTTGAAAGCGATCAGAGTCTTCACTGCCAGCCCGCCGAGGAAGATCCATACGGCGATCCGCATCTTGCCATCGAGCGTGAATGCCGCCAGCAACGCTAGAACGGCATACGTGCCCATGGCCCACAGAAACCGCGTGAACATGAATATTTAATTCTTGCACGATGTTCGGGAGA
>Ga0066791_10000386_pt1 | contig 17319 bp, 20 predicted proteins | sample OrgsoiDNA2013051_FD_70944 | JGI IMG/M metagenome (GOLD analysis project Ga0066791, IMG submission 70944) | Permafrost soil microbial communities from the Arctic, to analyse light accelerated degradation of dissolved organic matter (DOM) -... | ecosystem: Environmental > Terrestrial > Soil >...
TGTCAATCAGCGTCCAAAACTTTCCACCTTTCAGGGTCCAATACTTTCCACTTTTGACGCCCGCTGAGCACGGCCTTTACGCTGTTTGAAGCGAAAGGAATCGTTGCCGGTCTCCAGGATGTCGCAATGATGCGTGACGCGGTCAAGCAAGGCTGTCGTCATCTTTGCATCGCCAAATACCTGCGTCCACTCGCCGAACGACAGATTGGTCGTGATGATTAGCGATGTTTTTTCATATAACTGGCTGATCAGGTGGAACAGCAGCGCTGCGCTCGATGGCGGAAACGGCAGATAGCCCAGTTCATCAAGAATGACGGCGTCCACCAGGCACAGCTGCTTGGCCAGATTGCCGACTTTGCCGAGGTCCTTTTCGCGTTCGAGCAGGTTCACCAGGTCAACTGCGTTGTAGAAGCGCACGCGTTTGGATTGGTGGATCGCTGCCACGCCGATGGCGGTGGCCAGATGAGTCTTTCCCGTTCCGGTTCCACCGACCAGTATCAGATTATGGGCTGTTTCCATGAAGGCCGCCGTGGCCAACTGCTCCATGACGGCTTGCGTGAGCGGCGTCTCGCTCCAGTCGATACCGAGCAAGTCACGGTGGATCGGGAAACGGGCGGCTTTCAGCTGGTAACGCAGGCTCTTGAGTTGCCGGTCGGTCTGCTCGGCGACGAGCATGCGTTCGAGCCATGTTTCAGGCCGGTGTATTGGTTTGGGTTTCTCTGCTTGCAATTCGCTCCAGGCAGTGGCCATGCCGTAAAGGTGCAAGGCTTTCAATTGGCTCAGCAGTTCAATGGACATTGGTCGATCCCAGCAGGTAGTCGTAGCGTTGGCAGTTGGCCAGCGGCTCCATGGTCAGCGCGATGCCATCGGGCACGGCGATGGCGGCTGCCGGCAGATGGGGCGCGATGAGCCGACGCAATTCATTCATCACGATGGGCGCGCTGACGATGCCGCACTCCAGGGCCAGTTCGCAGGCCGCCGTCAGTGCATCGAGGCCGGCCTCGCCGGCGAGCATCAGCAATTCGACGAAGGCGCGATCGCCCTTGGGCTGCTTCAATATCCGGTCGCGCACAAGTTGGATCGGCTGGGGCAAGTCCCACGCGACGAAGGGGGCGCCGTTGCGCAGTGCGCCCGGCTTCTTCTCCAGTACCGGCAGGTAGTGCCAAGGGTCGCAGATTAACTGATCGCGGCCGTAACGCCGAGGATGCGCGGCGATTAGCTCACCATCAGCGACGACGTGGACGTGTTCGGCCGTTCTGCGCACTGAGACGGCTTGACCGGCGGCGCTGGCGGGAACGCTATAGCGGTTGCGGTCGACTCTCACCAGGCAAGTCGACGAGACGCGCATCATGTCCTCGACGTAGCCATCGAACGCGGCAGTGACCGGCCGCAGCAGCGGCTGCTCTTCGGCAAAGCAAGCGGCGATGGTGCGCTGGCTTTGCGTGGGGTGACTGCGTTGCGCCAGTTCTTTGCAGCGCTGAGCCAGCCAGTCGTTGAGCGCAGCGAACGAGGCGAAGCGCGCCAGCGGTGTGAACAACCACTCGCGCACATTGCCAACCTGGTTCTCGACTTGCCCCTTCTCCCAGCCCGAGGCTGGCGTGCAAGCAACGGGCTCAAACAGATAATGGTTGGCCAGGCACAGAAAGCGGCGGTTGAATTTGCGCTCCTTGCCGATGAAGACGGCATCGACGACGGTCTTGAGGTTGTCGTAGATAAGCCGAGCGGGAACGCCACCGAAGAAAGCGAAGGCCTTGTTATGCGCCTCCAGTACCATCTCCTGGGTCTCGCGCGGATAGGCGACGAGAAACATCTGGCGGCTGTAGGCCAGCCGGAAATGGGCCACCTTGATCGTTTGCAGCACGCCGCCCAATTCCACGTGCTCGTGGCTCCAATCGAACTGACAGGCATCACCAGGCACAAACTCAAGAGGAACAAATGCCTCAGTCAACTTGGGACCATGATGGCCCGCCTTCCAGCGCTTCACAAACCGCTGAACGCTGTCGTAGGCACCGCCGTAGCCGAGCTCCTGCAAGCCTTCGAAGAGACGATGGGCGGTACGGCGCCGAGGCCTTGGCATCTTGGCTTCCAGCTCCAGCCATTGGGTCAGTTGCACCTCGAACTGGCCAAGCTTGGGCGCGACCGGCTGCACCCGAACATAGCGGGGTTCGTCAATCGTGTTGAGGTGTTTGCGCACGGTCGGCCGTGACAGCCCCATCTCCCTGGCGATGGCGGAGACGGTCTGCTTCTGGATCGAATGGCGTCGGCGGATCTCGTAAATGATGTCCATGTAAAACACTCCAGATACCTCCGGCGAAATACCGGATGGTTACATACCAGGGTGGAAACTATTGGACGCTGTTTCCACCCCGAATCTGGAAAGTGTTGCACGCTGTTTGACACGTGAGCACCTTCAAGCGGTACATCAGTGTCTCGGCCAGCGAGCGCCGGTGATATCCACAGCCCTTCTTCCAGTCCCGCCGGCTGCTTTGGCCGATGACATCGATCGCGCCGTTGCGCCAAGTCGCGCCGGGCGTTCGCTTCGACCAAGGCGCCGCACCGTCGCGTGGCGGGATCGATGGTGCTGCCCCGCGCGCCGCAATCGCCGCGTGGCATTGCAGGGTATCGTACGCACCATCGCCGCCGACGATACCGGAATAATTTTCCTGGTCTTCGCTGTCAGAGACGTAGTTGGGCACTTGGGGATCGATGCGCGGGTCGTTCGGCCCCACGTGGGGATCGACGCTGGGAATTTGCGAGCCATCGTTAAAGTAAGGCAGCAGTTGTCGCCAGCGCAGCAGTTCCAGAGTGGCCGCGTCGAGCACGAAGTAGCCGCCGTTTTTGCAGCCAGCCCCCACCAGGCGGCGGCCATTGACGGTAAACAGCGTGGGCGAACCGCCGAAGTCGACGTCGACATCGGTGGCGCGGTAGCTGCTCTCGGGTGGTGGCTGGAAGAAGCCGCGGAAGGCCCCGCTGCCGGCGTCAAGCGCCAGTATGCCATTCGAAAATCCCTTCGATGGCAGCGCCGAATCGGGCGAGGGATTGCCGGTCGCGCAGTACAGGCGGTTGAGTTGATTATCGTAGGCGATCGAGGACCACACGGAACCGCCACGCACGGCCGGATTGCAGGGCCCAAGCGAGAACGGTGCCTGGGGAGCGGCGAGCAGCGCGTCCGGCGGTAGTACGTTGGGCAAATTGGGCACACCTTCCTCGTATTGGCAGGTGCAGTAGATCCAGTTGATGTCGCCGCTGCGGGTGTCGATGCAGTACACGAAGCCGTAGCACCCGCGATTCTCTCCTTCCCCCATGCCGACGTAAACACTGGAGTTGGTGTCGACTACGGCCGGTGAACTCCAGCCGGCGGCGGGCGGGTCGCCCGGGTAACCGGGGTTGGTCACCGGCTGCTTGTGGGCACTGTCGGCATTGCGCAGATCGACCACCCACAGCTGCTTGAGGGAGGCCGTGTCCAGGCAGTAGAATTTGCCGTTGAAGGCGCTGAAGCACAGTTGGCCGCCGCTGACAGCAGGTGTGCAACCCATGCCCATGAAGCCGTGTGAGTCGCCGTCGGTCGGGTCGATGGCCCACTCGAAATGGGCCACGGTGGAGCCCGTGGCCAGTTCGATCTTGAGCAGCTTTCCGCCATTGGCGCCCGGCAGTTCATGGTTGTTGGCCAGGCCGACATACATGAAACCGTCCACCAGCGCCGGCACCGACAACACCGGCCCGGGGATCTCGACATCGTGCAGCAGCTTCAGCGATTCGATGGTGTGGCGGCCGATGCGGCTGCCCTCGGCCAGGCCGGTATGGGCGGCGTCGCCATGGAACATCGACCAGTTGGTGGGTTTCATGCGTACTCCCTCGATGCGGTGGCGGATGCCATGACCGGCGTGTAGGTGAAGGTGGGGCCAGCGTTCATGCCGGGCACGATCTCGTTGCTCATTAACACCATGGCTTGCTGGCGCAGGCCCTGCATCCCCAGCAAGGCGGGCGCCAGCCGGTCCGGTTGGCCGTTGAAGACCTGTTCCAGGTCTTGCAGCATGCGGGTGTAGCCGGCGTTAAAGCTGTCGTTCAGGCTGCGCAGGCGCGGCTTGTCCTTGAAATCGCTGGCCTTCGGATTGGTGATCACGGGCCAGATACCGGCCGGGTCGAAGGCGATGGCGTGGCCGACGAACGCCCAGGGCGGCGCACCCGGCAGCGGCGAAGGGTTCTCGATCAGCTTGCGGCCGTAATAAATTTCTTCGTATTTATAGTAATGGGCCAGCTCGTGCTCAGGGTCTAGCGCCTTTCTCGATTTGCTAGAGCAGCCGCCAACGGGTGAAGCACCGCCCTACTTAATCGCCCATGATCGTCTGTTTGACCGCCCGCCGTTCGACAGCTTGCTCGGCGACATGACATTCGATCCCCGATATCTGGACCCCGACGGGTCAAAGCAAGGGCGGGTGTTTTTTTGGTTGGGTGGCGCGTCGACAATGACGCCATTTCATCGCGACTTAGGCAACATTTACCTAGCGCAGATCGCCGGACGCAAGCTGATCCGCATGGTTCCTTCCCGCCAATTGCACTTGGTGTACAACGAAGTGGGCTACCACAGCGAGGCAGACCTAGATAAGCTGGACTTCGCTCGCTTTCCGCTGTTGAAAGACGCCTCGATGGTGGAGGCTATCATCAAGCCGGGCGACTTGCTATTCATCCCGTTGGGGTGGTGGCACTTCGTCAAATCCTTGGATACGACAATATCGGTTACAGGTAATAACTTCGCGTTCCCCAATACATTCGCCCCCATTTTCTAGACGTGATGACCGCCCCTCAACTCCACAGCCATGCCCAGTCCCAAGTGCAGCTCGAGCGCGCCATAGGCGTAGAAGCCCTGCTCGAAGCCCGGCCGAATACCGTCTTTGGTGCAGCCCAGCACATTGGCGGCTCGCCCCTATTTGTCGCACAAGCAAAGGGGGCCTACCTGTGGGACATCGATGGCAACCGCTATCTCGATTTCATGTTGGGCTACGGCTCGGTGGTGCTAGGGCACGCCGACGCCGAAGTCAGCCGATCGGTCATCGCGGAAACTCTGGCCTTGGGCGCCAATCCGACATTATTGAACCTAAATCACATCGCATTGGCGGAGCGCCTCGTTGCCAATTGCCCTGGCGTTCAGCGCGTGACGTTCATGAAGACCGGGTCCGATGCCACCGACGCGGCAATCCGTCTTGCTAGGGCTGTGACACGGCGTCGCTATGTGCTGCGCTGGGGTATGAACGGCTGGCACGACTGGTGCGCGCCGGTGAGTACTGGCGTTCTAGAGTCTAGTTGCGTACATACCCTGCAGCTACGCTACAACGATCTAGATCATGCACGCGAACTATTCGCGCAATGTGATGGCGACGTCGCATGTGCCATTCTAATGCCATATGAGCTTGAAGCACCTGGGCCCGGATATTTAAGCGGACTACGCGAGCTATGCCACGCGAATGGGGCGCTGTTTATTCTCGACGAAATACGCTCCGGTTTCCGAATTGCAATTGGCGGTGCACAGGCCCTATTTGGTATCGAGGCCGATCTCGTCACCTATGGTAAGGCGCTAGGCAACGGCTATGCGATCTCGGCCCTTGGCGGGAGGGCAGACATCATGGCCCATGTCGCGGAACTAGGCTTGACAGTGACATATTTCCGCGGACCGGAATCCATGGCTGCGGCAGTTGCAACGATCGACGAGTTACTGCGCCAGGATGGGCCCGGCAAGATTGAGTCTCTGGGAAGGCTCCTGATATCTGGACTCAACGGCGCTGCACGCGCGACTGGCATCCCCGCTGAATGCATCGGTCTGCCATGGACTCCGTTCCTCCGATTCAACTATCGAACGATCGCTCAGTCGGATCGTGCACTTCGCATGTTCTGCAACGGGATGCAACGCAGAGGCATCTTGCTGTCCTCCGTACACCATTGGTTCCTGTGTACGTCAATGTCGATTTCAGATATTACATTCGCGATTGAGGCTGCGCACGAGGTCTTTTTCGAGATGGCCTCTCTGTAGAGTCGCGACGTGTGAGATCCTATGATTTAAGAAACGGCGGGCAGGCTGCAAATCGGTTCCTAAACTGAAAGCGTTCAACCCACAGTGAAGGAGAGCGAAATGGAATCTGCCCACGACAAGGATTTTACGCCGAACGAGGAAGCGCTGGCGGTATCGCTGGAGCTGTCTGGCAAGAGCTGGAAGATTGGCTTGCATGACGGCAAACGGGACAAGCCGGCAATTCACACGGTCGATGACGAATCGCCGGCTAGCCGGCTGGCGCACGCGGTGGCGGTGATCGAGGAGGTTAAGAGGAAATGGGGCCTGCCCGAGCACATACGCGTGGTGGTGAGCTATGAAGCCGGCCAGGACGCGTTCTGGATTAGCCGAGCTCTGTCCAGGATTGGCTATACGGCGCTGGTGGTCGATCCGGCCAGCATCCCCGTCGAGCGGCACGCCAGGCGAGCCAAAACCGACCGCCTCGATGTGATCAAGCTGGTCAACAGCCTGCGCGCCTGGCTGCGCGGAGAGCGCGACCGGATGCACGTGATCACCGTACCGGCGCCGGAAGCGGAGGCGCAACGGCAGTTGCCGCGCGACCGGGGCGAATTGCAGAAGGAAGTCGGGCAGCATCGCGATCGGATTCGCAAGTTGCTGCGCACGGTGGGATGCTGGGACGGCGTCACAGGCGATTTCGCCGGGCGCCTCGCGCGAGGCGAGATTAAGTGCTACGACGACACTGCCTTGCCGCCACAGCTACCTGAACGCTTCACGCGGGAATGCGAGCGCCTGGCGCTGGCGGAGACGCAGCTGGAAGCCTTGGAAAAGACCCTGGTACGGCAGTTGCCGGCAGCGGTGGGCGAGCGCATCGCGAATCTGAAGAGGCTCAGGGGCGTGGGCGAAGTCGGTGCGATGCGACTGGTGCTGGAACTATTCTGGCGCGACTTCGACAACCGGCGGCAGATTGGGGCGTGCGTCGGTCTGGTGCCGCAGCCTTACGACAGCGGCGAGAGTCGGGTCGACCAGGGAATCAGCAAGCAGGGCAACCGACGGGTGCGGGCGTTGCTGATCGAGATGTCGTGGTTCTGGTTGCGCTACCAGCCCGACAGCGCCATATCGAAGTGGTTCGCCTATCGGACGCAAGGTAGCGCAACGAACAAGCGCTGCAAGCGGATCGCCATCGTGGCCGTGGCGCGACGGCTGGTGATCGCCCTGTGGCGGTATCTGGAGAATGGTGTGGTCCCGGACGGTGCGGTGATGAAGGCTGCATAGAGGCAAAATCAGGCATCCGGCAGGTCTCACTGAAACAGCGACAAGGAGAATTGGCACGCAGCGAAAAGGTATGAAGTGGACAGGCCCGTAGGTTACCTTGGTTGCATACGCAACCGATCATATGAGATGGGGTCTATCCTAGTCACGGTCACCTGAGCGCAGACGCGCATGCGGGATCAGGCTGGATTAAAAGCCAGCGGATAGAAGGTGGTGAGACGTTCAGTCTCACGCAGGGATGACCAAGAGCTTCAGACTGATCGCAGGAACGGCCAATTCGAAGATCGTGTGATGTGACGGCGTGCGCGCCAAGAAACAGCCGCAGCAACGCAACGGCTGGAAAAGAGTGATGGAATGAATTTGCAAAAAACCTGGACACGAATCATAGAAGGTAGCCTGAGTATTCGCATGATCGCCGCCACTCCTTCTCATAAGTCGCCGCTGCTCGCGCGAATCAGGGGACTTCTGGTGGAGGCAATTGAATTGCGGCCTTCCGCTGTTCGCGTTTAGCTATTTTTTTCTTCCACTTTTCATCTAGCCAAGTTCCGTACGCGGGCATTCCTAGATTTGCTGCGTGAGGTCTGCATGCACTCTTAGATTGTCCAACCTGATCCCTCCAGCATTAGCGAACTCGGCATGCTGGGCGTGCAGCTCGCCACCAGCCAGCAGGCCACGGTGCATTAATTTCATGATGCCTTGTTTCAATCGATTATAATATACCCCCCTATACTATATTTGACGATCATGAGTCATACGATACGAGACAAGCAAAAGCTGCTCAACCGCGTGCGCCGCATTCGCGGGCAAGTCGATGCCATCGAACGGGCGCTGATTGATGAGGGGGATTGCCTCTCGCTGCTGCAGCAAATTACCAGCTGCAGGGGAGCGATGAACGGCTTGCTCGGTGTCGTGCTGGAGGACCATATCCGCAGCCACCTGGTCGACATCGATGATGCCGGCGATAGCAAGGAAGTCGGCAAAGAGCAATTGATCGAAATCGTACGAAGCTATTTCAAATGAGGCCAGACATGAACGAACTATATGATGCACCTTTTTCCGCCGGCCACGATCACGTCTTTCTGGGCGCGGGCCACGAAAGCAACGAACGCAAGACCTGGGCCGTCATTGTCATCTGCGGTCTGATGATGGTCGCCGAGATCGCCGGCGGCAGCCTGTTCGGCTCCCTGGCACTCGTCGCGGACGGTTTGCACATGTCCACCCACGCCGGCGCAATGCTGATCGCTGCGCTGGCCTACACCTATGCCCGCAAGCACGCCAACGACCGACGCTTCGTATTCGGCACCGGCAAGCTGGGCGATCTGGCAGGCTTCTCCAGCGCGATCATCCTGGCTATGATCGCATTGCTGATTGGCTACGAGGCTGTTGTTCGCCTGATGGCACCGGTGGCCATCCGGTTTGACGAAGCGATTCCGATCGCGGTCTTGGGGTTGGCGGTTAATGTGGTTAGCGCTTGGCTGCTCAGTGGCGGCGGACACCATGGCCACAGCCATAGTCACGGGCATGCTCATGGCGAGGAGGAACACGCAGATCACGATGACGAGGTCCGGCATATCCACACCGCCGAGGGCACTTATACGTTGTCGATCTTTGAAGAAGGCGTGCCGCCGGTGTTCCGCTTGCATGCCGATGCCGATGCCGATGCCGGCGCCGCGCCGCAGGTGGCCGCGCTAGTCGCGACGACAGTTCGACCGGGTGGTGCACGCCAGCAGTTCCAGTTCGCGAAGAAAGCAGGTTTCTGGGAATCGACCACGGACATTCCTGAGCCGCATGGTTTCGAGGTGATCGTGGCGTTGCCGGGGGGCGAACAGACCGTCAGCTTCGATGAGCATGAGCATGAGCATGGGCACGATGAGCACGGTGGCGATGCCCACGACTACAACATGCGCGCCGCCTATGTCCACGTCATAGCCGACGCTGCGGTCTCGGTTCTAGCGATCATCGGTCTGCTGCTGGCGAAATCGTTCGGATGGCTGTGGATGGATCCGCTGGCTGGTATCGTGGGGGCCGTCGTGATCGCGAACTGGTCGTATGGACTGCTGCGTGACACCGGCAAGATTCTGGTCGACGTCAGCTCGGACGATTCCATGGCTAATAAGGTGCGCCGAACGGTCGAAGGCGCCGGCGACAAGCTGCTCGATCTGCACGTGTGGCGCTTGGGCCCTGGCCATTTTGGCGCACTCGTTTCCGTCGCCACGAGTGAGCGGCGCGGTCCGGCGTTCTATCATCACCTGCTGCAGTACCAGAAAGGTTTATCTCACATCACCGTCGAAGTGCATTCGCCGTTAGCGGCTTGACATATGAACGTGAAATCTCCTTGCATCGAGCTGTGCAAATTCGACAGTAAAACTGGCGCTTGCACAGGTTGCTGGCGCACTCGCGAAGAGTGCCGCCAGTGGAAGAAAATGACGAACCACCGCCGCGATCAGATCCTCGGAGAGCGTGCACGCCGGCAGGCTAAGATGAGGGGTTCAGTCTAGACTCGGCAGCTTCCCGATGCTATATCCGAATTGCCCCTCTATCCGCGATGGTCAATTCGATGTGCGGGCGTTCAAGCACCAAGCTCGGCGGCTTGCGCGCTCCGCGCGCGACGTAGCGTCATCGGCCGCGCGGCGACGCGCCGACTTGGCGAGTATTCGCGCGACGATGTGCGCGGGAATAAGATTGGATGCCAGGAACACCCATGCCTGTGCGGCACTCTTCGTCGCTTCGATGGCGATACCTTGCTCGATCAACTTTGCCCAGTGGCGATTCCTTCAGACCTGCATATGTATTCTCTTTGGCGGTTGGATTAAAACTACAGCCATCGTAGCGCCGGTTTATTACTGTGTGCTGACAATAGCAGCTAAGCCAACCGCAGCGCCATCCTCACTGTTTGTCTCGCAAGGCCTAAGATGGTCCGTTCACAATAACGCACGGGATCCCACCCACGCAAAGTTGAGGCAAGAATGGATGAGGACTTTGATCGCTTTGGTACGCCCGAGGAAAATATCCATGCTGCAGCGAAATGGGCAAAGAAATACAGAAAGAAGCACACCTACCATACGCATGTGCCGACTAGAAAAGAAATCGGGACTTTGCCCGCCGTGGAGCTGAGATCGCAAATGCTCAAACGGATTGATGCCGTTAGCTTTCGCGGTTTGCACAAGGCTGTACATCATGGCGTAGGCACGTATAGCGAGCGACCTCGCCATCGTCTTCGACCACCAGCCAAGGCAGACCGGCAGTCTGCACGTCGGAGATGCGCTGCGCTATTTCGATATCGGTGATGGCCTGTTCTTCAAATGTGATCGGCGTATTGAGGACGAAGTGGTTGTATATCTTCACTACGGCTTTGGCGTCGTCTGCAACGGCATCGCGAATATGCATGTCAGCTCCTCTCCGCGATGATCAAATTTTCTTGATGGCCTGGTCGATGGCTTTCATCGATCGCTCATTGCGCTCACTGTAGCGGTTGTTGAGGTAGTCCGTGCGGCCGCGCAGGAGCAGCGTCATTTTAAACAGTTCCCCCATGACATCGACCACTCGGTCGTAGTAGCCGGACTGGCGCATTCGGCCGGCCTCGTCGAACTCCTTGTAGGCCATCGGTACCGACGACTGGTTGGGGATTGTGAACATACGCATCCAGCGCCCCAACAGTCGCAGCGTGTTGACCACGTTAAACGACTGCGAGCCGCCGCAGACCTGCATCACCGCCAGCGTGCGCCCCTGGCTGGGCCGGATCGCGCCCATCTCCAGCGGGATCCAGTCGATTTGGTTTTTCATCACGGCCGTGATGGCGCCGTGGCGCTCCGGACTGCACCAGACCTGTCCTTCTGACCACAGACACAACTCGCGCAGCTCCACGACCTTAGGATGGTCTTCAGGCACGCTGCCGGCCATCGGCAACTCAATGGGATCGAAGATTTTCACCTCGGCGCCGAAGTGCTCCAGGATACGTGCGGCCTCTTCGGTCAGGAAGCGGCTGAACGACCGCTCGCGAAGCGAGCCGTACAGCATCAAAATGCGCGGCGGATGGCTCATGTCGCCGACCGGCGCGAGCTTGGTCGTGTTCGGCAGGTCAAGCTGTTCAGGATTGATGTTGGGCAGGTTCGCAATCTTATCCATGCTTGACACGCTCCGCGTGTTCGTCGATCATACGCTCCCCATCCTCCTTGGTGAAAGCGCCACGTTGCGGCTGGGGTAGGATGTCGAGCACCAGTTCCGACGGGCGACATAAGCGCACGCCCAGTGGCGTCACCACGAACGGGCGGTTGATCAGTATCGGGTGAGCGACCATCATTTCAAACAATTCCGCCTTGGTCTTGGATGGTGAGTCGAGCCCCAATTCCAGATATGGCGTGCCCCTCTGGCGGATCGCGTCGTGGACGCTCAGGCCGGACTTGATGATCAGGTCAACCAGCACGGCCTGGTCGGGCGGATGCTTCAGGTATTCGATAATGACAGGCTCGATGCCGGCGTTGCGGATTAAACCCAGCGTATTGCGCGACGTGCCGCAGCCGGGGTTGTGGTAGATGGTAACGGTCATAAAAATTTCTCCCTTAAGCCAGGCGCACGGCGAGCGCGGCCAGCGTGATCAACAGCACCGGCAAGGTCAACACGATGCCGACGCGGAAATAGTAGCCCCATGAGCTTTGAATGTCCTTGCTAGCCAGGATGTGCAACCACAGCAGCGTGGCCAGGCTACCGATCGGCGTGATCTTCGGACCCAGATCGCTGCCGATGACGTTGGCGTAAATCATCGCCTCGCGCACCACGCCTTGGGACGTGGTTGCGTCGATCGACAAAGCTCCGACCAGCACGGTGGGCATGTTGTTCATGATCGACGACAGGATCGCGGTGATGAAGCCAGTTCCGAGCGCGGCGCCCCATACGCCATAGGTCGCGCACTCGTTCAGCACGCCGGTCAGGTAGTCGGTCAGGCCGGCATTGCGCAAACCGTAGACGACCAGGTACATGCCCAGCGAAAAAACCACGACCTGCCACGGAGCGTTGCCCAGCACCGCACGTGTCGAGATTTTGTGGCCACGCGCGGCGACCAGCAGCAGCAGCGCCGCACCGGACGCCGCGACGGCGCTGATCGGCACGCCCAGGTGTTCCAGCCAGAAGAAGCCCACCAGCAGCAGACCCAGCACCCACCAGCCGGTGGCAAAGGTCGCGCGGTCGTGAATGGCCTCGTGAGGCGCCTTCAGTTGCGCGAGGTCATAGTTCGCCGGGATGTCCTTCCGGAAGAACCACATCAGGGCGGTCAGCGTGGCGGCGACGGCGACTAGGTCGACCGGCACCATGACGGCGGCGTAGCGCGCGAAGCCGACGTTGAAATAGTCGGCCGATACGATGTTCACTAGGTTTGACACCACCAGCGGCAGGCTCGATGTGTCGGCGATGAAGCCGGCCGCCATCACGAAGGCCAGCGTGGCCTTGGCCGGAAAGCGCAGCGCGCGCAGCATGGCGATGACGATCGGCGTCAGGATCAGCGCCGCGCCGTCGTTCGCGAACAAGGCGGCCACCGCCGCGCCCAGCAGGACCAGCAGCACGAACAGGCGCTTGCCGCTGCCGCCGCCCCAGCGGGCGACGTGCAGCGCGGCCCACTCGAAGAACCCAGCCTTGTCCAGCAGCAGGCTAATGATGATCACCGCCACGAAGGTTCCGGTTGCGTTCCAGACGATGTGCCAGACCACCGGAATGTCGCCGGCGTGGATCACGCCGGCCAGCAGCGCAACGACGGCGCCGGCGGCGGCGCTCCAACCGATACCCAAGCCGCGCGGCTGCCAGATAACGAGAATCAAGGTGGCGAGAAAGATCAGAAATGCGATGAGCACGGCTTGTCCTTGTGGGTGGGGTCAACAGTGAATAGGAAGCCGGCCGGGGCCGGTCGGGCATGGCTCGTGGCCGGCTCAGGCCAAAATGGTGCCGATCTTGTCGAGTTCGGCCTTCAGCCTCGCTTTGTCGTTGGCCAGCTCGCCCAGCGGCAGCGCCAGAAACGCCTCGATGCGGGCGCGGATGATGCGATAGGTCTGCTCGAATGCGGTATTGATCTCGTCCTCCTTGCCCACCACGTGGCCGGGGTCGTCAACGCCCCAGTGCGTGCGCAGCACCGGGCCCAGATAGGCAGGGCAGGTTTCGCCGGCGGCGCTGCTGCAGACGGTTACCACGATGTCCGGGGTCACCGGCAGGTCGCCCCACGACTTACTGTAGTAGCCCTCGGTGGAAATGTCCTTGCTGTGCAGGAGCGCCACGGCGCGCGAGTGGAGCTTGCCGGCCGGCTGGCTGCCGGCGCTGATCGCTTTCAGTCCGGCCGGGGCCAAGTGGTTGAAGGTGGCTTCGGAAAGAACTGAGCGGCACGAGTTGCCTGTGCAGAGAAACAGGATATTCATAGTGACTATCGAAAAAGAATTAAACGGAGGTGGTACCGATCGCCTGGATTTCGCGCTGGATGGCATTCTTCTCCAGCATGTGCAGCGGCAGGCTAACGAAAATGTTCATGCGCGTCATAATCTGCCGGAAGATGCGGCTGAACACCGCACGTTTTTCTTCGACGCTACTGACAAGCGCCGCAGCCGGATCTTCAAAGCCCCAGTGCGCCGACATCGGATGGCCGGGCCAGTGCGGACAGACCTCGCCGGCGGCGTTGTCGCACACGGTGATGATGAAATCCATATGTGGCGCGTCCGGTGTGCCGAATTCGTCCCAGCTCTTGCTGCGCAATTGATCGATCGGATACCCGCGTCGTCCGGCAAGACGATACGCCATCGATTAAACCGAGGTGGCGACCGGCAGGCCAACAACGCGTTGTGGACTATTGCCATGGTACGGATGCGAAGTGAACCACGAACACGCGCTTATGTTGAGAGGCGAACGACAGAAGGGATGTCCAACAAGGAGATCCATCGCTGCTTAAAACGATATCTCATCAGGGAGCTGTACCCGTTCATACTGGCCGATTTGCTGGCGACAGCAGTGGCCCCTTGACATAGGAGCGTCAACGCCGCGATGGAGAGTTTCTTCTCGACGCTTAAGACTGAACGTTTAAGCAAAAAGCATTACCGCACAAGAGATGATTTACGTGCTGATGTGTTCGACTACATAGAAAGGTTTTACAATCCACGCCGACGGCATTCCACCATCGGCTATCTCAGCCCAGTACAGTTTGAAAATCTAAAATGCGCCTAGCGGAAGTGTCCGTGACGTTGGGGGAAGGCCAAGCTGTTGACGCGCAAATGGCCATCGGCATAGCTGTTTACGTTGCTTAAGGCGCCAGCCGGGGTGCCATTGAAGGCATCATACACAGAGCCGTTGTTGGAAAAGGTGACGTCGTTCAAATTCTGGAAATAGTAATAGGCACCCAGTACAGAATCGACGGCGCCGCTTGATGGCGTGGCCAGTCGCACTTCCTGGGTGAATTGCTGGTGGCGGGTCGCGATACCGATATTGAGCTGGTCCGGTACACTCAAGCCGTCTGAGTTGTGCGGCACAAAGTCCCAGAAACGGTAAGCTGTGATGGCCGTCATCTTGTAATCGTTGGCCAGGTTCCAGTTCGCCTCAGCCGACAAGCCGCCCTGATGCACACTGACATGCGAGCTGCTGTCGAGATTGACTTCCCGCAAACCGGGGTCGAGGATGGGCGCAGCACCGACCAAAGCAGCCTGTGTCAGGAACTTGCCGGTGGGGCCTGCGCTATAGAGCAACATCGTACCAATGGTCGAGTCTTCCGTATGATAGTCGGCAATCAGGCGTGCATTGAAGTGACTGTCGGACTCGAACAACACAGCACAGAGGAAAGCCGTGCCAACTAATTTTCGCTAAGCGACTAGCTCCGTTCGATAGGCTGCTCCCCCGGGAGTGCTGAGGGAGGTATCCCAGGCCGAATGTAAGATGGTTGTCGTCAACAGTTCACCGATCAGCCGGATCAGTGCGCCGATAAAAATCTGAATCATCACCGAAGTCGACCGATCTTCGACAACGCTGCTCCTGCCGGATGAATATTGAGCTCACAATCGATTACAAGCAATCTGACAATTGTCCTCGACACAAGTTTTGAAAATCCCTGTGCTGATGGTTCGATCCCCCTGGGCCACCAAGAACATACCAAGCAAAACGCCAATCCAAGCAGGTTGCCGGCTCTATCGTGCGGCAGGAGTAAAAATGTGGCAACATCGTAGCCTTTGGCGCTGCAGCAATGCTGTATATGCGCCATGCAGCGTTGCTTTTTCCCGCACGCGGCTTTGATCCTAGTATTGCTCCATTGCGGGCAGGAGGAAAACATGTGTGCCGCGTTCAGGCTGGAGGGCAGGATGGGGCGTTGGCGGGCGTGGAGCGCCGGCATGTTGCTAGCCGCAGCGCTGCTGCCGGCGGCGCGGGCGGGCTGTTCGCGGCCCATCGTCGCGCCGGCGTCGGCGCTGGGCAAGATGGTGGTCGTTGACAAGGATAGCGGCGCCGTCTCCGGCATCTATCCCGAGCTGCTGCGCGAGCAAGGCCGCAAGGCCGGATGCACCTTCGACTTTCCCGTCGTGCCGCGCGCCCGCGCCGAACTCATGCTGCGCACCGGCCAGGCCGACCTGCTGCTGGGCGCGACGGCGGGGCCGGAGCGGCTGCGTTGGGGCGACTATATTCCCATGGTGGGCACGGAGTGGCGGCTGGTGTCGAAAGTCGGCACGACACCGCCGTCCTCGGTGGTCGCGCTGACGGCCATGTCCGGTATCCGGTTCAACGCCGTGCGCGGCTTCAATTACGGCGCCGCGTACCAAGCCATGCTGGCCGCGCTGGATCGCAGGGGAGATCTGGAACTGGTGGCCGACGCGCAAGTGGTGGCCGCCAAGATGCTGGCCGGCCGCGCCGACTACACCTATATGCCGTCGAATACCTTTGTCGGCGCGCTGGAGGCGCTCGGCCTCGACAAGGCCCACCGCGCCGTCTTCCAATACACCCGGCTCGACGGCATTGCAAGCTCGACCAGTGGCGTCTACCTGTCGAAGAAGCTGGCGCCGGCCGATGCCCGGCAGGTGGCCGCCGTGCTGCTGGCGCTGCGAGCCAACAACAGCCTGCTGGCGCGCGCCCGCGCCGTCTACACGCCGCAGGAAATGAGCAGCATCTTCCCGCTGCCGGCGTCGTTGCCGGCCCTATCGTCGCGCCCACAGCAGCCCGTGCGGCAGGTCGTCCAGGGCGACTAGTGTAGTCCGGCACCGTTAGCGAAATCGTGACTATTCAGCCGCTACGCGGGGGCATGATCGGGTCGCCGATAAATGCCCGGCGCAGCACGTTCAGCATGCTGTGGTCTTACTCGCGTAAGGAATCCAGGCAGGAGCGGATGACGCAGAAATTGTTTGCACTCTCGACGGTGCGGAAGCGGCCTGAGATTTTCTGTTTGACCTTGGGCATGCGAACGGCCCGTTCGGCGACGTTGTTGGAAAACGGGACCGATGGGGCAGCGATGAAGCGCAAAATGGCATCGATAGCGCTAAACACCGGCACGCTCACTTCGGTTTGGAGGCCCAGGCAACGCAGTAGCCGGTCGGCGACACTTCCGTGTCGCCTGGAAATATTTTGCACCCTCCAGGACCGGAAGCCGTCTTGCCTGGAACGAACTGTGTACATTCGGCACAAGCCTTTCCGGCATTTGGCGTATCCTGATACTTCATTGCACTGCGCATGCCCGCGTTGGTGGCGGCAGCGGCCTTATTGGTTAAGACCAGCAACGGTATCGCGGCCATTGTCATGCCTCCGATCTTGATGAATTGGCGCCGCGCAGAAGTGATTTCGTTTTTCATCGATGATTCCTTTCTTGTAGGGGGAATTTCAGGATCGAGCAGCGCCAAACGCAATTGCTCTACCTTCTGAAGTCGGGTAGGCAAAAACCTGCCTCGTGACATGTATTCATCCATCAGCTTACTCATGCAATCCTCACCGTGTACAAGTACTCTATACCTATTTCTGGCCACGCTTAGTTCGATTGCCAGTGAGATTTACTACTTTCTTTTCCGCCTTAAAAAGTCGGCCGGTAGCATTCTTTGGCATGTTGTGTCGGTATC
>Ga0066791_10000399_pt1 | contig 17061 bp, 17 predicted proteins | sample OrgsoiDNA2013051_FD_70944 | JGI IMG/M metagenome (GOLD analysis project Ga0066791, IMG submission 70944) | Permafrost soil microbial communities from the Arctic, to analyse light accelerated degradation of dissolved organic matter (DOM) -... | ecosystem: Environmental > Terrestrial > Soil >...
GTGCCACCGGTTTCCTGAAGAATGCGCTTGCCGCCAGCCACCAGTTTGGCGCCGTCGGTGTGACCGGATTCAATGTAGGACAACACGGTGTTCATCTGCTGGGTGTCCACCAGAGCGCCAACGTTGGTCGCCGGGTCCAGCGGGTTGCCCGGCTTCCAGGTTTTCAACGCTGCGATCACCAGCGGCAGGAAGGTGTCCTTGATCGAACGCTCGACCAGCAGACGCGAACCGGCGGTGCAGACTTCGCCCTGGTTGAAGGCGATGGCGCCGGCAGCCGACTCAGCGGCGGCTTGCAGGTCTGGGGCATCGGCGAACACGATGTTCGGGCTCTTGCCGCCGGCTTCGAGCCAGACGCGTTTCATGTTCGATTCGCCGGAGTAGATCAGCAGTTGCTTGGCGATCTTGGTCGAACCGGTGAACACCAGGGTGTCCACGTCGTTGTGCAGGGCCAGGGCCTTGCCGACGGTGTGGCCATAACCTGGCAGGACGTTCAGCACGCCTTTCGGGATACCGGCTTCAACCGCCAGTGCGGCGATGCGGATGGCGGTCAGCGGCGATTTTTCAGACGGTTTGAGGACCACCGAGTTACCGGTGGACAGCGCCGGGCCGAGTTTCCAGCAGGCCATCATCAACGGGAAGTTCCACGGCACGATGGCTGCGACCACACCCACCGGCTCACGGGTCACCAGACCCAACTGATCGTGCGGGGTAGCGGCGACTTCGTCGTAGATCTTGTCGATGGCTTCACCGCTCCAGCTCAAGGCTTGCGCCGCGCCGGGAACGTCGATGTACAGGGAATCGCTGATCGGCTTGCCCATGTCCAGGGTTTCAAGCAGGGCCAGCTCTTCGGCGTGCTGTTTCAGCAGGCCGGCGAAACGGATCATGGTGGCTTTGCGTTTGGTCGGCGCCAGGCGCGACCACGCGCCGGAATTGAAGGTGGCGCGGGCGTTTTCCACAGCGCGCTGGGCATCGGCGGCGTCACAGCTGGCGATCTTGCCCAGCAGACGGCCATCGACCGGGCTGATGCACTCGAAGGTCTCACTGGAGACGGCATCGGTGTATTCGCCATTGATATAGGCGCGGCCTTCGATCTTCAGATCGCGAGCCCGTTGTTCCCAGTCGGCACGAGTCAGGGTGGTCATACGAGTGTCCTCCTCTTGTTGAATACGAGTGCCCCGCGTTCTTCGCGGGTGCTGTCAGGAATTCTGCCCGGCCAGCCTGCTATCGGCCCAAGGCACCTGCCACCCTAAACCAGTGGCCGGGGTTGTATCAATATATTTGACACAAGGTCGGCAAACGGCCTTGCAGTGTTCATTTTAATAAACATAGACTTTGGGTCTTTTCAGCCATCGCGCCGCAATCACGGGGAATTACAACAATGAATATCCAGGATGTCGTCGACTTCAGCCAAGCCACCACGCAGCCTGATCGCTATCGGCCAGACCCGGCAAAAGTCCTCAAGGGCGACCCTGAGCAAGCGGTGTACAACCACTACAACAGCCCGTGCGGCCAGATGAGCGCCGGCGTGTGGGAAGGCGAAATTGGCCAGTGGCTGGTGAATTACACCGAGCATGAATACTGCGAGATTGTTCAGGGCGTGTCGGTGCTGCGCGATAACGATGGCAACAGCAAAACGCTACGGGTGGGTGATCGCTTTGTCATTCCGGCGGGCTTCCGGGGTACGTGGGAAGTGCTGGAGGCGTGCCGCAAGATTTATGTGGTGTTTGAACAGAAGGCCTAAAGATTTTTGTTGTCTGGGCCGGCCTCATCGCGAGCAAGCTCGCTCCCACAGGAGATTTGCGTCGATCATAAAACCTGTGGGAGCGAGCTTGCTCGCGATGAGGGCCTGACAGGCAACGCATAACCCACAGGCAACAAAAAAGGCCCGTATCTCGCGATACGGGCCTTTTTCATAAGTCGGAAAAATCAATTACTTGATTTTGCCTTCCTTGTAGATCACGTGCTTACGAACAACCGGATCAAATTTCTTGATCTCGATTTTGTCCGGAGTAGTACGCTTGTTTTTGTCGGTAGTGTAGAAGTGACCAGTACCGGCGCTCGAAATCAAACGAATCAATTCACGCATGATTAGCTCCCTTAGATCTTGCCGGCTTTGCGGATTTCGGCCAGCACGACAGTGATGCCACGCTTGTCGATAATACGCATGCCTTTGGCAGATACGCGCAGACGCACGAAACGTTTCTCTTCTTCAACCCAGAAGCGGTGATGCTGCAGGTTCGGCAGGAAACGACGACGGGTTTTGTTGTTTGCGTGGGAAATGTTATTCCCAGTCACCGGACCCTTACCGGTAACTTGACATACTCTCGACATGCCTCAGCCCTCTAAAACCACATGCCCAACCCGGCATGGGTTGGCCGCTTAATCTCTCAGTCATTTGGCGCCAGGCGCCGCGTTTCTTTAGAGGTCTTACCGGCTACACCTACAGTGAAGGAACCGGGCCCCTAGAAAAGAGCGCTGCTTTATACCAGAAAGACCTCAGAGCAACAACATTCAGTGTGCGATGAATTCACAAAAAGCCCATTTTCCTGGCCACGAGCGCCTTGGACAAAGGCTATCGTCGATGGTGACCGCTCGTCGCAGAGCATCGGCCAACACGCCAATTCGAAGGTTTCCTCATCCACCGCACAACCAAAACTGGCGCCTATAGTCCCCCCAAAATGAAAAAGGGGATAGTCATTTGCAAAAGAGCCCACTAGGGTAGGCCTTTTCCAGACTGCACTTGCAGATGGGCCTTCGATCTGTAAAGGAATCCGACCATGCGCCTCGCTGCACTCCCCCTCTTGCTTGCCCCCCTGCTGCTGAGCCCGCTGGCCCACGCCGCCGCCCTCACCGTCTGCACCGAGGCCAGCCCCGAAGGGTTCGACGTGGTGCAATACAACTCGCTGACTACCACCAATGCCTCGGCCGATGTGCTGATGAACACTTTGGTGAACTTCGATACAGCCAGCGGCAAAGTGGTCGCCAGCCTAGCGGATAGCTGGGAAGTCACGCCCGACGGCCTGAGCTACGTCTTCAAATTGCATCCGCAGGTAAAATTCCACAAAACCGAGTACTTCAGCCCGACTCGCGACTTGAGCGCCGAAGACGTGAAGTTCAGCTTCGACCGCATGCTCGACCCGGCCAACCCGTGGCACAAAGTCGCCCAAAGCGGCTTCCCACACGCCCAGTCGATGCAATTGCCGGCGCTGATCAAAAAGATCGACGCCCTCGACCCGCTGACCGTGCGCTTCACCCTCGATCACCCGGACTCGACCTTCCTTGCGACCCTGAGCATGGGCTTCGCGTCGATCTATTCGGCCGAATACGCCGACCAGTTGATGAAGGCCGGCACCCCGGAGCAGCTCAACAGCCAGCCGATCGGCAGTGGCCCGTTCATCTTTACGCGCTTCCAGAAAGACGTGGCGATTCGCTACAAGGCCAACCGCGACTACTTCGGCGGCAAGCCGTCGGTGGACCCGTTGATCTTCGCGATTACCCCGGACGCCAACGTGCGCTTGCAGAAATTGCGCCGCAACGAGTGCCAGATCGCCCTGTCGCCCAAGCCTCTGGATGTGGTGGCCGCGCGGCAAGAACCAGCGCTGAAAGTGGAAAAGACTGACGCCTTCATGACCGCATTCGTCGGCATCAACAGTCAGCATCCACCGTTGGACAAGCCCGAAGTCCGCCAAGCGATCAACCTCGCCTTCGACAAGGCCAACTACATCAAGGCCGTGTTCGAAGACACAGCTGAAGCGGCGAACGGCCCTTACCCGCCGAACACCTGGAGTTATGCCAAAGGCTTGCCGGGCTTTCCGCACGACGTGGCAAAGGCCAAGGCATTGATGGCCAAGGCCGGGCTCAAGGACGGTTTCCAGACCACCATCTGGACCCGCCCTTCCGGCAGTTTGCTGAACCCCAACCCGAGCCTCGGCGCGCAACTGCTGCAATCCGACTTGGCGGAAATCGGCATTCAAGCTGAAATCCGGGTGATCGAATGGGGCGAACTGATCCGTCGCGCCAAGGCCGGCGAGCATGACCTGCTGTTCATGGGCTGGGCCGGCGACAACGGCGACCCGGACAACTTCCTCACGCCGCAGTTTTCCTGCGCCGCGGTCAAATCCGGGACTAACTTCGCCCGTTACTGCAACCAGGACCTGGACAAGCTGATCAGCGCTGGCAAGACCACCAGCGAGCAAGGCGTGCGCACCAAGCTCTACGAACAGGCTCAGGCGCAGATCCAGCAGCAGGCGCTGTGGCTGCCTTTGGCGCACCCGACTGCTTTCGCGTTGACGCGCAAAGATGTGCAGGGTTACTCGGTAAGCCCGTTTGGTCGGCAGGACTATTCGAAGGTCAGCATCAAGTAGAAACCATGGGAGCGGCTTTTGTGGCGAGGGAGCTTGCTCCCGCTTGAGTGCGCAGCGCTCACAAGATCTTTGGGGCCGCTACGCAGCCCAGCGGGAGCAAGCTCCCTCGCCACAAAAGCTCGCTCCCAGCGCCTTACACCCCGCTACATCCAGCCGTACTCGGCCATGGACAGCGGATCACCATCCCCAATGATGAAATGGTCGAGCACCCGCACATCAATCAGCTCCAACGCCTCTTGCAGGCGCTTGGTCAGCATTCGGTCGGCCTGACTGGGGTCGGTGTTGCCCGATGGGTGGTTGTGGCACAGGATCAGCGCCGCGGCGTTGTGAGCCAGGGCGCGCTTGACCACCTGCCGCGGATAAACACTGGTGCTGTCGATGGAGCCACGAAACAGCGCTTCAAACGCCAGTACCCGGTGCTTGGAATCCAGAAACAGACAACCGAACACCTCGTGGGGCTCATGGCGCAGCATGGCCTTGAGGTAGTCGCGTACCGCCAAAGGACTCTCCAGCACCGAATCCCGGCGTAATCGCTCGGCCAGATGCCGCCGGGCCATCTCCAGCACCGCCTGCAACTGGGCGAACTTTGCCGGACCCAAGCCCAATTGGCTGCTGAAGGCCCGTAGATCGGCCTCCAGTAAAGTGCGCAGACTGCCGAATTGACTCAACAGGTGTCGCGCCAGGTCTACCGCGCTTTTGCCGGACACGCCGGTCCGTAGAAAGATTGCCAGCAGCTCAGCATCAGAAAGACTCGCCGAACCTTGTTCAAGAAGCTTCTCTCGCGGCCGCTCTGCTGCCGGCCAATCGCGAATGCTCATAGCACCTCCATGTCTGTGGGCGCCGCTGTTCCGTAGCGGTCGCTGTGATATCGTAGCCCATCTTTTTTGCGGGCGAATTCATCCCTGGGGAGGGGGTTTCGCCATGCAGTCATCAACGAAATGAAAGGCAGACCTATGCAGCGGCTGTATCGGAAACGCATCGTTCTGGGCGTCGGTGGCGGTATTGCTGCCTACAAGAGCGCCGACCTGGTTCGCCGCCTGATCGATCAGGGCGCCGAAGTGCGCGTGGTCATGACCCGTGGCGGCAGCGAGTTCATTACCCCGCTGACCATGCAGGCCTTGTCCGGGCACCCGGTCCACCTCGATCTGCTGGACCCGGCGGCCGAAGCCGCCATGGGCCACATCGAGCTGGCCAAATGGGCCGACCTGGTGCTGATCGCCCCTGCCACCGCAGACTTGATCGCCCGCTTGGCCCAAGGCATTGCCAATGACCTGCTGACCACCTTGGTGCTGGCCACCGACGCCGTGGTCGCCGTTGCACCGGCGATGAACCAGGCCATGTGGCGCGACCCGGCGACCCAAGCCAACCTGCAATTGCTCGAAAGCCGTGGCTTCAAGTCCTTTGGTCCAGCCTCCGGCAGCCAGGCCTGCGGCGACGTCGGCATGGGCCGCATGCTCGAAGCCACCGACCTCGCCCAGTGCGCGGCAGACTGCTTCCAGCGTCAGGCACTGACCGGCAAACACGTACTGATTACCGCCGGCCCGACCCAGGAAAACATCGACCCGGTGCGCTACATCACCAACCACAGCTCCGGCAAAATGGGCTTTGCCCTGGCCGAAGCCGCAGTGGAAGCCGGCGCCCGCGTAACGCTGATCACCGGCCCGGTGCACCTGCCGACCCCGGATCGCGTCACCCGCATCGATGTGGTCAGCGCCCGCGACATGCTCGCCGCCTGTGAAGCCGCGATCCCTTGCGACCTGTTCATTGCTTCGGCAGCGGTCGCGGACTACCGCCCGGAAGTCGTCGCCCCACAGAAACTCAAGAAAGACCCTACGAACGGCGACGGCTTGTTGCTACAGATGGTGCGTAACCCAGACATCCTGGCCACCATCGCCACGCGCCCCGACCGTCCGTTCAGTGTCGGTTTCGCCGCCGAAACCGAACACCTGCTCGATTACGCTGCGCGCAAGTTGAAAGACAAGAACCTCGATTTGATCGTCGCCAATGACGTCGCCAACCCGAGTATTGGCTTCAACAGCGAAGAAAACGCCTGCAGCGTGATCGATCGTGAATTGCACGCCACACTTTTCGCCCAGACCAGCAAGAGCAAGATTGCTCGCCAGCTGATCACCTTTATCGCCGACCGTCTGAACCAGGTTTAATTTACATGCACGCTTTGCAAGCCAAGATCCTCGACCCCCGCATCGGCACCGACTTCCCGCTGCCGCAGTACGCCACCCCAGGCTCCGCCGGCCTCGACCTGCGCGCCATGCTGGAAAAAGACACCGTGATCAAGCCGGGCGAAACCCTGCTGATCCCGACCGGCCTGTCCGTCTACATCGGCGATCCAGGCCTGGCGGCGCTGATTCTGCCGCGCTCCGGCCTGGGCCATAAGCACGGCATCGTGCTAGGCAACCTGGTCGGCCTGATCGACTCCGATTACCAGGGTCCGCTGATGGTTTCGTGCTGGAACCGTGGCCAGACCGACTTCAACATGGTGGTCGGTGAGCGTCTGGCTCAGTTGGTGTTGGTTCCTGTGGTTCAAGCGCACTTCGAGATGGTCGAAGAGTTCGTTGAGACCGAGCGTGGCGCTGGTGGTTTTGGTCACTCGGGCAGCCATTGATTCACAGGTGATCCTGTGGCGAGCGAGCTTGCTCGCGCTGGGCTGCGAAGCGGCCCCAAAAACTTTGTAAGTCATTACCGATTTTGTGAGTGCTGCGCACTCAAGCGGGAGCAAGCTCCCTCGCCACAGATGCTCTGTATGCTGGAAATTGCACAGACGTCATCTGAAAGGTTTATCACTGCAAATCAAGGTTTTGGCCGGCCAAATGCTTGCTGAAGACGGTGGCATGGCCTTTACACACCACGAACTCTCTGTGGAAAACGCCGTCATACCCTTCAGTTTGAGCCTGTCGACCCGTAGTTCACAGGCAGGTCCAGCCACTTTCGAAATGGAGCATTCCCACAGATGAGCAGCCCAGCCCAAGTCGCACCGAAGTTCCCCGACAGTATCTTCCGCGCCTACGACATTCGCGGCACCGTCCCGGAATTCTTGAACGCTGAAACCGCTTACTGGCTCGGCCGCGCTATCGGCGCCCAGAGCCTGGCCCAGGACGAACCAAACGTTTCCGTTGGCCGCGACGGCCGCCTCTCCGGCCCCGAGCTGGTCGAACGCCTGATTCAAGGCCTGGCCGACAGCGGTTGCCACGTCAGCGACGTCGGCTTGGTGCCAACGCCAGCCCTGTATTACGCCGCCAACGTACTGGCCGGCAAATCCGGCGTCATGCTCACCGGCAGCCACAACCCGTCGAACTACAACGGTTTCAAGATCGTTATCGCTGGCGATACTTTGGCCAACGAACAAATCCAGGCCCTGCACGAACGCCTCAAGACCAACAACCTGAGCAGCGGCAAGGGCAGCATCACCAAGGTCGAGATCCTCGATCGCTACAACACTGAGATCGTCCAGGACATCAAACTCGCCCGCCGCCTCAAAGTGGTGGTCGATTGCGGTAACGGCGCGGCCGGCGTGATCGCCCCGCAGCTGATCGAAGCGCTGAATTGCGAAGTGATCCCGCTGTTCTGCGAGGTCGACGGCAACTTCCCGAACCACCACCCGGATCCGGGCAAGCCTGAAAACCTGGTCGACCTGATCGCCAAGGTCAAGGAAACCAACGCTGACATCGGCCTGGCCTTCGACGGCGACGGCGACCGCGTCGGCGTGGTGACCAACACCGGCAGCATCGTCTTCCCCGACCGCCTGTTGATGTTGTTCGCCCGCGACGTACTGGCACGCAACCCGGACGCGGAAATCATCTTCGACGTCAAATGCACCCGCCGCCTGACCCCGCTGATCAAGGAATACGGCGGTCGTCCGCTAATGTGGAAGACCGGTCACTCGTTGATCAAAAAGAAAATGAAACAAACCGGCGCCCTGTTGGCCGGCGAAATGAGCGGGCATATCTTCTTCAAGGAGCGCTGGTTCGGTTTCGACGATGGCATTTACAGCGCCGCGCGGCTGCTGGAGATCCTCAGCAAGGAAAAATCCACCGCGGAGGAGCTGTTTGCGACCTTCCCGAACGATATTTCTACGCCTGAAATCAATATCCATGTGACCGAAGAGAGCAAATTCAGCATCATTGATGCATTGCACGACGCGAATTGGGGCGAAGGCGCCAACCTGACCACCATTGACGGCGTGCGAGTCGACTACGCCAAAGGCTGGGGCCTGGTGCGCGCATCCAACACCACGCCGGTGCTGGTGCTGCGCTTCGAGGCCGATGACGAGGCTGAATTGCAGCGCATCAAGGACGTGTTCCACGCCCAACTGAAACGTGTTGCCCCTGATCTCCAACTACCGTTCTGATTTTTTGATGCACCGGAGCCCTGAATGACCCTCGAACGCGAAGCCGCCGCCAACACCGCCAAGGTCCTGTCCGAAGCGCTGCCTTACATTCGCCGCTATGTCGGCAAGACGCTGGTGATCAAATACGGCGGCAACGCGATGGAAAGCGAGGAGCTGAAAACCGGCTTCGCCCGCGACATCGTGCTGATGAAAGCCGTGGGCATCAACCCGGTAGTGGTTCACGGCGGCGGCCCGCAAATCGGCGATTTGCTCAAGCGTCTGTCGATCGAGAGCCACTTCATCGATGGCATGCGCGTGACTGACGCGCAGACCATGGACGTGGTGGAAATGGTCCTCGGCGGCCAGGTGAACAAGGACATCGTCAACCTGATCAACCGTCATGGCGGCAGCGCCATCGGCCTGACCGGTAAAGACGCCGAGCTGATTCGTGCGAAAAAGCTCACCGTGACCCGTCAGACGCCGGAGATGACCCAGCCGGAAATCATCGATATCGGCCAGGTGGGCGAAGTGGTCGGGATCAACACCGACCTGCTGAACCTGCTGGTCAAAGGCGATTTCATCCCGGTGATCGCGCCAATCGGCGTCGGCGCCAACGGCGAGTCGTACAACATCAACGCTGACTTGGTGGCCGGTAAAGTGGCCGAAGCACTGAAAGCTGAAAAGCTGATGCTGCTGACCAACATCGCCGGCCTGATGGACAAGCAAGGCACAGTCCTGACCGGCCTGACCACCCAGCAAGTCGATGACTTGATCGCCGACGGCACGATCTACGGCGGCATGCTGCCGAAGATTCGTTGCGCGCTGGAAGCAGTACAGGGCGGCGTGGGCAGCTCGCTGATCATTGACGGCCGGGTGCCGAATGCGATTCTGCTGGAGATCTTCACCGATACGGGTGTGGGTACTTTGATCAGCAATCGCAAGCGTCCGTAAGCGATAGCGCATACAAAAAGACCCCGCTCAGCCTGGCTGAGCGGGGTCTTTTTTTGCCTGCGATCCCTTGTGGGAGCGAGGCTTGCCCGCGAAAGCGGTGTATCAGTCAACGAAGATGTCGAATGTGACGGCCTCTTCGCGGGCAAACCTCGCTCCTACACAGGTCGGTGTTACACGCCAAACTGGGCTCGGTAGGCTTCAACCGCCGGCAAATGCTGCTTGAGCTGCGGATCATCCGCCAGGAACTGCAGGACCTGGTTCAGCGAAACAATGCTGATCACCGGAATGCCGAAGTCACGCTCCACTTCCTGGATAGCCGACAACTCGCCGTTGCCTCGCTCCTGACGGTTCAGCGCGATCAGCACGCCGGCGGCCTTGGCACCGTCTTGGGAAGCGATGATCTGCATCACTTCGCGGATCGCGGTGCCAGCGGTGATCACGTCGTCGATGATCAGCACGTCGCCAGCCAACGGGGCGCCGACCAGGCTGCCGCCTTCGCCGTGGGCCTTGGCTTCCTTGCGGTTGAAGCACCATGGCAGGTCACGGCCGTGATGTTCGGCCAATGCCACCGCGGTAGTCGCCGCCAACGGGATGCCTTTGTACGCCGGGCCAAACAGAACGTCGAAGGGAATGCCGCTCTCGACAATGGCTGCCGCGTAGAAACGACCCAGCTGCGCCAAGGCCGAACCGGTGTTGAACAGGCCGGCATTGAAGAAGTAAGGACTGGTACGTCCGGACTTCAGGGTGAACTCACCGAAGCGCAAAACGCCGCGATCGATGGCAAAACGAATGAAATCGCGCTGATACGCTTGCATGAAAAAAACCCCAAATACCACGGATTTAGCTAATTAGGTTGACGCCGTGTATCATACACGCACGCGATTTTTGGGGCCATTTATGCGGATCATCAGTGTGAACGTCAATGGTATTCAGGCTGCAGTGGAGCGAGGTTTGCTCAGTTGGCTGCAAGCACAGAATGCCGACGTCATCTGCCTGCAGGACACCCGCGCCTCCGCCTTTGAACTGGACGATCCAGCTTTCCAACTGGATGGCTACTTCCTTTATGCCTGCGATGCCGAAGTACCCGCCCAAGGTGGCGTGGCTTTGTATTCGCGGTTGCAACCGAAGGCTGTCATCAGCGGTCTCGGCTTCGAGACGGCCGACCGCTACGGGCGCTACCTGCAAGCCGATTTCGATAAGGTCAGCATCGCGACCTTGCTGCTCCCTTCGGGGCAGAATGGCGATGAAGACTTGAACCAGAAGTTCAAGCTAATGGACGATTTCGCCCGTTATCTGGATAAACAGCGACGCAAACGTCGCGAGTACATTTATTGTGGCTCGCTGTACGTGGCGCAACAGAAGCTGGATATCAAGAACTGGCGCGACAGCCAGCAATCTCCGGGCTTCCTGGCGCCTGAGCGTGCCTGGATGGACGAGATTGTCGGCAACATGGGTTATGTCGATGCCCTGCGCGAAGTCAGCCGTGAAGGCGACCAGTACAGCTGGTGGCCGGACAACGAACAGGCTGAGATGCTCAACCTGGGCTGGCGTTTCGACTACCAGTTGCTGACCCCGGGCCTGCGCCGCTTTGTACGCAGCGCACGCCTGCCACGTCAGCCACGGTTCTCGCAGCACGCACCGCTGATCGTGGATTACGACTGGACGCTGACCATCTAAGCGTCGTTTCGCAGCTAAAAAAATGCCCGTATCGCAAGATACGGGCATTTTTTATACGCCTGTGGATATGACCCAAACCTCAGGCAACGGCAAAAAACGGCAGTGCAAGGTACAGCTTGATCACGATGACATTAATGATGTCGATGAAGAACGCACCCACCATGGGCACCACGAGAAACGCTATCTGCGAAGGCCCGTAGCGCTGCGTCACCGCCTGCATGTTAGCGATGGCCGTGGGTGTGGCACCAAGCCCAAAACCGCAGTGCCCTGCCGCCAACACCGCCGCATCGTAGTTACTGCCCATGATTCTGAAGGTCACGAAAATCGCAAACAGCGCCATGACCAACGTTTGCGCAGCCAGAATGATGAAGATCGGCAAGGCCAGTGCCGCCAGATCCCAGAGTTTGAGCGACATCAAGGCAATCGCCAGAAACAGCGACAAGCTGACATTCCCCAGCACGGAAACTTCACGCTCGAATACCTGATACAAGCCCAACGCTGAAAGCCCGTTGCGCAAAACCACACCCACGAACAAGACGCACACGAACGTCGGCAACTCAAGTGCAGTGCCTTGCAGCAAGCCATTCAGAAGATTGCCGGCTAATAGGCTGACGGCAATCAGAGCGAGTGTCTCGATAAACGAAAATGGCGTAATCGAGCGCTCTTTGTTCGGCTGCTCAAAACCCTTTGGCAACCGTGGCGTTTCCTGAGGGTGGCAGCCGGGGACTTGAACACGCTTGATCAGCAGGCGAGCGACCGGACCACCTATCAAGCCTCCCAACACCAGGCCAAACGTCGCAGAGGCAATCGCAAGTTCTGAGGCAGAAGCCAGACCATACTTCTCACTGAACACCGTCCCCCACGCAGCGCCTGTACCGTGACCGCCCGCCAACGTAATCGAGCCGGTCAGCAGCCCCATCAAAGGATCGAGTCCAAGCATTTTTGCGAGGCCGATGCCCATGGCATTTTGGAGTATCAGAAGTCCAACCACTGCCAGCAGAAAAACGCCCACTACGCGACCGCCCTTCTTCAGGCTGGCGAAGTCCGCACTCAAACCGATAGTGGCAAAAAAAGCCAACATCAACGGCGTCTGTAATGAAGTATCAAAGCGGACTTCAATATCAAAAGTTCGCAATACCAAGAGAGTCAGGGCAACCAACAGGCCGCCGGCGACGGGTTCCGGAATATTGTAATTACGTAGAAAACCAACACGTGTAACAAGTCCGCGCCCCAGCAAAAGCACTAAGGAGGCGGCCACAAGCGTTCCATAAAAATCGAGCTGAATCATTGGGATTATTCTTGGCTATATATTCAGAGGCGAACGTCTTACCTACGTACGCCTTTGAACCGGCTGAGTGTCTCAACACTGATTGCTTGAAATTCAAGGACCTTCGATGGCTTGAATATGTCGAAATATTACTGAGTGAATATAACGTGGGGCAACTCTATCAACCGCAAAGTCTCATTGCCAAGGACTCAGCCGATGAGGAGGCATTGCAGTTGTGACTAAAGATGTAAGAGTGATAGTTGATAAAGAAGCGTGGCGCGCTTATCACACGTTCTATACGCCACAGATATTAATTGAACGGCAAAAATACAAATGCCCCGACAAGTCAGGGCATTTGATTTAAAGCGTCCAATGTGGGAGCAGGCTTGCCCGCGGCCACAGGGGTTCTGTATTGATCGTTACTTGATTACCCGACAGGTGAACGGATACCGATAAGGCACGCCGTCATTGGCTTTTACACCCGCGATGATCGTCAGCACCAACCCGCCGATGGCGATCAGGCCAAGCAGGAAGAACCCGATGACCACCAACATCAAAAAGAACGAGATGGTTGCGGCAATGGCGACGGTGATCTGAAAATTCAGCGCCTCCTTGCCCTGCGCATCAATGAACGGGTCACTCTCGCGCTTCATCTGCCAGAGAATCAGTGGACCAATCAGCGTGCCAAACGGAATCCAGATCCCCAGCAAGGCGGACAAGTGACAAAACATAGCCCATTGACGAACCTCTTGGCTCGGCTTGGGCAGCGGCAGTTGCTCGTCACTCATGGCGTCCTCCTTGCGTGGAACAGTCCGATCAGTCAGCCAGAGCAGCTTTCTGCAATTCGAAGATTTCGTTCATGCCTTTCTTGGCCAGTTCCAGCATCGCCGTCAGCTCTTCCGGCTGGAACGGCGCGCCTTCAGCAGTACCCTGGACTTCGATGAAGCCGCCAGTGCTGGTCATCACGACGTTCAGGTCGGTCTCGGCAGCCGAATCTTCCGGGTAGTCGAGGTCAAGCACAGGCTCACCCTGATACATGCCTACCGAAACGGCAGCGATCATTTGCTTGAGCGGGTCGCCGCCTTTCAGGCCGCCGCGCTTCTTGATCACTTTCAAGGCATCAACCAATGCAACCATTGCGCCGGTGATCGATGCAGTACGGGTGCCACCGTCAGCCTGGATCACGTCGCAATCGACGTACAGGGTGACATCGCCCAGCTTGGACATGTCCAGCGCCGCGCGCAGGGAACGACCGATCAGACGCTGGATTTCCAGGGTGCGGCCGCCTTGCTTGCCGCGGCTCGCTTCACGCTGGTTACGCTCGCCGGTGGCGCGCGGCAGCATGCCGTATTCAGCGGTCAACCAACCTTGGCCCTGCCCCTTGAGGAAACGCGGCACGCCGTTCTCGACGCTGACGGTGCAGATGACTTTGGTATCACCGAATTCGACCAGTACAGATCCCTCGGCGTGTTTGGTGTAGTTGCGGGTAATGCGGATCGAGCGGAGCTGATCGGCAGCGCGACCACTTGGACGTTTCATAGGGGATACCTGTACGGGGGACGGAAAACTGCCGAGCATTATAGAGCCGCTGGCCGCGCCTGGGCACGTCTAAAAAATCCAGCCGACAGCTGAAGGCCGTGAAAAGCACTTAACCGACGGCCTGTAGTCCATTTGTCACACCGTGTGTTTGGGCGCATCCGCCCCACTGCGCTACAATCCTGCGCCTTGCTGCCAGTCGGCTTTAATTCATTGATATCAGGCCCGCGAAGCCCAAGGGTTTCGCGCCGGCCTGCATTGCGAGGTACCTCCATGGTGCACAGCATGACCGCCTTCGCCCGCGTCGAAAAAGCCGGCGTCCAAGGCACCCTGAGCTGGGAGCTGCGCTCGGTCAACAGCCGCTACCTGGAACCGCACCTGCGTCTGCCGGAATCGTTTCGCGACCTCGAAGGCGCCGTCCGCGAAGCCCTGCGTCAAGGCTTGTCTCGAGGCAAACTGGAATGCACCCTGCGCTTCACTGAAGAAAGCACCGGCAAAACCCTGCAAGTCGACCGCGAGCGCGCCTCGCAACTGGTCGCCGCCGCCGAGACCATCGCCAGCCTGATCAAGAACCCGGCCGCGCTGAATCCGCTGGAAGTCCTGGCCTGGCCCGGCGTGCTGGTGGGCGATGCCACTGACCCGCAAGCCCTGAACGCCGAGGCACTGGCGCTGTTCACCCAAGGCCTGAAAGAGCTCAAGGCTGGCCGCGAGCGTGAAGGTTCCGAGCTGGCACGGTTGATCAATGAGCGTCTGACGTCCATTGAAGAAGACGTCGTGACCCTGCGTGAACTGGTCCCGCAGATGCTCGCCACCCAGCGCCAGAAAGTCCTCGACCGCTTCGCCGACATGAAAGCCGAGATGGACCCGCAGCGCCTGGAACAGGAAATGGTCATGCTCGCTCAAAAGAGCGACGTCGCCGAAGAACTGGATCGCCTGAGCACTCATATCATCGAAGTTCGCCGGGTACTCAAGTCCGGCGGCGCTGCCGGCCGGCGCCTGGACTTCCTGATGCAAGAGCTCAACCGCGAAGCCAACACACTGGGCTCCAAAGCCTTCGACCCGCGCAGCACGACGGCAGCGGTCAACCTCAAAGTGTTGATCGAGCAGATGCGCGAACAAGTGCAGAATATTGAGTAAGGCTACCCCGACATGACCCACAGCACTGGCACCCTGTACATCATTTCTGCCCCTTCGGGCGCGGGCAAGAGCAGCCTGGTCAAGGCCCTGACCGACGCTGATGAGGAGATCCGTGTCTCGGTCTCCCACACCACCCGCGCCATGCGCCCCGGTGAAGTGAACGGCGTGAACTATCACTTCGTCTCGCGCGAAGCGTTCGTGAAGATGGGCGAGCATGGCGACTTCCTCGAGCGCGCCGAAGTGTTCGGCAACCTCTACGGCACGTCGCAAAGCCACCTGCAGCAGACCCTGGACGCAGGCCACGACCTGATTCTGGAAATCGACTGGCAAGGCGCCGAGCAAGTACGCAAGTTGATGCCCCAGGCCCGCTCGATCTTCATTCTGCCGCCGTCCCTGCAGGCCTTGCACCAGCGCCTGACCAATCGCGGCCAGGACAGCGACGAAATCATTGATGGCCGGATGCGTGAAGCTGTCAGCGAGATGAGCCACTACGTCGACTACGACTACCTGATCATCAATGACGATTTCGCCCATGCACTGCACGATCTGAAGGCGATTTTCCGTGCCAATCAGCTGCATCAGAAGCGTCAGCAGCAGCGCCACGGAAAACTTTTGGCCGAATTGCTCGGCTAAACAGCTCTTCCCAAAACCGCTGCAAGGGCTTTACATTGGCACTTGCAGCGCGTTGAAGGGCTTGGTCAAAAAATCAGCGCTTCCCTAATCGCTGGTGATTTTTTAAACTGTTGAGTCCGCTCGCCCAACCGGGCAGCGCGCATATTGCATTCGCTCCGAGGAATACCATGGCCCGCGTAACCGTTGAAGACTGCCTGAACCACGTGGAAAACCGTTTTGAGCTGGTCATGCTGTCCACCAAACGTGCCCGTCAACTGGCCACCGGCGGCAAAGAGCCACTGGTTCAGTGGGAAAACGACAAGCCTACCGTTGTAGCGCTGCGTGAAATCGCTGAAGGCCTGATGAGCTACGAGTTCATCGCCAATGCTGAAATCGTCGAAGACGAACCGCTGTTCGCAGCGTTCGAGGACGAGTCCAACGAGGCCGTCTAAGCCTATGCCTGGTCGACGTAGCACGGCGCGGGGTAACAGCGAACGGCAGGAGTCATCATGCCGAGCATAGACGCCCTCGCCGATCGCTTATCGACCTACCTCGGCAATGACCAGGTCAACCTGGTCCGCCGAGCGTATTTCTACGCCGAACAAGCCCACGACGGCCAACGCCGCCGCAGCGGCGAGGCGTACGTCACGCATCCTCTTGCGGTGGCGAATATTCTTGCCGACATGCATATGGACCATCAGAGTTTGATGGCGGCCATGCTGCATGACGTGATCGAAGACACCGGCATTGCCAAGGAAGCGCTGCAAGCGCAGTTCGGCGAAACCGTGGCCGAACTGGTCGACGGGGTCAGCAAACTGACCCAGATGAACTTCGAGACCAAGGCCGAAGCCCAGGCTGAAAACTTCCAGAAAATGGCCATGGCCATGGCGCGCGATATTCGCGTGATCCTGGTCAAGCTGGCCGACCGCCTGCACAACATGCGCACGCTGGAAGTGCTGTCCGGCGAAAAACGCCGACGCATCGCCAAGGAAACCCTGGAAATCTATGCGCCCATCGCCAACCGGCTGGGCATGCACGCCATCCGCATAGAGTTCGAAGACCTCGGCTTCAAGGCCATGCACCCGATGCGTTCCGCGCGGATCTACCAGGCGGTCAAGCGCGCCCGGGGCAACCGCAAGGAAATCGTCAACAAGATCGAAGAGTCCCTGAGC
>Ga0066791_10000409_pt1 | contig 16762 bp, 15 predicted proteins | sample OrgsoiDNA2013051_FD_70944 | JGI IMG/M metagenome (GOLD analysis project Ga0066791, IMG submission 70944) | Permafrost soil microbial communities from the Arctic, to analyse light accelerated degradation of dissolved organic matter (DOM) -... | ecosystem: Environmental > Terrestrial > Soil >...
GACAATCCACGCAGGCCAGCCCGCCAACAGCAACGCCTTACCGGCCCAATGGTTCTGCTGATGTTCATTTACCTCTTTACGAAAGAGCATCGCGCCAACCCTCAATGAACATAATCGCAGACCTCAAAATTATAATCAGTGAAAGATAGTCAGCAATACCGATAATCACAACCGCGATTACTCTGAAATAGATGAATTCATTGAGGAAGTGGTCTTTTATTATTCTCATGGAGACGGGTTACTGAGCAGTAATATCTCTCATAGCAAAAAATGAGATAATGACAGTGCCAAAAATTCATATAAAACATGTCGAAATATATTGACATCCACATTCATTGCTTTTGTTAAAATACCCCCTTCTCTATATCCATTCCCTCGATGAATGCAGGCATAATAGCTTAAAAAATAACTTAAAAATAAAAATCGCCCTTTTAAATAATTAAATTTCCAAACATATCAACAAGTTACATTGATATTGCATTTATAGAGATTATTCCTAGTCACCTCTCGCGCTGAGTGTTCTAGTCTTAAGTCTCGTGAGGACATCAAGCAGTAATATTTACCCGATGACTTCATAGATCTCAGGAAATCGAGATCTTAGTTTTAACCAATAAGAGGATGACCCAAGATGAAACAATTAACAGAACGTGACATTGAAATGGTTAATGGTGCTGGTTGGTCGGAAGATGTGAATAAAGTGGCTGACCGCCTATCAAACTTTGGTCAGAAAGCGGTAGATGATACCAGTAATGCCGTGAATAAAGCCTATGGCCAAATTTCGAAAGGTCTGGCTGATGCACAAAATTACCTGACGACTTAAGTATTGAAGTAAAACACCAATAATCTTGTAGCTGCTCACCTCCTGAGTTGACTATTGGGTTCATAAAGGCGCTCACCTCGGTGAGCGCCTTCTTTTTGTTTCCCTGACGGCGTTCAGTGCCGCAACGGGTATTCACACGCCGACATTGCGCTTATCGGTTTTCACCATGCTGGCTTTCAATTTACCTATCAACTCGCGACGGAAATCACCCAGCTTTGGTTTATCGCCCTCAAGCCACGGCAAAGGACGACACAACTCCATCGTTTTGATCCCCAGTCGCGCCGTTAACAAACCCGCACCGATGCCTTGTGCTGCTCGTGCCGACAGACGCGCGGCTAAGTCTTGCGACATCCAGTCCATGCCCACCTCACGTACCCACTCAGAAGCACCGGCAAAAGCCATATTCAGTAGTACCAAACGGAATAACCGCAGGCGGCTGAAGTAGCCCAATTCGATGCCGTAAAGCACGGCAATACGGTTAACTAAACGCAGATTACGCCAGGCAATAAAGGCCATATCCACCAGCGCCAGCGGGCTGACAGCGATCATTAATGCTGATTCGGCAGCCGAATGGCTTATTTCACGACGGGCTTGAGCATCCAATACTGGCTGCACCAAACGGGCATACAGTTCGACCACTTCGCGGTCATTTTGCGTTTCGTGTAAAGAGGCCTGCCAGCGCTGCAACGCCGGATGGCTTTTATCCAGCCCCGCTTGCGCCGCCAGTTTTTCGCAAAAAGCACGTCCCTGCCCTAAACCGTGGCTATGCAGCAGATCCCGTGCGGTATCGCGCTCATCGGCACGCTGGCGCAAACGGTAGAGGCGCCGCCACTCGCTGAGCAAGGAGCCCACACCGGCAATCACGATTAACCCTCCGGCAGTACAGGCTCCGAGCGCCACCCAATCTTGCTCAATCCACGCGGTATGCACCCATTGCACGCCTTGTGCCACGACGCTAATACCAAAAATGGCCGCACCAAGACGAACCATTTTGCCCCACAAACCGCGACGCGGTTTAAGAGCGCGGTTAATCACCGCTTCGGCTTCACCCTCTTGCTGTTCAATCTCGGCTTCACTGGATACCGGCAAAAAACGCTCGGCCTGCGGGCCATCAAAGGCCTGAGCCGCACGCAAAACTGGCTGTTCCGGTTCTTTCAATCCTTGTTCAAAATCGATACGCGGTTTAATTGGCTCGCTCATCGCATTTTATCTCCCAATAAAAACTCCATCACAGCATCAAGTCGAATATGCGGCAACGGCGCGTCTATGCTGGTTTCACGAGGACGGAATTCGTCAAAATGGAAGCCTTGCTGTTGCCAGAAGGCGGCACCCGGTAAACGGGCTGGCACTTCGCCAGGGAAGACGGTTAGTGGCGCGCCATCACTTAAACGATGGCCTTTCAACGCCGGAACTGGCTGGCCCTGATATTCCACGATGCCGCTTTCTGTCGCCTGCACCGAGGCCAAACCCGCGCAGTCCATGCTGATCCCTTCAAAGGCTGCGTTTTGCCACGCTTCTTGCACTAACTGCTGCAACAGCGACACCAGATTTGCGTGTTGATCGCCCGTGATATGGTCAGCCTTCGTCGCCGCAAACATCAGTTTGTCGATACATGGATTAAACAACCGGCGGAACAGCGTGCGTTTACCATAGTGGAAACTTTGCATCAGTTGCGTCAGCGCCAGGCGCATATCATTAAATGCCTGAGGGCCGCTGTTGAGCGGTTGCAGGCAATCAACTAACACGATTTGCCGATCAAAACGGACAAAGTGATCTTTATAAAAACCTTTAACGATGGACTGGCAATAGTAATCAAATCGCGCCCGCAACATGCCCAAATTACTGTGTTTATCCGCCTGTGCCAGTTGGGCATCGCTGTAGGTTGCCATTTCAGGCCATGGGAAAAATTGCAGTGCCGGTGCGCCGGCTAAATCACCCGGCAGAACAAAGCGGCCGGGTTGAATAAAGTGCAACCCTTCCTGCTTACAGCGCAGGAGATAATCGGTGTAGGCCTGAGCAATCGCCGCTAGCTGATTCTCATCAGCCGGCGACAACGGGTCGCATTGCTGGCACAGCGTCAGCCAGGGTTTCGCCCATTCGGCGCGATCGCCTTGCAACAGCCCGGCCATTTGCCGCGACCAATCGAGATAGTTTTGCTCGAGCATCGGCAAGTCCAACAACCATTCGCCGGGATAATCGACAATCTCTAAATACAACGTGGACGTATCTTTGAAGTGCCGTAGCAGGGAATCGTTAGAGCGATAGCGCAGCGCAAGGCGGATCTCGCTGACGCCGCGGGTCGGTGTGGGCCAGTTGGGCGGTGAGCCGTGCAACTGCGCCATACCTTCATCATAGGTAAAACGCGAAACCCCGAGATCTCGCTGAGGGACACGCTTCACGCCGAGCAGACGCTCTTCACGGGCAGCAGAGAAAAGGGGTAAACGTGCGCCGCTGTGTAAATGCAGCAGCTGATTGACGAAGGCGGTGATAAACGCGGTTTTTCCGCTGCGGCTTAAACCGGTCACTGCCAGGCGCAAGTGCCGGTCCATTCCGCGATTGACCAGTGAATTAAACTCGTTTTGTAGTCTTTTCATTGCTCTCCCTGGCGTAGCGCCCAAACAGCGCGGTCAATATTCGTTTAAACAGTGGCTCTAATAATAGTGCTAAAACATAACGCACCGGACCTTTTCCTACCACACCCAGCACGCGAGCCGCCAAACCGGCAGGTCCGAAGGTCAATGCGACCATGATGATGAATTTGAACGCTTTCTTCAGCAGGCTGCTTTTACCCGGCAGCGAGGAAGTCAGAGTACGCATAAATAAATTCCTTAAGCGGGTGGGAGGGAAAGGTTGTCGGCGACTTTCTCAATAAGGGGGCCCTAATGAAAGACACCGACAAGAAACAGAAAACTATAGCTGACGGAAGCGGCTGCGAACGCCAAAAGTTTCCGAGGTAACATAACGTTCAACCTGACGCAGGCGCTGCTCGCTGGCTTTCAGCTCGCGGTCGGCCTCTTCCAATAGGCTGCGCGGCGAAGGTTGATTTTCTTCATCAAACTGGCTGGACGGCGCCGGGTCAAGGACAAAACTCAGCACCACATAACCGATAAAGGTAAACATAAACAAGCCGAAGAAAATCGATAATACGGCCATGATGCGCAGCAGTTTAACCGGCACCCCAAGATAGTGCGCCAGCCCAGCCAGTACGCCTTTGACCATGCCCTCTTCAGGCACCCGATAAAGCTTACGTTCGGAAATGCTGCCCGCCATTATGATTGCCTCCAGCTTGGATGCTCGGCATCCAGAATTTCTTCTAATGCCTGAATTCGGTCACGCATGCGCTGCGCATCTTGCGTTAACTGAGCGAGATTTTGTTTCTCATACTGCGTTAACTGACTGCCACTTTGTGAACGATTGCTGTAGTGCAACCACAACCAGATGGGCGCAACGAAGAGCACAAAAATGGTCAAGGGTATGGCTAAGAACAGGAAGCTCATTGTTTCTCCTAGATTATGATGAGTCTTATTAATGTGTTAATCCTGCTATGACCTGCCTGCAAACAGGCAGGTTTAGCGCCCCATTTTATGCGTCTTGATTGCCCTGCATCTTGGCTTTCAACGCAGCAATTTGTGCACTAATTTCATCATCGGCTTTCAGCTCGGCAAATTCCTGGTCCAGGCTTTTCTTTTTACCGATGCTGACGGTTTCTGCTTCCGCTTCCATATGATCAATTCGGCGTTCGAACTGTTCGAAGCGTGCCATCGCTTCGTCAATTTTACCGCTGTCCAATTGACGGCGCACATCGCGGGAAGAAGAGGCCGCCTGATGACGCAGTGTCAGCGCTTGCTGGCGGGCACGGGTTTCAGTGAGTTTACTTTCCAGCTCGCCAATTTCTGACTTCATGCGATCCAGCGTTTCTTCTACCGTCACCACTTCATGTTTCAAGGTGGTGACCAAATCCGCCAGCTTTTGTTTTTCGATCAATGCCGCACGGGCCAAATCCTCTTTGTCTTTACGCAAGGCCAGTTCAGCTTTGTCCTGCCATTCAGCCTGCTGGGCTTCGCCCTGTTCAATGCGACGATTCAACTGTTTCTTTTCAGCCAGCGCACGCGCAGAAGTAGAACGCACTTCTACCAGCGTATCTTCCATTTCCTGAATCATCAAACGAACCAGTTTTTGTGGATCTTCTGCTTTATCCAGCAACGTATTGATGTTGGCATTCACAATGTCAGCGAAACGAGAAAAAATACCCATAATCGAAATTCCTCTTTGATTCTGTCGGCATCCGGCATGAGCCGGACAAACGAGTCTTAATAAAATAGCCGGTCAAAAATGTTGCCGGTGAAAGCAGTGAGCCAGTCGCTTACTGTCTCCATGTGTTATATCAAATCCCGTGCCAACTTTTAATTTAATCTATTTAATTGAAAAATAAATAGTTTTTATTTTTCGCTAAATTTCACTGCTTTAACGTATGATTAAATTCACTAACAGTTAGTTTTTTTCACCGCGACGAGGGAGCGCCATGAACCAAACCACCGACAATCTTCTGGGCGAAGCAAATGCTTTTATCGAGGTATTGGAACAAGTGTCGCAGTTGGCGAAATTAAACAAACCGGTTTTGGTGACTGGCGAACGGGGAAGTGGGAAAGAGCTGATCGCTCACCGGTTACATTATTTGTCCCCCCGCTGGCAAGGCCCGTTCATATCACTGAACTGTGCGGCGCTGAATGAAAACTTGCTTGATTCCGAACTGTTTGGGCACGAAGCGGGCGCATTTACCGGCGCGCAGAAACGGCATCTGGGGCGTTTCGAACGTGCTGACGGCGGCACATTATTTCTCGATGAACTGGCGACGGCCCCGATGCTGGTACAGGAGAAATTGCTGCGGGTGATTGAATACGGCCATTTGGAGCGCGTCGGGGGCAGCCAGCCGTTGCAGGTTGACGTCCGACTGGTCTGTGCCACCAATGATGATTTGCCCGCACTGGCCGCGGCAGGGAAATTCCGCGCCGACTTGCTCGACCGACTGGCTTTTGACGTGGTGCAGCTCCCTCCTTTGCGCGAACGCCAACAGGACATTATGTTGCTGGCCGAGCATTTTGCGATTCAAATGTGCCGCGAACTGTCATTGCCACTTTTTCCCGGTTTCACCCCTTTCGCTCGCGATACCCTGCTCGGCTATCGCTGGCCTGGCAATGTGCGCGAATTGAAAAACGTCGTCGAACGATCTATGTATCGCCACGGCACCAGTGAATTTCCACTCGACGACATTATTCTCAATCCGTTCGCGCGCCCTTCGGCGCTTCGCGATGAACCTTTAGAAGCGACCTGCGCACCCGTGCTACCCGAATTACCGGTGGATGTGAAACTGTGGGTAAACACGCAGGAAAAACAGCTTATCGAACAGGCATTACAGCAGGCACGCTTTAATCAACGAAAAGCCGCAGATTTGCTGACGGTGACTTATCACCAGTTGCGCGGTATGTTGAAAAAGCACGGTATTCAGGTCAATGCTCAGGAAGACGATTGAAAGAGGCAAAAAAAAAGCCAGCACCCGAGCTGGCTAAGTAATACTGGAAGCAATGTGAGCAATGTCGTACCGGTCGAGTGACACCCTGGCGGGCCTCTCTCTGGCGGCGAAAGGAATGATAATGGTTATCAGTATCGCCTGTAAAGTGGTTTGTTGAGAATATTTCTCATTACCACACAAAGCGTGTCACTACCTTTTGCCCATGACTGATAGCCTTAATATCGTTATGGATCACCAGTCTGGGAAGGGATCGGCCATCTCCATCCAGTTATCGATACCTTCTGCCATCTGTTCTACGGTCAGTAGACAGTCATCCAGTCGGCGTATAATTTCGTCTTTATCCAAATGCTGACCGATGAACACCAGTTCCTGTCGCATATCTCCAAAAGGTTCTTGCCACTTTTCCATAATCCCTTCACGCGCTTCCTGATCCGCTGGCCAGTCACTTTCCGGTAGTGCACGCCAGAAAAGACCGGCCATGCCGTAGCGCGCGATACCGCCAGCCTGACTCCAGTTACCCGCATGCCGCGGACGGGTTGCCAGCCAGAAGAAACCTTTCGAGCGTAATAACGTGCCGCCGCCCCAATCACCGTGCACCACCCGATAGAATTTGTCAGGGTCAAACGGACGACGGGCGGTATAGACAAAACTGCTGATGCCGTACTCTTCAGTTTCAGGGGTGTGTTCGCCCCGCAACTCTTTCAGCCAGCCCGGCGCTTGCTGAGCCCGTTCAAAATTAAAACGATGGGTATTTAGCACCCGATCCAAGGGTAAACTGCCCGGTGAAATTGGCACAATTTCGGCCTGTGGATTAAGGCTTTTCAGTAGCGCGATCACTTCGCGTTGCCCGGCGCTGTCGATCAAGTCGGTTTTGCTTACCAGTAGCACGTCGCAGAACTCAATCTGGTCAATCAGCAAGTCTGTCACGCTGCGTTCGTCTTCCTCGCCCAAACTCTCACCCGCCTCTTGTACGCTGCGCGCCTCCTGATATTGCTGCATAAAGTTGACGCCATCGACCACCGTCACCAGCGTATCCAGACGGGCAAACTGCGACAAGCTGTTGCCCTCTTCATCTTCGAAGGTAAAAGTTTCTGCCACCGGTAATGGTTCTGAAATACCGCTCGACTCAATCAACAAATAATCAAACCGGCCGGTCTGTGCCATCTCCCGTACCGAGATCAGCAAATCCTCACGTAGCGTGCAGCAAATGCAGCCATTACTCATTTCCACCAGTTTTTCCTGCTGCCGGTCTAGGGTGACTTCACTAGAAACTAACGCCGCATCAATGTTCACTTCACTCATATCATTGACGATCACGGCGACGCGAAGTCCTTGCCGGTTATTCAAAATATGGTTCAACACGGTAGTTTTACCGGCACCTAAAAAGCCGGACAACACAGTAACGGGTAATAACGCCATAAAAACCTCATGAAAAGCGCGCCATGCGATCGCGCACGACATCAATTGTTATATTATAACATTACAATTGACGCATAATTTCAAGGTCTTTATTTCACTGGCTTGCATTTAATTGCGTGAAGTCTCGACAGATCAACCGGAGTTTTGCGCAATGGATTGGGGAGGCTGGCAGAGTACGGTACACTTGGAGTATTGCTACTTAACTTTGAAGCCCTTATGCGTCGTTTACCTTTGTGGATGCTATTACTGGGCGGTTTTGCCAATGCGGCCTGTGCCGCTGATGTGCCCGCGAAACCGCTGAATGTCAGTTCGCCAACTGTCACGCAAAATGCCGATATCCGCCAAAGCGGATTTGTCTATTGCGTGAATGGTATGATCAACACGTTTAACCCACAGAAAGCCAGCAGTGGCCTGATCATTGATACCCTGGCGGCCCAACTTTACGATCGCCTGCTTGACGTTGACCCTTATACCTACCGGCTAATTCCGGAGCTGGCGCAGAGTTGGGAAGTGTTGGATGACGGTGCAACCTACCGTTTCCATTTACGTAAAGATGTCCCATTCCAAACCACCGCGTGGTTTACGCCCACCCGAAAAATGAATGCCGACGACGTGGTTTTCAGCGCGCAGCGAATTCTTGATCCGCAAAATCACTATCACAACGTGAATGGCGACGAATACCCCTATTTCGACAGCCTGCAATTTTCTAAAACCGTCAAGAGCGTGAAAAAGCTCGACGATTACACGGTAGAATTTCGCCTGAATAACCCTGATGCTTCTTTCCTCTGGCATTTAGCGACGCACTACGCGCCGATTTTATCGGCAGAATATGCTGATAATTTGCAAAAGGCAGGCAACGAAGAACAGATTGACCGCGAACCTGTGGGCACTGGTCCATTCCAGCTCAGTGAATACCGAACGGGCCAATATATCCGTCTGGCGCGTAACGGCGAATATTGGAAAGGTGTCCCGCGCATGGCACAGGTGGTGATTGATATGGGCGTTGGCGGAACGGGCCGCCTGTCAAAATTGCTCACGGGCGAATGTGACGTGCTGGCTTACCCGGCAGCCAGCCAGCTCTCCATTTTGCGTGATGACCCGCGCTTACGTTTGACCCTGCGCCCTGGCATGAACGTCGCTTATCTGGCGTTTAATACCAATAAAGCTCCGCTAAATGATCCTCGTATTCGCCAGGCAATTGCGCTCTCCATCAATAACCAGCGCCTGATGCAGTCGATTTATTACGGTACAGCTGAAACCGCAGCGTCCATTTTGCCACGGGCATCATGGGCCTATGACAGCAATGCCACGGTGACGGAATACAACCCCGATAAAGCGCGGCAAATCCTCAAAGATCTCGGTCAAGATAAATTGACGCTGCATTTATGGGTGCCCACGGTATCGCAGTCTTACAATCCGAGTCCGTTAAAAACGGCCGAACTGATTCAGGCGGATTTGGCGCAGATTGGTATAAAAGTGGTGATTGTTCCGGTTGAGGGACGTTTTCAGGAAGCTCGCTTGATGGAAATGAACCACGACTTAACCTTAGCCGGCTGGGCGACAGACAGTAATGACCCAGACAGCTTCTTCCGCCCGATGCTCAGTTGTGCGGCAATACGTTCGCAAACCAACTATGCTCACTGGTGTAGCCCCGAGTTCGATCAATTATTGCGACAAGGGTTGTTATCACAGCAGCTTTCTCAGCGTATTGAATACTATCAGCAGGCGCAAAAAATCCTCGAAAAACAGTTGCCGGTATTGCCGCTGGCCTCCTCTTTACGCTTGCAAGCCTACCGCTATGACATTAAAGGATTAGTACTGAGCCCGTTTGGTAACTCCTCATTCGCCGGAGTATTCCGTGACACTGAAACTAAGGAGGCGCCATGATCATTTTCATCTTACGGCGTGGGTTATTGTTTCTCATCACCCTCTTCCTGTTAAGTCTCGTGGCGTTCAGTTTGAGCTATTTCACGCCTAATGCACCGCTACATGGTGCATCACTTTGGGACGCCTATCGTTTCTATTTTGTCGGCTTATGCCAATTTGATTTTGGCGTTTCCAGCATCAATGGCGAGAATATCAGCAGCCAGTTAAAAGCCGTCTTCCCTGCCACGATGGAGCTATGCGTATTGGCCTTCACACTGGCGCTGTTGGTTGGGATCCCCCTTGGCATCACGGCAGGTGTCATGCGGGGTAAATGGCCCGATGTGGCGATCAGCACGTTGGCGTTACTGGGCTTTTCCATTCCCGTATTCTGGCTGGCATTACTGCTGATGCTATTTTTCTCACTGCAACTCGGCTGGTTACCGGTTTCAGGGCGGCTTGATTTGCTTTACCAACTCAAAACGGTCACTGGCCTGACCCTGGTCGATGCATGGTTGTCTGATTCACCTTATCGCCATGAAATGATCATGAGCGCCATTCGCCACATGATTTTACCGATCGCCGCGCTCGCCGTAGCGCCGACGACGGAAGTGATTCGACTGATGCGTATCAGCACCGACGAGGTTCTGACCAAGAACTACGTCAAAGCTGCCGCCACACGTGGCCTTTCGCGGTTTACTATCATTCGCCGCCATGTGCTGCATAACGCCCTGCCGCCAATCATTCCGAAGCTAGGCCTGCAATTTTCCACCATGCTCACGCTGGCGATGATCACCGAAATGGTCTTTAACTGGCCAGGCGTCGGTCGCTGGATGATTAACGCCATACGTCAGCAGGATTACGCGGCGATCTCCGCCGGTGTGATGGTGGTCGGCAGCTTGGTGATTATGGTTAACGTTTTGTCCGACATTCTTGGTGCTCTGACCAACCCATTGAAACATAAGGAATGGTATGCCCTTCGATAATGTATACCGTGAAAAACAGATGCCAAGCCCGTTCCATCAGATGTGGAGCATTTTCTATCGCGACACGCTGTCGATGATCGGTTTTTATGGCGTTTTGGGCTTGCTGTTTGTCTGCGTGTTTGGTGCTCTTCTCGCTCCCTATGCACTCGATCAGCAATTCCTCGGGTCGCAGCTCTTACCGCCTTCGTGGTCACGCAACGGCAACGTTGCCTTTTTCCTCGGTACCGATGATTTAGGTCGTGACTTGCTGAGCCGTATTTTAACCGGCGCAGCGCCGACTATCGGAGGGGCAGTGGTGATCACCGTCGCCGCCTCATTTTTTGGCGTGATCATTGGTGTATTGGCCGGTATTACGCGAGGCTTAAAGTCGGCTATTTTGAATCATATTCTCGATACCCTATTGTCGATCCCGTCCTTACTGTTGGCGATCATTGTGGTGGCCTTCATTGGGCCAAAACTCGAACACGCCATGCTGGCCGTTTGGCTGGCCTTGTTGCCGCGCATCGCGCGTACGATTTACAGCGCGGTGCATGATGAACTGGAAAAAGAGTATGTCATCGCCGTTCGCCTTGACGGCGCGTCGACATGGCAGATTCTGCGCTACGCCGTCTTGCCAAATATCGTGGCGGTTTTGGTCACTGAGTTCACGCGCGCACTGTCGATGGCAGTTTTAGATATCGCCGCGCTCGGTTTTTTGGATTTAGGGGCGCAACTGCCCTCGCCAGAATGGGGGGCTATGCTTGGCGATTCGCTGGAGTTGGTGTACGTCGCGCCATGGTCCGTTATGCTGCCCGGCGCCGCGATTTTGGTCAGCGTTTTGCTGATAAACCTGCTGGGTGACGGTATGCGTCGGGCAATCAATGCGGGAGTGGAATAATGCCGTTACTCGATATCCGCAATCTGACCATTGAATTTATGACCTCCGACGGGCCCGTCAAAGCCGTTGACCGCGTGAGTATGACGCTGAATGCCGGTGAAATTCGCGGATTGGTTGGCGAGTCAGGCTCAGGCAAAAGTTTGATCGCCAAAGCCATCTGTGGCGTGACCAAAGACAACTGGCGCGTGACGGCTGACCGTATGCGTTTTGACGACATTGATCTGCTGCATCTCTCACCACGCGAACGACGTAAGCTGATTGGTCAGAATATTTCGATGATTTTTCAGGAGCCACAATCCTGTCTGGATCCTTCTGAAAGCATCGGTAAACAGCTGATGCAGGCCATTCCAGGTTGGACCTATAAAGGCCACTGGTATCAGCGTTTCGGCTGGCGTAAGCGGCGAGCTATCGAATTACTGCACCGCGTAGGGATTAAAGATCATAAAGACATCATGGCCAGCTTCCCTTATGAACTGACCGAAGGGGAATGTCAGAAAGTCATGATCGGTATCGCCCTTGCCAACCAACCGCGTCTGTTAATTGCGGATGAACCCACGAATGCCATGGAACCAACGACACAGGCACAAATTTTCCGTCTGTTATCACGGCTGAATCAAAACAATAACACCACCATTTTACTGATAAGCCACGACCTGCAGATGATGAGTAAATGGGCTAACCGCGTGAATGTTCTTTATTGTGGGCAAACGGTTGAAAGTGCCAATTGTGAAGACTTGCTAGCGGCACCTCACCATCCTTACACTCAGGCGCTGATCCGTGCAATGCCTGACTTTGGGCGTTCGTTACCGCACAAAAGCCGTCTGAATACGTTGCCCGGTGCCATTCCTTCTTTAGAACATTTGCCGGTCGGCTGTCGACTGGGTCCACGTTGCCCTTACGCACAGAAAAAGTGTATTGAGACGCCGCGTCTGCGACTGGTTAAAACCCATGCGTTTGCCTGTCATTTCCCGCTGAACATGGAGGAGCAATAATGGTTGAGACTCTGCTCGAAGTGCGCAATCTGAGCAAAACTTTCCGCTATCGCACCGGCTTGTTTCGCAAAATGGATCTGGACGCCGTTAAACCGGTCAGTTTCACGCTGCGCGAGCGCCAAACGCTGGCGATTATCGGGGAAAATGGCTCGGGTAAATCGACCCTCGCAAAAATGCTGTCAGGCATGATTGAACCGACGCAGGGTGAGATTCTGATTGATGACCAGCCACTGGTCTATGGAGACTATCGCTTCCGTAGCCAGCAAATCCGCATGATTTTTCAAGATCCCAGCACCTCGCTTAATCCGCGCCAGCGCATTGGTCAGTTACTCGAAGCGCCCTTGCGCCTAAACGGCGAACTCGACGGGCCGCAGCGTGAGCAGCGAATTAACCAAACGTTACGGCTGGTGGGAATGCTGCCCGACCACGCCTATTACTACCCGCACATGCTGGCATCGGGGCAAAAACAGCGCGTAGCATTGGCTCGAGCTTTGATTCTACAACCTAAGGTGATCATCGCCGATGAGGCGCTGGCCTCACTCGACATGTCAATGCGATCGCAAATCATCAACATGATGCTGGAATTGCAAGAAAAACAGGGCATCTCATACATCTATGTGACCCAACATCTCGGCATGATGAAACACATCAGTGATCAGGTTATCGTGATGCATGGCGGTGAAGTGGTTGAGCGCGGTAATACGGCAGAAGTTCTGGCCGCCCCGTTGCATGACCTGACTAAACGATTGGTCTCTAGCCATTTCGGTGAAGCATTAACCGCCGATGCATGGCGACGTGACGGTAAGAAAACCTGACATCCGGCGATTTAGTAGTGAAATCGCCAACCGGCAGCGCTCTTCTGCCGGTTTTTTTTCATAAACTTCCCCACTACATTATCGCCCTTATCCCTTTCCGCCTCGGTTTTCGAGGTTTCTATTCTTTTTAGCTATTATTTATGGCTTAACATTATTTTATCTGCCAACGCGTATCAGCAAGGATAGGGTCTGAAATTTTGTCTCATGCAAAGGACCCGATCATGGAACAACAGCGCCGAGCCGTTCATAACGGCTGGTATCACGAAACACAATCCAGTCAGCATGGTCATCTGCCGCATGACCCGCACGCTGCTCTTGTGCAAGATCGTTTTCTGCTTGGGCTTGACGCTCAACTTGACCCGACATTACGCCGTTTATTTAGCGAGCACAGTGGCCTGCTTAACGCCTCACGCGCTTGTTATGAAGCCCTTTTTCCTGAAAAGGTGGAACTTTCACGCACCGAAACGCTATCAATCTATGACCGTTTGAGTAGCGCATTGACCGTAGCGCAGGTGACCGGCGTTCAGCCGCTTTGTAGCCATTACGCTGCTCGCCTCGCCCCGCTTTCCAGTCCTGATGCCTCTCGTGAAAGTAATATCCGCCAAACCCATCTCACGCAATTCGCCCGACTGCTCGCCACACACCCGACGCTAATCACGCCGCCCATGTTAAATCAGCTCGCGGATGTCGGTCTGAGCACCAAGGACATTGTTACCTTCACCCAGTTAATTGGCTTCGTCAGTTATCAGGCGCGCGTTTTGGCCATCCTGGGTGCGCTGCGCGGACGGGTTACCGCTGTGCTACCGGGTTTCCCCGCACCGGAAAATTGTTCTCAGCACGGTTTTTCACTGACGCTGCGCCAATGGCAATCACGGTTGCCAGAAGTTTCTTTGGAACAGGCTAATAAGCATCAATTAGACGTTCTGGATTTAATCGCGCCCGATGCGCGCTCATCCTCTTTCTACCGCCTGTTGGTACAGGATGCACCCTGTCTTAGCGAATTCTCCGCAGTATTCAATCATGTAATGCATGCCCGTGAACCACAAAAAGCCACGTGGCGCGAGCTGGCTGCCGTAACCACGTCCCGTCTTAATGGCTGTTTATATTGTGCGGGGATCCACGGTCGGTTTTATCTGGAAGCCGGCGGGGAGAAAGGCTTAATTGAATCTTTATTTGATGACACCGATGACGTCAGCAGTCAGCGCGGTCTGTCGCTAAAAACAACTGAAACGCACGCTTCTGAACAGATTCTCTTGCAAACCACGTCAGCGTTGACCCGGACCCCCGAAAGGTTTAATGCCGATGAAATCCACGCCTTATCTGATATCGGCTACAGCGCTTCCCAATCCCTGGATATTCTGCTGACCAGCGCGCTGTTCGCATGGTCAAACCGTCTGATTCAAACGCTGGGCGACACCAGCGCCTCATAAATACCGGCTGTCACTTTCCCTTTAAACTCCCTTTCTCACGGCAGGACTATCCCCTGTCGTGAGCCTTCGCTTCGCCCTCTTTAATGTCAACTCATCGCCATAAGTCGTATTAATTTCCATTCCTAGCGAAAATTTAGTGTTAAAAAGTGATGATGATCACACTACAATCGTCGCCCATTTTGTAAAGGCCACGCGCACCTCATCGTCATTACATAAAAAACTGCTTCCAAATACCCTTACAATGTTTATGCATTGTTTATTCATTTAAAATCAATCATATTCACTGGATTAAATAATTAACCCCTGATATTACGCGTGTTAATCGCCCGTTTATTATTTATACGATAGATTCCTTCGCTGTCTGACTTAAACATAATTTTTAATTCTGCATAACATTTCGAATACAGTTTCATCGGACTGAGAGAGTTATATGTAACAGAAGATGTCAAACTCCTTGCCTCGTTTACGAAGATAGGGAACATTACCCGCCGTCATCCCATCTTATAACAATGCAAAGGGCGCTTAATTTGCGTCACTTTTGTGTCTCCTGTCGCTCTGGACAGGGCGTGATAAACAGAGGTACTTGTGTCAACAGCAAACAAAAACACACCAGAAGAAAGCATCAGTCTGAATGCCTTCAAACAACCTAAAGCGTTCTACCTGATCTTCTCTATCGAGTTATGGGAACGTTTCGGTTATTACGGCCTGCAAGGGATCATGGCTTTATACCTTGTACGCCAGTTAGGCATGAGCGAAGCGGAATCTATCACTTTATTCTCCTCATTTAGCGCTTTGGTTTATGGCTTCGTGGCTATCGGCGGCTGGTTAGGAGACAAAGTCCTTGGCGCGAAACGCGTCATTGTTCTGGGTTCTTTAGTTCTTGCCCTCGGCTATGCACTCGTTGCTTATTCAGGACATGACGTAAAATGGGTTTATTGCGGCATGGCTACGATTGCAGTGGGTAATGGCCTGTTCAAAGCCAATCCATCCTCACTCCTTTCAAAATGCTACGAAGAGAACGATCCTCGCCTCGACGGTGCATTCACTATGTATTATATGGCCGTCAATCTGGGATCATTGATCTCAATGACAGCCACGCCTTGGTTAGCGGATAACTTTGGCTGGAGCGTCGCATTCTCCCTGAGCGTCGTGGGTATGTTAATCACCCTGGTCAACTTTATGTTCTGTAGCCGTTGGGTTAAAGATAAAGGGTCAAAACCTGACTTTAAGCCGCTGCATTTACAGAAATTGCTGATCGTTGTTGTGGGTATTGTTGCGCTGATTTCTGTATCAACCTGGTTACTGCACAACCAACAGATTGCTCGTATGGCCCTCGCGGTAGTGACCGTGGGCATCATCATTATCTTTGCTAAAGAGACCTTTGCGCTGAAGGACATTGCACGCCGCAAAATGATTGTGGCGTTTATTTTAATGATCGAGGCCATTCTCTTCTTCGTTCTTTATAGCCAGATGCCGACGTCGCTTAATTTCTTTGCTATTCATAATGTTGAACACTCTATCTTTGGTTTTGACGTAAACCCTCTACAATTCCAGGCACTGAATCCACTTTGGATCATTGTTGCCAGCCCAATACTGGCGGCTATTTACAATAAAATGGGTAATGGCCTGCCGATGCCGCATAAGTTTGCGATTGGCATGGTGCTTTGCTCTTGTGCATTCTTGGTATTGCCATGGGGCGCAAGTCTGGCCAATGCCGAAGGCATTGTCTCGGTGAACTGGTTGGTTCTGAGCTACGCGTTGCAGAGTATCGGCGAGTTAATGATTTCCGGTTTAGGTCTGGCCATGGTGGCCCAGTTGGTTCCACAGCGTCTGATGGGCTTCATCATGGGCGCCTGGTTCCTGACCACCGCCGCTGCGGCAATCATTGCCGGCTATGTGGCTAACCTGACTGCAGCCCCTGCAGGTATTACTGACAGCCATGCATCACTGGCGATTTATAGCCACGTGTTTATGCAAATTGGTATCGCCACCGGCGTGATCGCTTTGTTGATGTTACTGACTGCATCGAA
>Ga0066791_10000445_pt1 | contig 15781 bp, 10 predicted proteins | sample OrgsoiDNA2013051_FD_70944 | JGI IMG/M metagenome (GOLD analysis project Ga0066791, IMG submission 70944) | Permafrost soil microbial communities from the Arctic, to analyse light accelerated degradation of dissolved organic matter (DOM) -... | ecosystem: Environmental > Terrestrial > Soil >...
GATAGCCGCTTGATTTGGGATGCACATGCAACAGGAAACGCCGAATACACCGACTGAAGCGCGGGTTAAAAACAGACGCCGGATCTCGCCTTTCTGGTTACTGCCTTTTATTGCTTTACTGATTGCCGGTTGGCTTATCTATAGCAATTATCAGGAACGAGGCACCACGGTCACTATTGATTTCCAGTCAGCCGCAGGCATCGTCGCGGGTCGTACCCCTGTGCGTTATCAGGGCGTTGAGGTGGGGACAGTTGAGTCGATAAGTCTCAGCAAAGACCTGCGAACTATTATGGTCAAGGTCAGTATCAAGAGTGATCTTGCCGACTCACTGCGTGAAGGCACTCAGTTCTGGCTGGTTACACCTAAAGCCTCACTGGCGGGTGTATCCGGCCTCGATGCGCTGGTTGGCGGGAACTATATCGGCATGATGCCGGGTTCGGGCAAAGAAAAAGATCACTTTGTGGCCCTGGATACCCAACCGAAATACCGCCTTAATACCGGTGAGTTGATGATCCATCTTCATGCCCGTGATTTGGGATCCCTCAGCACCGGTTCACTGGTGTACTACCGCAAAATTCCGGTCGGAAAAGTGTATGACTATGATATTGAAGCCGGCAACGATGGAGTCACTATCGATGTGCTGATTGATCGCCGCTTCGCGCATCTGGTGAAAGATACCAGCCGCTTCTGGAATGTCTCTGGCTTTAAAGGCGACTTCAGTCTGAGTGGCGCGAAGATTGAAATGGAAAGTCTGGCCGCACTGGTGAACGGTGCAATCGCACTGGACTCTCCGGCTGACGGCAATATTGCCAAACAGGAGCAATCATACGAACTTTATCCGGATCTGGCACAAAGCCAGCGCGGCGTGGAGATCGATCTTGACCTGCCCAATGGAGACGGCCTTAACGAGGGCCGGACGCCGTTGATGTATCAGGGCTTGCAGGTCGGTACTCTCACCAAAGTCACGCTGCAGCCTGATAATAAAGTCACCGGTAAACTCACCGTTGACCCTTCAGTGCTCGATATGATGCGCAGCGGCAGCCGTATCGAAATGAACAGCCCTAAAATTAGCCTGAATAATGCCAAAATCAGCCAGTTGCTCACCGGCAATACCCTGGAATTGATCCCCGGCGAGGGCGAAGCGCAAAAACACTTCGTGGTTTTGGACAGCAATCAACGCCTGCTGCAAGACCCCGGTGTACTGAAAGTACAACTTATCGCTCCGCAAACCTACGGTATCGACGCCGGTCAGCCGGTGTTACTGCACGGTATTGTGGTTGGACAAGTCCTTGATCGCAAACTTACTGACGAAGGTATTCTGTTTAATCTTGCCATAAAACCCGATTATAAAGAGTTGCTGCATAAAGACAGTAAGTTCGTAGTGAACAGCCGCGTTGATGTCAAATTAGGCATTGATGGCATGGAAGTGCTCGGAGCCAGTGCGCAGGAGTGGATTGATGGCGGCGTGCGTATATTACCGGGTGGCAAAGGTGCGCCAGGGCAGAAATACCCGCTGTTCAGTAACGCTGAAAAAGCGGCAGAAGGGATTCAGGGCGAGCAACCTGGTGCCACACTGACGCTGACGGCCAAGAGTCTGCCAGACGTTCAGGCGGGTTCCGTAGTTTTGTATCGTAAGTTCCAGGTCGGTCAGATAGTCAATGTGACCCCCAAAGCCAATGAGTTTGATGTGGACGTCTATATCCGTCCTGAGTACCGCAAACTTCTCACCGATAAAAGCATCTTCTGGGCTGAAGGCGGGGCTAAGGTGCAACTGAATGGCAGTGGACTGACCGTGCAGGCCTCTCCTCTCGATCGTGCACTTAAAGGCGCCATTAGCTTCGACAATTTCGAGGGCGTTTCACTGAGTAAAGGGGCTAAGCGGGTGTTGTACGACTCGGAGACCTCCGCACGGGCAGTAGGCAGCCAGATAACCCTGAATACTTACGATGCCAGTAAGCTGTCACCCGGCATGCCAATTCGCTACCTGGGTATCACTATCGGCCAGGTGGAGTCGCTCAAACTGGAATCCAGACTCAATCAGGTGTCGGCCAAAGCCGTACTGTATCCTGAATATGTTGATACCTTTGCCCGTCAGGGCACCCGCTTCTCCATCGTTTCACCTGAGATTTCAGCGGGCGGAGTGAGCAATCTTGATACCTTACTCCAGCCTTATATCAATGTGGAAGCCGGTAGAGGCCCCGCCTCGCGCACCTTCGATTTGCAGGAATCCACGATTACAGATTCCCGCTATACCGACGGACTCGGAATTGTGGTTGATGCTGCCGAAGTGGGTTCCTTGCAAATTGGTACGCCGGTACTCTTCCGCGGTATCGAAGTCGGTACGGTTACCGGCTTCTATCTCGGTGCCATGGCTGACCGGGTTAACGTGACGTTACGCATCAGCAAGAAATATCAGTATTTGGTTCGTGATAACAGTGTGTTCTGGTCGGCCTCAGGCTACAACCTGCAGTTTGGTTTAACCGGTGGTATGTTTAAAAGCGGGACCTTCCAGCAGTTTATCCGCGGTGGTATCGCCTTCGCCACGCCGCCAACCACGCCCGTTGCGCCTAAAGCGGCTGCCGGACGCCACTTCCTGCTTAACCCTGAAGAGCCGAAAGACTGGCAGCAATGGGGAACGGCAATTCCCAAAAACTGATTGCAATAACCTCTTATTAAGGCCACCGCCGGGTGGCCTTTTTATCGCCCTACACCAGCTCACGGCACATAAGTTAAGGATCGTGCTAAACTCGCGCCAATATATCTATTTGTTTCACCATCGATGAGATCCCCGCCTTTGTCCAGACATACACAAACCTCAATTCATACCGCTAAACTGCCCCCTGCATTCCTCAGTGCTACACGCGAAATAATGCCAGCGGAACTGGACATGGATGATTTCATCGCGGCCTGTAACCGCCCCTTACGCCCCAGCCTGCGGGTTAACACTCTAAAAATAAGCGTGGCTGACTTTGTCATCCTGGCTGCAACCTGGCAGTGGGAGTTGCTGCCAATCCCATGGTGTCCGGAAGGCTTTTGGATTCAACGCCAGGATAATGATGAAACACGCCTTGGCAATGCTCTGGCTCATTTGGCTGGCCTGTTTTATATCCAGGAAGCCAGTTCGATGTTGCCAGTTACCGCGCTGTTTGCCCATCAAACTGCACCACTACTGGTAATGGACGTCGCCGCGGCGCCTGGCTCAAAAACGACGCAAATCGCCGCACTGATGAATAATCAGGGTGGCATTGTCGCTAACGAGTACTCCGCCAGCCGCGTTAAAGTACTGCATGCCAATATTAATCGTTGCGGTGTTGCCAATACGGCACTCACCCATTTTGATGGTCGCGTTTTTGGCGCCGCATTACCCGAAACCTTCGATGCCATTCTGCTTGATGCCCCTTGCTCCGGTGAAGGCGTCGTGCGTAAAGATCCGGATGCGATGAGCAACTGGTCAGAAGAGAGCGTAGTGGAAATAGCCGCGACTCAACGTGAACTCATCACAAGCGCATTTCATGCGCTTAAACCAGGGGGTGTGCTGGTCTATTCAACCTGTACGCTAAACGCCCAGGAGAATCAGCATATATGTCAATGGCTGCTGGCTGAGTATCCGGATGCAGTCGAAGTCGAATCGCTGGAGGGCTTGTTCGAGGGGGCAGAAAAGACATTAACGGCTGAAGGCTATTTACATGTTTTCCCTCAGGTGTATGACAGTGAGGGGTTTTTCGTAGCCAAATTGCGTAAAACGGCGTCCGTCGCACGGCTTCCCGCTCCCGGTTATAAAGTGGGTAGATTCCCATTCTCGCCGATGTCTCGCAAAGACAGTGCCGAAGTGATGCTTGCTGCAAGCGCGTCAGGTATTGTATGGCCTAAAGAATCCATGACGCTATGGCAGCGGGACAAAGAGCTATGGTTATTCCCGGCGATTCTCGAACCGTTATTCGGTAAAGTGCGTTTTTCCCGAATCGGCATAAAACTGGCAGAGCGATTTTCAAAAGGTTTTCGCTGGCAGCATGAAGCCGTTGTAGCTTTCACCGCAGCAGCTTGCGACCACCATTTTTCGATTGATGATGAACTGGCGCAGATGTGGTTTCGCGGTGTTGATATTTACCCGCCACAGATGCCGCCAAACGATGAATGCATTGTCGTCTGGCAACGGCAGCCGCTGGGTCTGGCCAAAAGAATTGGCAGCAGAATCAAGAACAGCTTGCCACGTGAACTGGTCAGAGACGGGGCTATCCGTCCACAGAATTTGAGCGCCGACTGACCCCACCTCCATTAATAACATTATAGATGGTCACTACCGTGAATATTTTTCTGAATATTCACGGTTTCATTTTTGTCACAAATACAGGATGCAGATCACATAAATAACATTTTATGCTGCAGATTCATCATATTTCCTTATATGTGCCAGCAGCCTCCATGGAATTATTAGTAGGAATAATCCTAAGCAGGCATGTATTATTGCGCTCATGAATGCCTCGCTGTGAATTTATTATTTTCAGACATGAAGCATATAGCCTGTTGTTGAGTAAAGCCTTGCCAGTCGGAGAAGTAGCATGTCGGATGAAATTCAGTACCCATCAGCGGAGGGTAACCTTCTTCGAGAAATGGCCAGTCTGCGGGATATCATCGACAACAACTCTGACTGGATTTGGGAAGTTGACGCACAGGGCCGCTATGTATTTTCATCCAATAAATGCCTGGAATTTCTCGGAGTCCCCCCTGAGCAGGTTCTGGGGAAAACCCCTTTTGATTTCATGCCAGCGGATGAAGCTGAGCGCGTTAGCGCGCAGTTTGCTGCCATTGCTGAACGACGCGTTCCGTTTGGTGGATTGCTCAATCGCAATATCCGCGCTGACGGAAGCGAAGTCATTCTCGAAAGCAGCGGTATCCCGCTTTTTGACTCCGACGGGGAATTTCGTGGTTATCGGGGCATAGACCGTAATCTGACCAATCTCGATCAGGCACCTGGCCAACGCCTGTTCCAACTGGAGACAATTTACTCTAATGCGCCGGTTGGTCTGTGTTTTATCGATCTGCAAATGCGCTATGTCACCGTTAACGATGCGATGGCCAATATTATTGGTTTGCAGCCCTATGAAGCGATTGGCCGCAGGGTCAGTGCTTTTCTGCCCGGTCTCTCTCCCCTGCTCGATAACGCCCTCGAATTGGCCCTGCGCAATGAAGCGACGCCTGACAAAGAGTTTTCGTTACCGGGTAAGAATCAGACTTTCTTCGTGCGCATTAAAGCGGCTTTCGACACACAGCAGCAGTTGACTGGCTTATCTGTCGCAATGACTGACATTACCAGTCTAAAGCGCATGGAGCGTGCATTGAGAGAAAGTCAGGAACACTACCGCAATATGGTGGAGCTGAATCCGCAAATCCCCTGGACTGCGGATGCGAAAGGGTTGCTCAATGATGTCAGTTCGCGCTTCCAGCGCATTACCGGCATGACTCGCCAGGATATCCTGGCGGACAAATGGATCCAGAGCATGCATATCGAAGACCGTCGCGGCGCCGTACAGACCTGGGAGCAGTGCCTGAAAACCGGTGCACCACTGGATATTGAGGTACGCTTTTGTCACGTCGACCGGGGTTGGAACTGGATGCGAATTCGTGCCGCAGCAAGTTATGCCCCGGATGGATCAATTCAGCGCTGGTACGGTACGGCGGAAGATGTGCATGAACGCAAACTGCTGGAATTAAAACTGGTCAAGGCTAACCGCCGTCTCGAAATCCAGGCACGCACCGATTCGCTGACCAAATTACCCAATCGCCGGGAGTTTAAGAAGGTGCTCAGTCACGAGTATATGCGGGCCAAGCGTAACCGTTCTCCTCTCTCGATCGTCATGATCGATATCGATTATTTCAAGCACTTTAACGACCATTACGGCCACCTTTCAGGCGATGCCTGTTTGCGTCTGGTCGCCCGAACGCTGCGTAAATCGCTCAAACGCAATACTGATATCGTGACAAGATTTGGTGGGGAGGAGTTTGCTGCAATATTGCCTGATACTGACCTGAAAGGGGCATGGATAGTCGCACGCCAGATTATGGAATCCATTGAAAGTCTGGGTATCAAGCATAGCTTCAGTGAGTTCAACCGCGTCACGATCAGCCAGGGGATAGCCACTTACTCACCGGATCAGGATCCGGAACTCACCGATCAGTCAGATATTGTTAGTGCCGCAGATGAGGCATTGTATCTTTCCAAAAATCATGGTCGTAACCAGATCAATGCGATGCCAGTTTCCGCGCGTCACAACCAACTCTAAATACGCCGCTGATTACTCACCTGAAAACGATCAACCCGCAATGAGAAAAAATTCTTATGGCACTTTCAGGGCTGTCGTCTATTCTCAATAAGTGACCCAACTGGTCATACCTCCTGACGGATAATCCAACCTTCACATATTTAGGGGACTTATATGAGTAAATCGGTGATTAGGATAGGCAGTTATGAAATCGACGATGCACAGCTGTCGACGCCTGAAGCTAAAGGTGGTGACAAGGTGCGAATTCCGTGTAAATCGGACCCTGATTTGTGCATGCAGCTTGATGGCTGGGACGATCACACCAGCGTACCGGCAGTTCTCGATGGCCGTCACTCTGTGCTTTACAAAGAGAAATATGATGGTGAAACAGACGAATGGATTATGAGGCTGGAGTGATCACGCATGGCGAACAGGGTTCGTTCGCCATGCAGCACATTAAATGTCAGAACGTTTCGACCAGGACAAACTTCATTAATAACAGAGGCATATTGGGAGAGAACATCTCGTACTCCTCGAAGAAGCGCTGATGCTCTGCACGCCATGAAGCCAGCGTCCGGTCACCCTCCCCTTCTTCCCATGCATGCTGCTCCGTAACCAGATCAAAAGGTACCTGCTTTACTTCTGTCAGTTTTACTGCACAAACAGGATTATTTCGCCCATCAACCACAACGAAAATTTCGCCCGCTTCTGGCTCAGCTTCGTCATCAAGGTTGGCGCAGGTTGCCGTTTTGATACCGTCTATAACGCGTTTAGCAACTTCGTCAGCTTGCGCTTCGTTGTCACCAAAAGACCAACGCTCTGCGGTCCTATACTTTTGCGGAATCTGAGGGATCATGTTCTATCCTTTTTTATTAATGGGGTACTTTTCATTCACTCACTGCCGGTTTTGGCGCACAGGAGTCAGGCATTTTCTGCGGCCACTGACGTGTACTTCCCGCGCCATATAACACCTGAATCCCACACTCATTATCAACGCGAGCCAATGGCTTGCCGGTGGTATCAATCATCATTGATGAAGTGTCCGTTGAAACAACACTCACATTAGTGTCAAAAGGCGATACTGCATCAAATACAGGAGGGATAACGAAACTTCCCTGCGCATTGATAAAACCGTAACGGTTATCCACTTCAGCAAAAGCCAACCCATCAGACAGTAATCCCAGATCTGCGTAGCTGACGTCTGGCACAATATTACCCTGTGCGTCGATCCAGACTTTAGTGGAATCATCACGTGTCAATACAGCCCGGCCATTAACCATCTGACTACCTTTGCCCGGAACGGAGAAGACTTGTTTACCTGTGCCATCGACATAACGGGTCGTCGCTATATCATCTTGCGGATCGTAGGAGATTGACAAGTCGCTTGCGAGTGGCAAATACCATTTACCGTCAGGCATCGCCGCTACGCGCTCCCCTTTGGCATCAATAAGTTCAGTCCCCTGCTCATTCGCCCGTAATGCACGATCTTTGGCAAAAGCAGAACTGTGTACCGCTATCACTGGAGCGATTTGCCAGGTGCCCTGAGCCGACAGATAACCTTCCTGCGGCTGACGTGATAGTTTAATCCAGTCCCCCACCGCACTGATTTTTGTCTGCTGTTCATGCAACTGGATAATACCCTGGGCGTCCAGCAGCCATGACTGGCCCGCTGCTGACGTCGCCAAAATACGGCCGTCATCAAATTGGGTAACATGCAGACCCGCAGTAGTGGCAATCCGTGGTTTGGCGTCCATTCCGACGACCTCAGCCAATACTGAAGATGCCGGGGTATCTTCACCCGCAGGCTCTGTCAGTAGCCAGAGCGCTGCATTGATGCGTTTGACGTGGGCATACTTTGCTTCGACTAAGGTTTTACCCTTCTCATCAATAATTCCCCATAAATTATTGGGAAGTTGAACATCAGCCTGAGCGCCAGAATACTGTCCAACCGATTGATATACAGGCTGGGAGATAGCCTTTTGAGCAACAACATCATAAATCCCCCAGAGAGCCCCTTCTGCTGCAGTTTCACGATAACGGAACCAGCCATTGCCCAACGATTCAAATTCAAAAGCATCAGGCAAATTATAATGCTTCCCGCTGGTATCAATGGCAGTGAGTTTTCCGCTCTGATAATTGAGGGCGTAGCCCTGCACAAAAGGCGAAATATTTTCTTCAGCTAACGGGATAAGGATTTTGCCTTGCTCATCCACCACCCCGGTACCTTGCGCAGTTTTAACAATATATTGATTTTTAACCGCACTATCAGGCTTATCACCGTCTGCTGCAGGTTGAATATCAAGCCATCGGTTATCAAGTTGAAGGCTACCATCGGCGCGAATAAAACCCGCCCCAGGCTTAGCGGAAGGATCATTTGAACGAATTAACGCAACCGGTGAAGAGGCAGAAGTCGCCTCGGTGACGCTTTTGATGGGTTCAATGCGATAGCCTTCGAGCGTCGCCATACTCTTCTGTGTAAGCAGCGCCTTGCCGTTCTGGTCAACAATATTAACTGTTATCCCCTGTGGATTGCGCAGCCATAAGCGTCCGTCAATCTCTTCTGCGATAGTAACCTGGGAGAGCCAACCAACAGCCTGACTCCCACCAATCATCCCGCCGGATGGGGCAATAATGGCATTGATTTTTTGCTGTTCTCCCCGGGTTGTCAGGAGAAAACCGTCGGTGTCGAGCTTCATAGGGTGACTACCTGCCGGTAAAGATAAAGGTTGTTTTCGTCCCGGCACATAGACGGAGATCTGCTCTTTACTTTCTTTATCAAGGACATAATTTCCCTGATACATTAACGAATTAGCGATTTCGGCATTGAAGGAAGCAATAACTGTGCTGTTATTATCAAGCAATTTCAGTCCATCAGCACTTTTAGCCAGCCAGAATTGTGGTGTAACGGCTTTAGCAGACTCATATTTCTGCGAATCCAGAGAACCATCGGTACGAATAAAGGTGATCCCATCGTCGCTGCTTGCCAAAGCAAGCTGCCCGTTATTTTCGTCGAGCACGATATTCTTGAACTGCGGAGTAACCCGCCAGGTCAGATTTTGGTCTGCTATGCCGTAACCTTTGTCTGCATCACGCGCTATAAAGAGGCCGCCATTACCGAACTGCTGCAGAATTTCCATCTTATCGTTGGCGACGTGACGCGCACCGTCTGGCGAAAGCAGAACAGTTTTAAAGTCCAGCCTGAGGCGGGCGGGCTCACCATCGCTCAAAAGTGCGGAATCCACCAGGTCATCCAGCGTCTCTCCAGCCTGTACGCCTTTACGATCGATAATTTTTACTTTGCCATTTTGCGTAACAATCGCGAGGCCCGACTGCGTGAAATTCTGTACTTCATCAAAAGCAGGTTGGATGATCCAGTTACCTGCTGGATCGATATAACCCCATTTGCCATTTTTCCGGGCTGCTGCCATACCGAAATGGAAATCACTAACCTGTTCGAAGACTGGCTTAATGATCAGCTGTCCCTGGGCATCAAGGAAACCCCATCTGTGTCCGCTCAGGTTCTTTAGGGCAGCAACACCATCAACCGGGAGACTGGCATCGGGTAACAACACAGCTGCACGTCCCTCATGCACATCACGTATGCAGTGATTCTGCACTATCGGCAATGCCATTATGGCCAACTCATTCGCTTCATGCTGTTGCATAGGTGCAAAACACGTTACGTTTTGTACCGCCAGAACAGGCTGCGCCAGCGTTAGCAATGCTATTGCGCTCCCAGAACGAAGTGCTGTGCCAATGGCGTGTGGCAAATGAACGGTTGTTTTTGACATGATCATTGCGCTCCACCATTGGCACAGGTGACGGGTTTGGATGGCCAGAACTGATGCCCCTTGGAGTCGCTGATTATCCGCTGATTACAGCGGAATTGCAGTTGTGCAATCACACCGCCGTTGGTATTCAATAACTGTGCCTGACCTTTCATGCCAGCCCAAACGCGTTTTTCACTAAAATCCCCTGCCCATTCGAAGGCTGGCACCATAGCAAAACGTCCACCAAGGTTGATAAAACCGTAGTTAGAACCATAAGTGGACTGCTTAACGGCTTTCGCCAAACCGTCCTTCACAGGCCCAACGCTGTTGAAATAAGGGCCGATGATTCTTTTGCCATTAGCGTCGATAAATCCATATAAACCTTTACTGTCGCGCAGTGGCACCGTGCCTTCGCTGGCATTATGCACCTGCACACTATCCGGGCCAGCATAGCGCTGAATTTCATGTCCGGCACTATCGAACAAAACAGTCTCGCCAGTGGCATTATCGTTGAGCACCAGACGTGCCATGGAAGACAACGGCTCAGCGGCTTCAAATCCAGCGAGGGGTTCTCCCCCCGCGGAGTCAATTAATGTAACGTGGTTATCACTGACGGCACTGGCCCAGTTGAGTGGCTGTACAAAATTGAGCGCGGCTGAATAGAGCGGTTGTATTTGCCACTCCCCCTGAGCATCGATAGCGCCAAAACGCGGCCCAAACCCAAGCATCACCCATTCGCCATCGATATTCGTTGATGCAGGAACAATAGCTTTACTGACTGCGGCACGACCATCGTTGTCAATCAAAGCAACACCGCCATCACCTGGCTGTACCAGCCAGTGATCTTTTCCAACATTAAGCGGTTTGCTGAGTAAGTCTGTTGCGACCTTCTGACCATTCAACGCATTGAACATACTAAAGTGGTTAGCCGAGTTATCTCGTTCACCAGGTTGGTCGTTATCCGCAATAGTGAACATGGCGTCACCAATATATTGCGGTTTACTACTGAGATCTGCATCTGGCGCTATCGCCCATTTGCCACTTAATGCAATCACACCCCAACCGTTATCGGCCTTAGCCAATGCGTAACCTTGGTGGAAATCCTCCAGTTCACTAAACTGCGGGGCCGCCAGAATACTCTTGCTTTTAATGTCCCATAGTCCCCACCGGCGTTCTTTGCCTTCACCTTCGGCCGTCAGCAAGATTCCAGAACTGATACGCTGGCTGCTTTGCAGTATTAAGGGAGGGACATCAACTACATTCCCGGTGCGATCGATGAGGCGCTTGCCCTCACTGTTTTTATCATCAGTGAATGCCCAGCTGTACTCTCCATCAAAAGGTGCAATCTGGTTAAATGTGGGCTGAATGGCCCATTTGCCCAAGGCATCAACCGCCCCCATTTTATTATCTACGGTGTGAACCAGAAGCGGAGCCTGATGCACATCAGTGTCAATAGTTGCCCACTTAGGGTCAGAGAACACCTGCCCTTGAGAGGTCAAGATAGCGACAGTTTTTTTAGTGTCATTGGGCTTGAGCAGCGCCCAAGGTAAACCTGAACTGTTACCGCCGTCCGTCTCCGTTGTAACAGAGTTGTCTCTCAGTTCGCGGGCAGCCAGAGGTTGAACCTGATAGTCACGTAGAGTGCTCAATACCGCATCCGTCAATAATCCAACGCCGTTGTTATCATAAATCTGCACAACCTGAGAGGATTTTATGTCGGTTTGCATCACCCAAAGATATTGGCCTTGTTGCAACAGTTGGGGTTTATTGGCTTTAATATTGATGACCTGATTTTGTGCACCCACAAAGGTAACGCCTTTAGTCCCTTTCGTTACCAGCCAATCCCCCCAATGCAATAAGTCTCCAGACTGATCGGCAGCAATATCCTGCACTTTCTCAAGTTTGCCGTTCAGCAACTGCTGAACATTATTGCCATCAGCGACGAGCCAACTGCCGGACTTAAGCACATCAACGGATTTGTACTGTTCTTTATTTAAGGCCGCACCCTGCTTGTCGAAGAAACTCCATTCGGCCTTTCCCTTGACCGCGACAACATCCCCATTGAGCAAAGGTACATTTCGGGTTTTTAAAATCATCGGATCAATGGCCCATTCGCCATTTTCATCAAGATAGCCCCAGTAACCGCTGTCCGCGGCATCACGGCGCTGTGCGGGAACCCATCCTGACTGAGGTTTCCCCAAAGCCATGATGTCCTCTGGCAGTGCTAATGATTTCCCCGTCTCGGCATTCCATAAGGTCGGAGATACCTGAACCTCAACGCTGGCTAATGACTGACCTTTTACGAATCCTTCGCTGGTAAGCGATGCTGCAAAAGGCAAGGTTTTCACGGCCGCACCTTTGCGATCAATAAGGACCAGCCGGTTATCAAGCACTACCAATGCCGTCCCCTGAGCATTGAAATCGGTTGCATGGGAAAAACGAGGTTCAATTGACCAATGGCCTTTTTTATCGATATAACCAAATTGTTCCTCTTTTCGCGCAACGGCTAAATCATTTGAAAAACCCTGAACATCGCGAAAAGCCGGTTCTATAACCATATGTCCCGTCAAATCAACGTAACCCCACAGTGGCAGAGTATCTCGCGTTGACCCCATTAATACGGGTGATAATCCTTGCTGGAAGGGCATCTGACAGTTCTCAGCCGTTTTTGAATTACTGCATGCCCGTATCCGCGCATCTTCTGCGTGAGCAGGCAAACTAAAACTCGCATTCAGAACTAACGCTAACGCGCTAAAATTCCTGATATGTTTGAATGTGTCGGAGCAAATCATCCGATTCCCTTAATGGCCTGATAATGAGAAAGTTTAGCGCACAAACCCTGATGATATCCGCTGAAGACGCGTTAAACGGTATAATTCCGAGAATAATCAAGTTAAATGACACCAGTACGCTACTGCATATAGGGTGTCAGCTTGAGAGAGAAAAAGCAGCTAATTTATTACCCTGTAACCAATGAATACACTTTATAACGGCACTTTTGAGTAAAAACTCAACGTTTATTTGCAATGTTCTGTTACTGGTTTGCTTTGTTATTGAAAACACACAGTTTTCAGGCGGAAAATCTCCATGCTGATTTCCCCTAAAAATCGCCAATTGCCACTCATATTAAAAAACGTCCCTGTGCAAATCTATGTAGAAAATCGCATATTGCAGAAGCCTTCGACAATAACATTAATCTCTTACATCAATTACATAGCGGTATTGAATTGAACATTCCAACGTGAAAAAAAGTCATACTGACATCCCTTTTCTGTGTTGCCATCCTCCCACTCACATTGCATGCTGTCTTAAACATCACATCGCCTTTTGGCCTCCATACCCGCATTATCGGAGTAGACAGAATACCGCCATGAATAATAAAAACTTTTGCACGCTCACTGACGTGGCCGACCTTGAGTCAGGCTTACGTGAGATTCGTCAACGCCTGCATCAACACCCTGAACTTTCGAATGAAGAAGCTGATACAGCGGCGCTGGTCGCCAGCAAGTTACGCGCGCTGGGTTTTGACGTTACGACTGGCATTGGAGGTCATGGCGTCATAGGGACCATGACCCGCGGTCAGGGAAGCCGAAGTATCGGTATTCGGGCAGATATGGATGCCCTGCCTATTACTGAACAAACCGGCGTGAGCTACACCAGTCAGCACCCTGGCAAAATGCACGCCTGCGGACACGATGGTCACACTGCGATGTTATTAGGTGCCGCTGAACAACTTTCCCGCGCCCAAAACTTTTCCGGTACAGTCCACCTTATTTTCCAGCCTGCAGAGGAGATTGGTTTTAACAGTGGTGCTGAAAGAATGCTCGAAGAAGGCTTGTTCGAACGTTTTCCTTGTGATGCCATATACGGTTTGCATAATCATCCTGGATACCCGGTTGGAAAAATGATGTTTCGTTCGGGGCCGTTCATGGCAGCGTGCGATACAGTAAACATTACTATTCATGGCAAAGGAGGACATGCAGCACGACCACATATGACTGTAGATCCTATCCTTGTAGCCAGCAGTTTAGTGGTGGCATTACAGACTCTGGTTTCGCGCAATATCGACCCTAATGAAACTGCAGTAGTGACCGTTGGTTCACTGCATTCTGGACATGCTGCTAACGTCATTCCTGAAACCGCGCGACTTGAAATGAGTGTTCGTTCATTTGATGCTGGGGTGCGTAAAATTCTCGAGGAACGTATCCGTGAACTGGTTGAACATCATGCCACCGGTTACGGTGCCCGTGCGGAGATTGAATATGTCCCTGGCTACCCGGTATTAGTGAATCACCAATGGGAAACAGAGTTTGCCCAAGAAGTAGCAAAAGAGTTACTGGGAAATGAGAACGTCGTAGAAAACTTACCTCCTATTTCAGGGAGTGAGGATTTTGCTTATTTCCTGCAACAAAAACCGGGGTGTTTCCTGCGTTTGGGTAACGGTGACAGCGCGGTACTGCATAATCCCGCCTATAACTTCAACGATGAAAGTCTGATATTTGGGGCTGCATTCTGGACCCGTCTGGTCGAGCGTTATCTGGTTCATACTCCCACCGAATAACAATTTGTAAGGCCGCCGCCGGTGGCGCGGCCTTATTGTTTTTATATCGGTTTCTAACAACTGAAAAAGTCCTTAGCGGCAAAAACCAAACCAGCGCATCCCAAAATGAAAATGATTAGCATGGACCGCGTTATAATCAGGCCCGATTGAATTGCCAAAATATGGACAACTGCCGTCAAATATAGCGTGGATAAATTCGCCCTCGTGCCCCTCTGCTTTCCAACCTTTTAGTACCGTAACATTAGTGCCATTCGCAAAATGAAAACCGGCAACATCAAGTGCTTCTGCCGTAGCATGTTCACTTAACCTCCCCTCTTTAAGGTTATACACGTTGCGGCAAGCATAACTGCCAAGATGATCAATGCGTGTAAGGGCAGAGCCAAATTGTGCCTGTGCCAGTGGCTTTGCGACTTGTGAAATAAACATCGCACTACTTAGGGCCAGCCGACAACTGGCGAGAAAGCTTGAGCTGAGCGTAACAGCGCCAAATCGCTGTACGCGTACCGGTGCAGAAAGCGGGCAGTTTCCTCCCATGTTATCAGCAATAATAAATGATATAGCTCCTGCTTCCCTGGCATTTTTTAGCGCAGCAAAACAGGCTTGTGGGTTTTTATCCAGGCGTCGCAGTTTGTATTTAGCAATGAAATTAGGGGGATCAGTAACCTGCAATGGGGTAAAAGGATTGTACTGCGTGGGTAACACATAATTGAACCAGGGCGCAAAGCAGATCAAAAGACCAAATAAAATCAGGATGCCAACAAAGTATCGCATCAGAGAGAGCCTTATTACTGTAAGGTTCTGTCGCTTACAGCGAGTAATTTACGAGGATAATTATCAGTTTAGTATACCCTCTAAACTTTTGAATTCGGCTGCTCATATTTTACATCTCTTCGGCTAAGCTTACCCTCGACTGACATAACCCTACACAGCGTTTGATAGTTTAAATACACGGAGAGTCTGTGTCCCTCTCTACGTTTCATCATCATAGTTATCCTCGAATTACCCTTTCTGCCCGCCAAAAGCGGGCTTTTTTTTGACCATATGTTGATGGCGGGCAGCAGAGATAAGGCAAAAAAAAGACCGAATACGATTCCTATATTCGGTCTAGGGAAATGGCTCTTGGGAGAGAGCCGTGCGCTAAAAGTTGGCATTAATGCAGGCGGTTAAGCCGTACAACTTAAAGCGTAGTT
>Ga0066791_10000455_pt1 | contig 15541 bp, 13 predicted proteins | sample OrgsoiDNA2013051_FD_70944 | JGI IMG/M metagenome (GOLD analysis project Ga0066791, IMG submission 70944) | Permafrost soil microbial communities from the Arctic, to analyse light accelerated degradation of dissolved organic matter (DOM) -... | ecosystem: Environmental > Terrestrial > Soil >...
GAGCGAGTGCGTCAGTTGTTCGCGTTGGCATTGGGTTACGACTTACCCAAAGGTTTGGGCGATTACGGCCTGAACGTCGAACGCATGGTGGAACTGCCGCGCAAGAATCCGTACGTGCTATTTCTCCACGGCACCACTTGGGACACCAAGCACTGGCCGGAATATTACTGGCGTGAACTGGCCGAGCGGGTCGGTCACCTTGGCGTCGCGGTGAAACTGCCGTGGGGCAATCCGATTGAAAAGGCCCGTGCCGAGCGCATCGCCGCCGGTTTCCGGCATGTTGAAGTGCTGCCCAAACTGAACCTGGCCGGCGTCGGCAAAGTATTGGCCGGCGCACAGGCGTGCGTGGCCGTGGACACCGGGCTCGGCCATCTGGCCGCGGCGCTGGACGTACCGACCCTGTCGCTGTTCGGCCCGACCAATCCAGGCCTGACCGGCGCTTATGGCAAGGCGCAGATTCACATCGCCAGCGACTTCCCGTGCGCGCCGTGCCTGCAAAAGAAATGCACCTATCAACCGACGGCCGATGATGCCCGTCAGTTTGACCTGAAGCGCGAGTGGCCCCTGTGCTTCACGCGTCTGAATCCCCAGCGTGTCGCCAGCCGACTGAGCACGTTGTTACTGGCTGAGGAGCTGCGCTGATGCAATTGGCTTTTGTCCTTTATAAATACTTTCCGTTTGGCGGTTTGCAGCGCGATTTCATGCGCATCGCCCTGGAGTGTCAGCAGCGAGGTCATCAGATCCGCGTCTACACGCTGATCTGGGAAGGTGATGTTCCGCCGGGTTTCGAAGTGCTGGTGGCGCCCGTCAAGGCGTTCTTCAATCATCGACGTAACGAAAAGCTCACCGAGTGGATGGAGGCCGATCTGGCCAAGCGTCCGGTGGACCGCCTGATCGGTTTCAACAAGATGCCGGGCCTGGACGTCTACTACGCGGCCGACGGCTGCTTTGAGGACAAGGCGCAGAACCTGCGCAATTCGCTGTACCGTCGTTGGGGCCGCTACCGGCACTTCGCCGAGTACGAGCGCGCGGTGTTCGCCAAGGACGCCAAGACTGAAGTGTTGATGATTTCCGAAGTCCAGCAGCCGCTGTTCATCAAGCATTACGACACTCCGCTGGAGCGTTTCCATTTGCTGCCGCCGGGCATTTCCCAGGACCGTCGCGCACCCGCGAATGCGGCTGAAATTCGCGCTGAATTCCGTCGTGAGTTCAACCTCAAGGATGACGATTTGTTGCTGGTGCAGATCGGCTCCGGGTTCAAGACCAAGGGTGTGGATCGCAGCCTCAAGGCGTTGGCAGCATTGCCCGCCGATCTGAAGAAACGCACCCGGCTGTTTGTAATTGGCCAGGACGACCCCAAGTTATTCCAGATGCAGAGCGCCACATTGGGGCTCGGCGACAACGTTTCGTTCCTCAAGGGACGCAGCGATATCCCGCGTTTCCTACTCGGTGCCGACCTGTTGATCCACCCGGCGTACAACGAAAACACCGGCACGGTGCTGCTTGAAGCTGTGGTTGCCGGGTTGCCGGTGCTGGTGAGCGCGGTCTGTGGTTACGCCCATTACATTGCCGAGGCCGACGCCGGCCGGGTGCTGGACGAACCCTTCGATCAGGCGCAGCTCACGCAGTACCTGACTGACATGTTGAATGATGCTCAAGCACGGGCGGCCTGGAGCCGCAACGGTCTGGCCTTCGCCGAGACGGCCGACCTCTATAGCATGCCGCAGCACGCGGCCGATGTGATTCTGGCGGAGCACGCTTAATGAAGTTGATGCTGGCTGAACCGTTCAAGAGCCTCTGGGCCGGACGCGACCCGTTCGCCGAAGTCGAGGGCTTGCAGGGCGAGGTGTACCGCGAGCTCGAAGCGCGCCGGACCCTGCGCACTGAAGTGAACGGCAACGGGTTTTTCGTGAAGATCCACCGTGGCATCGGCTGGGGCGAGATTTTCAAGAACCTGCTCACTGCCAAGCTGCCGGTGCTCGGCGCGGGCCAGGAGTGGAAAGCCATCCAGCGCCTGCAAGACGTCGGCGTGCCGACCATGACCGCCGTGGCTTACGGCGAGAAGGGCAGCAACCCGGCGGACCAGCACTCGTTCATCGTCACCGAAGAACTGGCCCCGACCGTCAGCCTCGAAGATTTCAGCATCGACTGGGTCAAGAACCCGCCGGAGCCGAAGCTCAAACGTGCACTGATCGCTGAAGTCGCACGCATGACCGGCATGATGCACCGCGCCGGGGTCAACCACCGCGACTGCTACATCTGCCATTTCCTGCTGCACACCGACAAACCGGTAACCGCTGACGACTTCAAACTCTCGGTGATCGACCTGCATCGGGCCCAGACCCGCCCGGCGATCACTCAGCGCTGGCGCAACAAGGATCTGGCTGCGCTGTACTTTTCGGCCCTCGATATCGGCCTGACCCAGCGCGACAAACTGCGTTTCCTCAAGGGCTACTTCCAGCAGCCCTTGCGTCAGATTCTTGCCGAGGAAGCTGCGTTGCTCTCGTGGCTCGAAGGCAAGGCCAACAAACTCTACGACCGTAAACAGCGATACGGGGACGCGCTCTAATGTCGGGTTGGACACTGGAACCTGCGTATAGCGAGCTGAGTGAAGACTTTGGTAGCCTCGAAGCAGTGTTTAACCTCCAGGGCGAGCAACTGACCCACGATCCGTTATCCGAGGTCATCCGCGTCAACCGCAACGGCGTGAACTATTACGTCAAACGTTACGTCGGTGCCGGCAAAGGCCTGCGCCGTTATCTGGGCAAGCCTCGGGTGAAAGCCGAATGGCAGAACCTCAAGCGCTTCGCCAAGTGGGGCATCCCTACCGCCGAAGTGGTGGCCTGGGGCCTGGAACGTCGCGGTGCGGCCTACGACCGTGGGGCGATGATCACCCGCGAGTTGCCGCGCACCGAAGACTTGTCGGCGCTGGCTGATCGGCATGACCCGAAACTGGCAGACCGTGCCTGGGTCGATCACGTCAGTCGGCAGTTGGCGGGATACACCCGGACCATGCACGACAACCGCTTCACCCATAACGATTTGAAGTGGCGCAACCTACTGATCGACGATGACGCCAAGCTGTTCCTGATCGATTGCCCGAATGGCGATTTCTGGCGTGGTTTCTGGCTCAAGTACCGAATCACCAAGGACCTGGCCTGTCTCGACAAGGTGGCCAAGTATCACCTGTCGGCCACCCAGCGCCTGCGCTTCTACCTGCAATACCGCCAACGGACCCGGCTTGACGCGGCCGACAAAAAACGGATCCGGCACGTGGTGAGATTTTTCGAGGGACGCGAATGACCGATTTTCTGGCCGCTGAAGACCGTGCGCTGCTTGAGCGCCACGGCCTCGGCACCTTCGACGCCCTCTGGGCCAAGCAGCTCGATGCGGTGGATGAACCCAACACCACTCGCGGCGGCTGGAGCAGCGTGTATCGGCTGGATCTGGAAGGGCAGGGCTTTTACCTCAAGCGTCAGTGCAACTACCTGACCCGGACCTTACACGCACCGTTGGGCGAGCCGAGTTTCGCCCGCGAGTTTCGCAATATCACCCGCTACCAGAAAATGGGCATCCCGGCACTGCAAGCCGCGTTTTTCGGTGAGCGTAAGGTCGGCGGCGAAGTCCGGGCGATTCTGCTGACCCGCGCCCTGGATGGTTGGGATGACCTGGATTCGCTGTTGCAGCGCTGGTCAGATCTGAGCGACGTGCAGCACTCGGCGATCCTGCACGCCTGCGGGCAACTGGCGCGGCGCCTGCATGGTGTGCGCCAGGTTCACGGTTGCTTCTACCCCAAGCACATTTTCTTGCAGGCCACCGGCGACGGTTACCGGGCGCAGTTGATTGACCTGGAAAAGACCCGGCCCTTGCTGTTCGGTCAGCGTGACCGGATCAAGGATCTGGAACCGTTGCTGCGCCGGGCGCCGGAGTGGGACGAACGTCATTTGCGCGCGTTATTGGCCAGCTATGTGGATCAGTCGAGTGACAGTTCTCTGGTGGGCAACTGGGTCTCGCGATTGACCGCGCGCCGTAGTCACAAGGAGACGCGTTGATGCGTTTGTCCGAACTAAAGAACGCCGGCCGCAGCCCGAGCCTGCCGTTGAACATCCCTTTGGCCGATGCCGCCGGGCCCGCCGAGTTGCAACTGTTGAGCTTGCTCCGGGTGTTGCCGGGCCAACGTTACGTCGGTGCCGGTGTCTGGCGTGGCCGTCCGGTGCTGGCCAAGTTGCTGGTCGGCAGCAAAGCGGCGCGGCATTTTCAGCGTGAACGCGATGGCGTGCGTTTACTCGCTGATCAGGGCCTCACCACGCCGCAATTTCTGGCGGATGGCCTGAAGGACGGCGAGGGCGGCTGGCTGCTGTTCGATTTCCTCGAAGGCGCCGAGAGCTTGGGGGAGACCTGGAAAAAAGTCGAACACTTGCCGGTGCTGGCGGACATGCAAGGCGCCGTGCTCGCCGAGGCGTTGGGCGCGATCGGCCAAATGCATCGCAAGGGTCTGTGGCAGGAAGACCTGCATCTGGACAACCTGTTGCGCCAGCGCGGTCGCTTGTACCTGATCGATGGCGGCGGCGTCTGCGCCGAAACCCCTGGCCAACCGCTGTCACGGCAGAAAGTCCTGGAAAATCTCGGCGTATTTTTCGCCCAGTTGCCGAAGTCGCTGGAACCGTTCACCGAAGAATTGCTGGTGTATTACCTGTTGAGCAACGGCGAGCACGCCTTGCCGATGGAAGCCTTGCAGAAGCAGATCAGCAAAGTGCGCCGTTGGCGCTTAAAGGACTTCCTGATCAAGTGCGGCCGCGAATGCACGCTGTTCAGCGTCCAGCGCGGGGCGTTTGGCTTACGGGCGATTCGCCGCGAGGAAGAAGCGGCGATGCTGCCGGTGCTGGAGCAGGCCGATGCTTTGCTCGATCAGGGCCACTTGTACAAAACCGGCGGCGCGGCGAGTGTTGGCAAGGTCGACGTGGCCGGGCGCACGCTGGTGATCAAGCGCTACAACATCAAGGGCTTTGCCCATTGGCTCAAACGCTTCTGGCGCCCGAGCCGTGCCTGGCATTCCTGGCGTGAAGGCAATCGGCTGGCGTTCCTCGGCATTGCCACACCCAAACCCTTGGCATTGCTGGAGAAGCGTTTTCTCTGGTTGCGCAGCCGGGCGTACCTGGTGACCGAGTATTTGCCGGGGCCGGACATCATCGAGCGCTTTGCGCCCTACGTTGAGAGCGGCGCCGCGCCGGAAGCCGAGCTGCTGGCGCTGGATCATCTGTTTGCAGAGTTGATTCGCGAGCGAATCAGCCATGGCGATTTCAAGGGCCATAACCTGTTCTGGCAGCAGGATCGCTGGGCGCTGATCGACCTCGATTCGATGTGTCAGCACGGCTCGCCGGGCAGCTTTGCCCCGGCGTATGCGCGGGATCGGGCGCGGTTTATGCGTAACTGGCCTGAGAGCAGTGCGCTGTATCAAGTCATTGAGCAGCGTTTGCCCAAAGACATCTCTGGCGCAGCCTGAATCCCTTCGCGAGCAAGCCCGCTCCCACATTTGATCGCATGTTTATCCAACAACTCGGTCTACTGTGGGAGCGGGCTTGCTCGCGAAGAGGCCCTCTCATCCAACACAAAATCCCCGGCCTGTCATATTGGAGGACAAGTTCTTACGAACCGTCCTACATGATCCACAGACGCCGTGAACTGTGCCCTGAATAACCCCGATGCTAGTTTGCCTGACGTTCTCGAAAGGCAGATTCAGATGAAAAAAATAGCGGCTGTACTGGGCGCCTGTTCACTGACCTTATTCGGCTGTGGCACCGCCGTAACGGTACTGCAAGACGATGCCGATGCCGCCCGCGGCCTCAGAAAACAAAAGACCTACTGCCAATCGATCCCGCGCATCTACAGCGGCCTGGCCTATGACTTTTGCGTACTGAACGCACCACCCGACCCCACCGGTATTCTGGTGCCACTGGTCTTGCTGGATTTGGGCCTGTCGGGTGTTCTGGATACGCTGGTCTTGCCCTACACGATCTATCGGCAGGGGGCCGACGGCAATATTGCGATTTATTGGCGGCCGGGTCGCGGATAAGCCCCGGCAGCAGCCTTTGGCCGCCCCTTCTTCAGCGGCTGATCACCGCAGGGTCATTCCCGTCATGTTTACGCTATAATCCCGCCCTTTAGCTGTCTCTCGCCCCTTGCGAGGGCACATTAATTTTTGAGGCGCTTGTCGCCTGTATGCAGACTAAAGAGGCTAGACCCCTGTGGCATTGACGATTCTTGGCCTGTCCGGCGCCCTTAGCCATGATCCTTCCGCAGCCTTGTACATCGACGGCAAGCTGGTCGCGGCGGCTGAGGAAGAGCGCTTCGTACGCGATAAACATGCAAAGAACCGCATGCCCTACGAATCGGCGAAGTTCTGCCTCGAACAGGCAGGCATCAAGCCGTCCGACGTTGATGTGGTCGCGATCCCGTTCGCCCCGATCAGCCTGTTCGGCAAAGCGCGCTGGCACTACGCCAAGCGTTACTGGTACGCCCCGGACCGCGCCCTCGACGCGATCCTGATGGGCAACCGTCGCTACAAGCGCTATCGCAACAAGATCGTGTTCTGCCTTGAGCAACTGGGCTTCGACCCGAAGAAAATCAAGATCGAACCGGTCGAGCACCACCTGGCTCACGCCTCCAGCGCTTACCACTGCTCCGGTTTCAAAGAGAAGACCGCGATCCTGGGGATCGACGGCAAGGGTGAGTACGCCACGACCTTCTTTGGTTATGGCGAAAACGGCAAGATCCACAAGATCAAGGAATTCTTCGATCCTGACTCCCTCGGCGGCCTGTACGGCGCGATCACCGAGTTCCTCGGTTTCGAGATGCTCGATGGCGAGTTCAAGGTCATGGGTATGGCGCCGTACGGCGATCCAAGCAAATACGATTTCTCGCGCCTGGCTTCGTTTGAAAACGGTGAGCTGGTGATCAATACCGACTACGCCAACGTTATCGGGCTGCGTCGCTACAAAGAGAAGGGCAAAGGCTTCTACTTCTCGCCGAAGCTGATCGAGTGGCTGGGTCCGAAGCGCGAAGGCGATATCGCCGACGAGCCGTACATCCACTATGCCGCCAGCATGCAAGCGCTGTTCGAAAAGATCTCGCTGCAGATGATCGACCACTACTTGGGCGACGTGCTCAAGGAAACCGGCAAACTGGCCTTCGCCGGTGGCTGTGCGTTGAACGTCAAGCTGAACCAGAAAATCATCGCCCGCGACGACGTCAACGAACTGTTCGTGCAACCGGCGTCCGGCGATGCCGGCACCGCGGTCGGTGCGGCGGCTTATGTGTCCCACGCCCGTGGCGTACCGGTCGAGAAGATGGAACACGTCTACCTCGGCCCGTCGTACAGCAACGAAGACGTGATCGCCGCGTGTGCCCGTCACCCGAGCAAGCCAACCTGGCGCAAGCTCGAGAACATGCCGGAAAACATCGCCAAGATCATGGTCGACGGCAACCCGGTGGCCTGGTTCCAGGGCCGCATGGAGTTTGGTCCGCGTGCGTTGGGTGGTCGTTCGATCATCGGTTGCCCGAGTGCGACCGGCGTGGCTGACCGCATCAACCACCAGATCAAGTTCCGCGAGCGCTGGAGGCCTTTCTGCCCGTCGATGCTCGATACCGTGGCCCCGCAGATGATCAAGATCGATCACCCGGCGCCGTTCATGACCTTCACCTTTGAAGTGGCTGAAGAGTGGAAGACCCGCGTGCCGGAAGTCGTCCACGAAGACGGCACCTCCCGGGCCCAGGTGCTCAAGCGCGAATACAACCCGCGCTACTACGACATGATGAAAGCGCTAGAAGTGCTGACCGGCAACGGCGTGTCGCTGAACACCTCGCTCAACCGTCGTGGCGAGCCGATGATCTGCTCGCCGACCGACGCCCTGAACATGTTCTTCGGCTCCGACCTGCAATACCTGATCATGGAAGACATTCTGGTGGTCAAAGAAGGCGCGGACGCTTATGACACGCTCGGCTGAACGCCATGTGTTGCAGTTCTGTCACGGCTATGACGGGCCGTTCCTGGACTGCGCCCGGCAGTACGCCAGCCTGTTCGCGGGGACTGGCTATCGGGTGACTACGGTCTTTTTGACCGGGGCCGCCGATGCCGAGGTCGCCGCGGGCTGCGCTTCCGACGAAGTGCTGTTCATGGAATACAGCTCCAAGGCTATTCGTGGCCTGAAGCTGGGCGCCATCGGCGATCTGCGCAAGATCGCCGCTTCGCGCAATTTCAGCTTCTGTATTGCCCATCGCTTCAAGCCGATCTACATCGCCTTGCTCGGCACTTCGTTGCCGGTGATTGGCGTGCACCACGCGTTTGGCGATTACAAGCGCGGCACCCGCAGACTGTTCGCGCATATTTTCCGCAAGCGCCTGAGCCTGCTCGGGGTGTCCGATGCGGTGCGCGACGACATGCGCAAATGCCTGCCGAAATGGCCGGCGGCGCGGATTCAGACGCTCTACAACCGTATCGATGTGCAGTCCTTGCAGGTCAGCCAGGTATCGGTTCGTGAGGCTCGGGAAACCCTCGGTCTGGCGGCGGATGCCTGGGTGGTCGGCAACGTCGGGCGGCTGCATCCGGACAAGGATCAGGCCACGCTGTTGCACGGTTTTGCTGCGGCGTTGCCGGGTTTGCCAGGTAACAGCCAACTGGTGATTCTCGGTTCCGGTCGCCTGGAACAGGACCTCAAGTCGTTGGCCCGCGAACTCGGGATCGGCGACCGTGTGCTGTTCCTCGGGCAGGTGCCTGACGCCCGGCGCTACTTCCGGGCTTTCGATGTGTTCGCCTTGAGTTCCGATCACGAACCGTTCGGCATGGTGCTGCTCGAAGCCATGGCCGCTGGCGTACCGTTGCTCGCCACCGCGTGCGGTGGGGCGAAGGAAGTGGTTGAAGGTGTGGGCATTCTGTTCCCGCTGGGCGATGCCGAGCACTTGGCTCAAGGGCTGCAACATTTGGCCGCGATGGATGAGCAGCAACGTCGTCAATGCGCCGAGATGATGCTCGACCGTTTGCGAGAGCGCTTCAGCGACCGGGCGGTACGCGACGCTTTCTGGCATTTGCCACACGTTACCGAACTGGCACAGAGGGGCTGATGCTCAACCGATTTCAAGGCTGGCGCGAACGAGGCTGGGCGTCGGTTGACGCCTCGACGTATGCCGATGCCTGGCAGCGTTTTGGCGGCAGCGTCGCCACTCATCCGCTGGTGGTCGAACGCTTGGCGCAGTTGGCCGGGATCCCGGTGCGTTACCTGGCCTGGGAGCAGGATGGCGAAGTCAAAGCCGCGATTGCGACCTGGGGTCGCGACCTGGCGCTGTCCAAGGATGTGCTCAAACGCAGTGGCAAGAAAGGCCTGTTCGACCTTGGCAATGCCGAGCTGATCCTGCCGGCCGCCGCCGATGCTCAGGCACCCTTGCGTCATCGCGGGCGCTATTTATCAGCGCTGAACGAAGGTCGCTTCACCGGCATCAAGTTGCAAACCGAGCAACTGGCCATGGCCCGGACCCCGGAAGAACTGTCGAAGAAGTTTCGCTACAACCAGCGCCGCGAACTGCGTCTGCTGGAAGAGGCGGGCGGAGTGGTGCGGCCGGTGTCCGAGTTTTCCAGTGCCGAATTAGCGGCGATCTACTGCGACTTGTTCCAGCGCCGCTGGGGTTTCCCTGCCACCGGTGCGGCGCGCATGGGCGAGGTGATCGAGTTGCTGCGCGAGCTGCTGATCGGCTCGGTGATTTTCCTCAACGATGCGCCGATTGCGATTCAACTGGTGTACCGGGTTGAAGCGCCTGCGTGGATCAGCGTCGAGTACATCAATGGTGGCGTCGACCCTGAAACCCGCGAATTCAGCCCAGGCAGCGTGCTGAGTTTTCTCAACACCCAAAGCGCCTGGGAACACGCACGAGCCCTGGATAAGCCGCTGAGGTTTTCCTTCGGTCGGGCCGACCGTGAATACAAGGACCGCTGGTGCAATCCTGTGCCGGTCTTCACCGTATGAGCCAACCCATGAGTCGCAAACAGCAACTGCTCAAGCGTCACCGTCGCACCAAACGCCTCGGCCTGCTGATAGCGCTGGTGCTGTTGATTGGCGTTGGCATGCTGGTGGCCTGGTGGTTGCCGCTGGTGCTCGCGGTTTTGGGCTGGATCGCTCACGAGGCGTGGTTCGCCGACCATTTGTTCTATTCGCCGAAAGACGATTATCAGTACAGCTTCCCGCCCTACACCCAGCGGCCCAAGGTTCATCTGGTGGGCGAGCATTTGCGGCTGGACGAAGGCGTCATGCTGGTCGACGACGCCACGCTGGTGTTGGCGTTGCAGGTAAAAAGCACTTGGTTGGGCCGTTTTATCGACCCGGTGGTTGAGCTGGCTGGGGGCAACAACCCGGATCGGCAAACCTTCGAGCGTGGGGTGAATGGTCTGCGCTACCTGAACCTCACTGGTCAGGCGCACGTTCTATCCCAGGGCCAACTGCGCTTGCGCGGGCGCTTCTGCCGGATTTCTGGCGAGCCGGTGCTCTGGGCTTTTGAACAGCCGGATTATCACCGTCAGCGGGTGATGGTCATCGCGCCACACGCCGACGATGCCGAACTGGCGGCCTACGGTTTGTACAGCCAGGCCAATGAGGCCTGGATTGTCACCCTGACGGCTGGCGAGATCGAAGCCGAGCACTATCAGCAGTTTGGGCTGAACAAGGTCGAAGCGGCGCGTCTCAAGGGCCGTCTGCGCACCTGGGACAGCATCGCGGTACCGCGCTGGGCCGGAGTGCCAGAAGCGCATTGCGTGCAACTGGGTTATTTCTGTCTGCAACTGGCGGCCATGAAAGCGGCGCCGTCGCAGCCGATGGGGTCGCGAGAGGCGGAGTTGAATGACACCCGCCTGTTTCGCCAGTTGAACCCGTTTGCCTTGCCCGGTGATGCCGACGGTGCGCCGACCTGGAACAATTTGCTGGCCGACCTGCGCGAAGTGTTGCTGCGAGCACGCCCGGACGTCATCGTGCTGCCGCATCCGACCCTCGATCCGCATCCCGACCATATCTGCGCTCAAGAGGCGGTACTCGAAGCTTTGAAAGGCCTGGACTGGCAGCCAACCCTGCTCGGCTATGCCAATCATCTGCATGACAATGATCGCTGGCCGATGGGCGATGCCGGCCATGGCATCGCGCTGCCCCCGGCGTTCGATTCGAGTCTGGCAATGCATCCTTGCTGCTTGCCGATGTCCCTGGAGCAACAGCGCGACAAGGCCATGGCATTGGGTATGATGCATGACCTGCAACCGCCCATGCCGTTCAAGCGACGTTTGCGTCGCTGGATACAACGACTGCTGGCCGGGCGGGTCCCGCCAACCTATGGCGAGAACGAGTTCTTCCGAAAAGCCGTCAGGCGCCATGAATTGTTTTGGGTTTTGAAGCATAACGATACATCTACACCGCAAAAATGAAGCACGACGCGGTTTAGCATGTCGGCAATTTAACCAGCCGCAGTGAAGTACCTGTGATGAGTCCATGTCCGCGTATTCTTTTTCTGATTCCTTATTTTGGCCAATGGCCATTTTGGATGCCGTTCTTTCTGGAGAGTTGCAGGCGCAATACGGACATTGACTGGTTGTTGTTCAGTGACTGCGGCATTCCCGAGAACCTGCCGCCCAACGTCACTGTCGAGACCATGAGCTTCGGCGATTACTGTGGGCTGGTGTCCCGGCGCTTGAATATCGACTTTGCTCCCGATGCGGCTTACAAGCTGTGCGACATCAAACCGGCGCTGGGACACATCCACGCCGACCGCCTGCAAGGCTATGATTTCTGGGCGTTCGGCGATATTGATCTGGTGTATGGTGACCTGCGCAGTTATTTCACCCCGGATCGGCTAGCTGCGTGTGACCTGTTTTCCACCCATGAGCGCAGGGTCGCAGGGCATCTGTGCCTGATGCGCAATACCGCGCGCAAGCGCGAGGTGTTCATGCAGATCAAGGGTTGGCAAAAGCGCTTTACCGATCATGAACATCACGCGCTGGACGAGGGGGCCTTCAGCCGCATCTTCCTCTGGCGCAAGAATTTGCCCGAGCCTTTGTTCACGTTTGTGGGCAAGTTCAATCCGTGGCGTCGTCGCAGCGAGTTCATCGAGGCATTCAGCACGCCGGGTGGCTGTATCAAGTGGCACGACGGCACGGATGATTTTCCGCACCAGTGGAATTGGCGCAATGGCTGTTTGAGCAATGATCGCGATGGCGATCGCCGGTTTCCGTATTTCCACTTTGTTTGCTGGAAACGCAACGAGTGGTCACGGTTGCCCCAACCCGATCCGGCCGAGGTCAGGCGCATCGCCGCTGACCCGGCCTGGGTCATCGATGCAACTGGTTTCCACGGGGAGAGTTATGAGTCAACGGTCAAAGGTCCTGCAGCTGCAGCCTGACTACAACGTCAAAGCCCATGATTTTGCCGACCTTGCAGAGCAGATCGTCAAGGCGCTGCCAAGCGATCGCTATGAGGTCACCGCGGCGTTCCTGCGTGGCAAGCCCGGGCCTGGCGAGGCGGTAAGCCGTGCCGGCCGTTCGGTGTATTTCGAGTTTTCCGACAAGTCCCTCAAAGGTATGCGCTTGCGCGCAATGTGGCAGTTGTACAAGTTCTGCCGCGCCGAGAAGTTCGACGTGGTGATCTGCAACCGCTTCAAACCGGTGAATATGATGCTGACGCTCAACCGGTGGCTGAAAGTGCCGCTGTGCATCGGCATCTCCCACGGTTTCGGCGAGTACGATCGGTTCTACCGGCGTCGCCAAACCCAACGCCTGATCGATCGCCACTGGCGCTTCGTCGGCGTCTCGCCGGCGGTCAAACAGTACCTGCTGGACTGCGACTGCGGCTTTACCGACCCGAACACCTACGCCATTACCAACGCCATCGACATCGAGCAGGCCGAAGGCTTGCAACACAGCCGCGAGCGCGCTCGTGAGTTGTTGGGGATCGATCCGTCGGTACGGCTGATCGGCGCGCTGGGCCGTTTGGTGCCGGTCAAGGGGCACACCTACCTGTTGCAGGCTTTTGCTGCGCTCAAGGACAAATACCCGAACAGCCATCTGGCGATCATCGGTGCCGGCCGCGAAGAGTCGAAACTGGCGGCCGAGATCGAACGTCTTGGCCTGACTGGCCGTGCGCACCTGTTGGGCTTCAAGGAAATCGCCTTGCAGTACATTCGCGCGTTCGATATCTGGACCATGCCGTCCCTGGCCGAAGGCCTTGGTCTGGCGCTGCTCGAAGGCATGAGCGGGCACCTGCCGGTCATCGCCTCGAACGTGCCGGCGATGCTGCCTCTGATCGAGGGCGCCGGAGGTCTGACGATTACGCCAAAGGATGTGCCGAGCCTGATCGCGGCGCTGGATAACTACCTCGCCCTGTCGGACGACGACCTCAAGGCCAAGGGCGAACAGGCGTTTCGTTATCTGCAGAAAGAACACGACATCGAGGTGTTCCGTCAGGAGTACCTGAACCTGATCGACTCCGGCCTGGAACAGGCCCGCAAGGAACAAAAATGAACGACGCGCAGCCAATCGTTACCGTCATCATCGCGTCGTACAACCACGCTCCCTATATCGAGGAAAGCATCCTCAGTGTCCTCAATCAGACCTACTCGAACATCGAGTTGCTGGTGGTCGATGACGGCTCCAAGGACGACAGCGTCGAGCGCATCAAGGTGTTACAGGCACAGCACGGCTTCGATTTCCGTGTTCAGCAGAATCAGGGGCTGACCAACACGCTCAATGGTGCGATCGCTCGCTCAAAAGGCAGCCTGATCGTGCCGTTCGGTTCCGATGACATCATGTTGCCGGAGCGCATCGCGACCCAAGTTGCGTACATGGACGGCAAGCCCGAGGTTGGTATTTGTGCCGGCAACATCGAACTGATCGACGCCGACGGCAATCTGTACCCGGAGAAGCGCCAGCGCCGGGATGTGCCGTTTCGTCGTCTGGACTTCGATGACATGTTCCTGGAGCGCAAGCCCTACCCGCCGGCGCCGACCCTGATGATCCGCCGCGAGGCGCTGGACAAGGTGGGCGGGTTTGATCCGAATATCCGTCTGGAAGACCTGCTGATCGAGCTGAAGGTGACTCATGCCGGTTACTTCATCGACGGCCTGAATGTATTGATGGCGCGCTATCGCAAGCACGCCACCAACTCCTACAAGAACCATCGCTTCATGATCGACAACATCCTGCGCTCCTACGCGTTGTTCAACGATCATCCGCTGTACGACGAGGTACGCTACAAGTTCCTCAGTTCGATGTTCCTGAAAACCGCCAATCGCGATCGCAAACTGGCGCGGGAACTGCTGGCGCAGATCCCGCTCAAGGCCTGGAACAAGAAGACTTGGCGTGGGCTGGGCCGACTCTACTTCTCGCCCCTGGAAAAAGACTGACGGCTATCTCAAGGGTCGCTCGTGCTTAACGAGCGATCTTTTCCTTCAGGCTCTTGTCCGCATTTTTGCCCTGGCGCAGCCACTGCAAGACTTTCTTGCCAGCGGTAATTCCCGGTTTTTCGATGTACAGGAATGTCATGCTGCTGATGATGATCAGCAGGCATGCGCACAGGGCCATCAACGGCAGGAAGGTCCAGGTTTCACGGGTATCGATAGGTAGTAGATGTGGCAGACGCTGCACCAACAGCCAAAGTACGAAACCGTGCAGCAGGTAGGTGCTGTAGCTGATTTCTCCCAGCCAGCGAATGCTGCGTGGTTTCAGGGCGCCGAACAGCGTATTGCCTGACGCGACGATGACGAAAAACGACGAGAGCAGAAGCAGTGGCATCAAGCTGAACGCACGATCGAATGCAATGAACGCAATGATCAGCGCCAGCAAGGCAATGATGCCGGCCAGTCGCGTTTGACTCCAGGCCACCAGATGCGGCCGGCGAACCCAGTACGCGGCACCGATGCCGCCGAGGAAGCTGGACAGAAAGTGCTTCTTGAGCGAGTGTTCCCAGCCAACCAACTGGTACAGGGCGTAAATGCCGATCAGGCATAGCACCACTTGCAGCCAGTTACCGCGATAGACGAACACCATGGCGGCCAGCGGCAGCGCCAGATAGAAGAACACCTCGTAACCCAGAGTCCAGGTGACGTTGGAGATCAGCATGCCGGTCTGGTGATACTGGTTGACGTCCGGTCGCTCGAAGGTCAACCAGGACAGAATCTGGCTGACGAGCTGCATGCCAGGCTCCTTCAGCTCCCAGTTCTGCAGATGGAATACCGAGATAAACACAATCAGCATGAGCGGCAAATACAACGGGTAGAGGCGAAACACCCGGGAGACCGCAAACGCCAGCCAGTCGTGTTCACGACCTTGGCTGAGTAACCGGCTCCAGAACAGAAAACCGGTGATCATGAAAAACAGCGCAACGCTGCCCTGGCCGAGCTGTGAATAGAAGTTGCTCGGTGGGAAATCAATCACGCCGGTGCGCAAGAAAATCCAGGTAATGATCGAGTGGTGAATGAACACACCAAAGGCCAGATAGCCACGCAGGCCGTCGATGCTGGCGTA
>Ga0066791_10000462_pt1 | contig 15304 bp, 11 predicted proteins | sample OrgsoiDNA2013051_FD_70944 | JGI IMG/M metagenome (GOLD analysis project Ga0066791, IMG submission 70944) | Permafrost soil microbial communities from the Arctic, to analyse light accelerated degradation of dissolved organic matter (DOM) -... | ecosystem: Environmental > Terrestrial > Soil >...
GGGGTGTTCTTTGCCGCCGAAGATCGCGCCAGCCAATCATTGATCGCAGATTTTTCCCTGCGTCGCACCCTGACCTTGCCGTTCCTCGAACGCTTCACCCGTGGCGGTTTCATCCGCAACCGGGCCGAGGCGGCAGCGGTCGAGGCACAGGTCGCGGCATTGGGGATCAAGACTGCCGGAATCGACGTGCCGATGAGTGCGTTGTCCGGCGGCAACCAGCAGAAGGTCGTACTGGGCCGCTGGTTGCTGGGGGAAGGGCGGGTGTTGATTCTCGATGAACCGTTTCAGGGCGTGGACGTACGCGCCCGCCGCGAAATCGGCCAACTGCTGCGCGACAGTGCTGGCGGCCGCGCAACGCTGGTGATCTGTGCCGATGTCGACGAAGCCCTGGAAATTGCCGACCGGATTCTGCTGGTGCGCAATCACGCGGTGGTCGCCGAATACTCCCGCGCCGGGCTGAGCCGCGCCACGCTGGTGGCGGCGCTTGCTGGCGTCGAAGTCACTGTTCCAACTATTCATGCCACGCCAAGGAGTAGAGCGAGTGCCTGATTCGAGTTCGCTGTTATCAACCGCCCCGGCGCCCGCCGAGCGTCTGCTGCAAGCACTGATCCGTTATGGATTGCTTTGGGTGCTGGTGCTGATTCTGGTGTTTTTCAGCTTCGCCGAACCGGCGTTCCTGAGGGTTGGCAACCTGTTCAGCATCTTGCAGTCGGTATCGATTGTCGCGTTGTTGGCCTTGGGCGTGACCCTGACCATGGCCGTCGGCGGCCTCGATTTGTCGATTGGCGCGGTGGCGGCGATGAGTTTGATGATCGCCAGTTACGTCATGGTGGTGCTCGGTTGGGGCGCTGTGCCGGCGGTGCTGATCAGCCTGGCGGGCGGGGCGGCGGTGGGGCTGCTCAACGGCTGGCTGATTGTGAAAATGCGGGTGCCGGACATCCTCGCTACCCTCGGCAGCATGTTTCTGGTGATCGGTGTGCAACTGATCCCAACCGGCGGGCGCTCGATTGCGGTGGGCATGACCCTGCCCAATGGCGATGAGGCCGAAGGCACGTTCAGTGCGCTGTTTCTGGCCCTCGGCCGCGGTCGGTTGTGGGACACCGTGCCGATCCCGGTGCTGATCACCGCTGTGGTCGCGTTGATGGTCTGGCTGTTCCTGGAGCGCACGCGCATTGGTCGTTTGTTCTACGCCATCGGTGGCAACGAGCAGGCGGCACGCCTGGCCGGTGCGCCGGTGCAGCGTTTCAAACTGCTGGCGTACGTGCTTTCAGCCTTGCTCGCGTCGTTGGGCGGGTTGCTGCTGGCGGCACGTTTGGGCCGTGGCGATGTTAGCTCGGGTAATGGCCTAGTGCTCGATGCCCTTGGGGCCGCGTTGATCGGTTTTGCCGTGCTCGGGGCGAAGAAACCCAATGCGTTCGGCACGTTGATTGGTGCGTTGTTGGTGGCCACGCTGCTGAACGGCCTGACCATGCTCAACGCGCCTTATTACGCTCAGGATTTCGTCAAGGGACTGGTGCTGGTGCTGGCGCTGATGTTCACCTTCGGCCTCGCGCATCGGGCGCGTTGAGCTGCTTTTAATGTCTCGCAAGGAAGATGTATGCACGGATCATTCAAGGGTTTTGTTCGTCACTGCCTCGCTGGCGCCGTGCTCACGGCACTGGCGCTGAATGCCCAGGCCAAGGCGCTGCCGGGGGCGCCGGCACCATTCGACAAGGGCAATGTGCAAATCGCGTTGGTGGGCTATCTGTTTTCCGGGGATTTCACCGAAGCCTATTTGCGTGGCGTCGAGAAACAGACCGAAGCCCTCGGTGCAACGTTGCGGGTGTTCGATGCCCGGCAGCAGGCGGCGAGTCAGCGGGAGATGATCGATCAGGCCATCGACCTCGGCGTCGACGGCATCATCGTTCAGCTCGGTCTGGCGGAAACCCTCAAAGGCCCGATTGACCGGGCCATCGCCAAGGGCATCAAGGTCGTCGCATTCGACGTCGATCTGAACACCCCGCAGGTCACTCAGGTCGAGCAGGATCACCATGCGTTGGCTCGTCTGGCGCTTGATCAGGCGCTCAAGGACAACGGCACGCGCTTCGATGCCGGTTACGTCTACATCAGTGGTTTCACCCCGATGGAGCGGCGCGATGAGATCTGGAGTCAGGTCAAAGCGGCGAACCCGGGGATCATCGAGAAGGCGCGTTTCGGCACGTTGAATCCGCCGATTGCCAACTCGGTCGCCGATCAGGCCAGCGCCGTGTTGCGCGCCAATCCAGGCATCAGCGTGATCTTCGCGCCGTTCGACGAATTCGCCAAAGGCGCAAAAATCGCCGTGGACGAAGCCGGTCTTGGCAAGAAAGTGAAAATCTACAGCGCCGATATTTCCACTGCTGATATCCAGATCATGAAAGAGCTGGACAGTGCCTGGGCGGCTACCGCTGCAGTCAACCCGCAAGTGGCCGGGGCGATCAGCGTGCGGAGCCTGGCGATGCTGATTGCCGGGGAGAATCCGGGGCATAAAGTGTTGGTGCCGCCGACGCTGATTACCCGTCAGCAACTGGTGGATCTGGACGTGAAAAACGTTCGTGATTTGGCGCAGAAACTGCCGGCGTTTGGCGACACGGCCAATGTGGCGCGGACATCGTGGATTCCTTCCGCGGACTAAAGGCAAGCACATAACTAATGTGGGAGCGGGCTTGCTCGCGAAGAGGGCGTATCAGTCGATATCAATGTTGCCTGACACACCGCTTTCGCGAGCAAGCCCGCTCCCACATTGACTGTGTTTGGTTTGATATAAGTGTTTGAAAGTTGAAGTGGTTAGTTGATGTTAGTTGTTGCCCACTAAACACCCCTGTTGCCCAGCCAACAGTCCGTTCGTCCGATATAACCTAAGTAGTATTGGTTCTTTTCCAAAGATAACCGCCTCGTCTAGCATCGCCTCTCAAGTATTTGTATCAACTTGGAGACGTTCGCGCTTTAAACCTGTTCTACAGCCTTCGCTGCCTTCCGGATTATTAAAACTACAGCAGACATTGCCGTGCACTTGTTGCCGACTTTTTTATGGTCGGCAGGGCCGGGTATTAGCTGCGATAAAAGGAGCTGTTCCATGTATCACCGTTCTCGTTCATTACTCGCCGCTGCTGTAGTCACAGCAATCACACAACTTCCCGCGCAGGCCGAAGAAACTTCCGCCCGTGTCGACGACGACACACGGTTGGGGACCGTGCTGGTCACCGGCACCCGCGGAACTGCCCGCACGGTGCTGGATTCGCCGGTGCCGGTGGACGTGCTGACCGCCGAGGACCTCAAGTCGGCCGGTGCCAGCGGCGGCGAACTCGGTCAGGCGTTGCAGACGTTGCTGCCGTCATTCAGTTTTCCGCGTCAATCCAACTCCGGCGGCGCTGACCATGTGCGGGCGGCGCAGTTACGTGGCATGAGCCCCGATCAGGTGCTGGTGCTGGTCAACGGCAAGCGCCAGCACACCTCGGCGCTGGTCAATGACTCGTCGAAGATCGGCCGCGGCACGGCGCCGGTGGACTTCAACTCGATTCCCATCAGCGCGATCAAACGCATCGAGGTGCTGCGTGACGGTGCCGGTGCACAATACGGTTCCGATGCGATTGCCGGGGTGATCAATATCATCCTCGACGACGCCCCGGAGGGTGGCGAAATCTCCACCACTTACGGCGCCTACCACACCCATCAGGATGCCATCGGCAGGACCACCACCGACGGCCAGAACAGCATGACCACCGCCAAGGTCGGCACGCGCCTTGGCGAGGAGGGCGGGTTCATTCGCGGCGGCACTGAGTACAAGGATCGCGACCCGACCAACCGTGCCGGTTTCGATGGCTTCGCCGATACGCCGGGCCAGCGCAACTACGTCATGGGCGACGGCATCGCGCGGGACGTCAATGCCTGGTTCAACTCCGAATTGCCCCTGGCCGGTGGCAAGGCGTACTCGTTCGGCACCTACAACCAGCGCCACACCACCGGCGCCGAGTTCTACCGCTACCCATCCGAGCAGCCGCAGTTCTACCCCAACGGGTTTCTGCCGCAGTCCCTCGGCGACAATCAGGACCTGTCCGCCACGGCCGGTTTCAAGGGCCTGATTGGCGATAACTGGGACTTCGACAGCAGCGTCACCCACGGCCGCAACCACTTTGATTCGGCCACTCGACGCACCCTCAACGTGAGCTTGGGCGCTGAGTCGCCAACGCGTTTTGACACGGGTGAATACGAACTGCGCCAGACCACCGCCAACCTCGATTTCACCCGCGAGCTGCGCCTGGCCGAGCGTTCGTTCGTGCTGGCCGTGGGCAGTGAATATCGCTACGAAAACTACCTGACCTACGCTGGCGACGAAGCCTCGTACATCGGCACCGGGGCCGACGGCGCCAACGGTTTGCGCCCGAGCGAAGAGGTGAATCTGGATCGCAATGTATTCGGCACGTATGCCGAGTTGTCCGGCGATCTGACTGACCGCTTTTTCGTCGACGCCGCCACGCGCTGGGAGCATTACGACGACGCCGGCAGCAAACTTACCGGCAAGCTCAGTGGCCGTTATCGCCTCACCGATCAATGGGCGCTGCGTGGTGCAGTCTCGAACAACTTCCGCGCGCCGTCCCTGGCACAGGTCGGCTTTCAGAGCACTACCAGTAACTTCGGAACGGGCGGCACACTCACGGACATTCGCGTGCTTTCCGTCAACGACCCGATTGCCCGCGCCCTCGGAGCCCAGAAGCTCGACCCGGAAACCTCGAAGAACTTCAGCCTCGGCCTGACTGCGCAACTGAGTGAACGCTTTGATGCGTCCCTCGACGTGTTCCGCATCGACGTCAAGGATCGAGTGACCCTGTCCCAGCGCATCGGCAGTGATGCCCTGGAGCAGTACATCAACGACAACTTTGGTGTGGCCGGTGTGCACGACGTGAACTTCTTCACCAACGCCGCCGACACCCGCACCGACGGCGCCGAACTGGTGCTCAACTACCATCAGCCGTTGTACGAAGGGCTGCTGGGGTTGACCACGGCCTACACCTACAACCACACCAAAGTCACTAACACCAAGGGCACACCTTCGCAGCTCACCGCGCTGGGCATTGGCAGCGACGCGCTGGTGGGGGTGGAGGAGCGCAACACCCTGACCGACGCAGCGCCCAAGGATCGCTTCATGATTTCCGCGAATTGGGCCAGTCAGCATTGGGGCCTGCTCGGGCGTCTGACGCGGCAGGGCGAGACCACGCGGGTCTTTGATTTCGGCGACTCCCAGCCGGAGCAAACCTATGGCGCGGTCTGGCAGCTGGATGCCGAGGTGCAATACAAATTCACGCCAAAATTCGACATTGCCGTGGGCGGCAACAACCTGACCGACAACTACCCGGAGCGCTCCAAGTCGGAAATCAACTACGGCGGCAACCTGCCGTATGACGTGCTGTCGCCGATCGGTACCAACGGCGCCTACTACTACGCTCGCGCCACCTACGGCTTCTAAACGAAACCGCCACCCGGTAAGGGTGGCGGTTGATTGGTTGGTTAGAACGACACCTCGGCCGGTTGCGACAGCCGCAGCACCGACAAATCCCCGGTAATCCGCTTCCAGGCCAGGCGAATCGCTTCGATGTCCTTGCCATGTTTCGCGTCGTTCTCGTGAAGAATCACGATGACTTTGGTGCCCAGGCGCTCCGGCTCCTTGGCGCCGTGGTCACGCCACTGGCCGTAGGCGTCGAGTACGCTGAAGCCGTCCGGAAAGCGCGGCGTGACTTCCTGATCGAGAAACTCGCGCCAGCGCGCGGGGCTGATCACTCCTTCCTTGCCCTCCAATGGTCCCACCGAGAAATACAGCTCGGTGCGCAGCCATTGCGCCTGCGCCGGGCGCGAGGCATCGCCTTGCAATGTCGAACTGGCGGGGTCTTTTGTATGAACCGAAACGGCAGGCGGGCTGGCACAACCAGCCACCGCCAGGAACAGTGCAGCCAGTAAAAGGCGTTGATGCATGGAACGTCCTTATTTAGCGAGTTGGAGAGCGTTGCCATTATAGGGGCGGCGCTTAATAGCTAGAAAAGATTAAAAAGTGATCCTGGATTGAACTTAAGTAATAAGCGAGAGCATGAAAAAAGTGGGGGCTGTTTAGAACGATTATTTCTTTCAGTTATTTATATAGCTGTCAGTCGAATATCTATCGCCGATGAAACGGCGTCACTACTTTTAAAGTGTCTGCAATAACAATCAATAGGATGCTACAGCAGTCATAACTGATCGGTGCGCTGCACTAAGTCGGTTCTGGCGCCCATTTTTGCTGCTGGATCAGCCTCTTGTCGACCCTGCGCCAATCCTTAGAATCCACTCCATCAGCTCCGTCTTACTCTTAAATATTCAGGGAACACCATCATGATGAATGCCATGCAGATGCAAATGCCGATGAACGCCAACATGCCAATGATGCCGATGATGGGCATGCCGATGATGATGGCGACCATGAGCTGCGAAATGATGGACGACGGCATGATGTGCAAAATGATGCCGGCCGCTGGCATGGACATGGCGATGTTCAAGAACAGCGCTGAAATGATGCAGATGATGATGAACTGCGGCATGCCGATGATGATGCATTGCGGCAACATGAGCATGATGTGCATGTCCCAGGCGGCCATGACCATGCCGATGATGAACATGATGATGCCAATGCCGATGATGGGCATGCCGATGCCATCGATGAAGTGCGTGATGGAATGCACCATGATGGCGGACGGCATGATGTGCAAAATCATGCCAATGGCCGGCATGAACATGGACATGATGAAAAACTGCTGCGCCCTGATGATGAAGATGATGAACGACTGCAGCATGCCGATGATGATGAGCTGCAACGGCATGCCGCTGATGTGCTGCACCTGCTGATCCCGGGCCGCACAAAAAAGCCCCCGCAGCCATAGGCCTCGGGGGCTTTTTCATTCCAGCAAACACCACAAATCTCCTGCGAAAATGAAATCCCTGTGGGAGCGGGCTTGCTCGCGAAAGCGGTGTGTCAGGCACAACAATGTTGACTGACACTCCCTCTTCGCGAGCAAGCCCGCTCCCACATTGATTGTCGATTAGTCCAGGCGTTCGGGGTAGGTGACCACCAGATAAGCGACGGCTTCACTGTCGGCCGGGTTGCGATAGCGGTGAGGCTGGTCGGCGTAGAACAGAATCGAATCACCGGTCGAAAGTAGGTAACGTTCATCGTTGACGCTGATTTCCAGCACACCCTGGGACACCACCAGGTTCTCCTGAACCCCAGGGCCATGCCCCTCGGAAACGTCTTCACCCAACGGACTCAAGCGCAGTTCGTAAAACTCCGATTGGCGGGCCACGTCGAACGGAAACAGCGCTCGGCTGACAAAGGCACCGCTGGCACTGACCAGGCGTTTGCTCTGGCTCGCCGACAACACGGCGACACCTTCAAAGGCCCGATGCTCAAGAAATGCGGCCACTGACACCTTCAAGCCCTTGGCGATTTTGCACAGCACTTTGATCGACGGCACGCTACGCCCGGACTCGATCTGCGCCAGCATCGCCCGGCTCACACCGCACTGGCGGGCGAGGGCATCGAGGGACAAATGTCGCTTGCCGCGCAGGCGTTGCAGGTTCTGCGCGACGCGATCACAGGTCGGGTCTTCTTCCAGTGATTCCAGGTTATTCAAATCCAGCACGGGTTCGTCGGCGCTCGCCAGAAAGCGCGAGGGTTGCTGCACGTTCACGCGTGACGCGTCTCGGAAGCCTTGGCCGCTTGCACCCACTGAAAGGCCTGCAAACCGGCGTTGCATGCGTACATTTCCCACATGGCCCGTGCCCGTTGCTGAGCCTGTTTGCGTTTGCGGTAGCTGGCGAAGTCGATGAGGTTGTCAGTCGGATTCATAGGGCACTTCACTGTGGTGATGAATGACGGGATGAGCTGACAATACGCGGATATTTTTATAACGATAAATACTGATTTTGTATTTATTAATTCTTTTTGGTTCTTATAAGTCTTGCCACGGGGCGCAGGAGCAGAACATCAACATCGCGCCGGATTACGCGCAGTACGCCTTCGTGCTGGAGAACGGCCGGAGGGATGAAGGTTCGGCGGCCGAGTTGGCTGCTTGGGAGGACTTGCGCACTTACTATCAGGGGGCTGTGGGGTAGGGCATCTGCCTGGCGCCTGTCCTTGCGGGCAGGCGCCATGGCTGATCAATAGCGGAACGAGGCGCCGTAAGCCGAGTCCGGCAGATGGCTGGTGCCGTCCGCTCGCAACCTTGATCGCAGGGTGCCGCGCTGCGGTTCGGTGCGATACAAACCGCGCTTTTGCAGCTCGGGGATGATCAGTTCGACAAAGTCTTCCAGGCTGCCGGGACTGAGCAGCGGATTGAGCATGTAGCCGCTGGTGCCGCTGATGCGCGCGTGTTCTTCAATGCGGTCCGCCACCTGTTGCGGATTGCCCACCAGGATCAGATCACTGCCACGGGTGACGTTGGCGAAACGCTGTTTGACGTCGCCCGCGGTCAAGGGCTTGCCGCTGCCATCGGGACGCATCACGTAGGAGGTCATGCCTTCGGTGTGAGTGGACAGCGCGTCACTGTCGGCGTAGCGGCTGATGTCGATTCCGGTATCGCCGGCATAACTGACCAGTTGCGCCTGCAAGTGGTAGTTGCTTTGCAGTTCGTCATATTTGCGTTGGGCTTCGATCTCGGTCTTGGCGGTGACGATCCGCAGCACCGTCAGTGATTTCACATCCTCTGCCTGCCGACCGCGGGCCCTGGCCTGGGTCCAGATGTCTTCCAGGCCCTGGCGGATTTCCTGGGGGTTGGATTTGGCGACGAAAATCAGTTCAGCGTGCTTGGCCGCGAACTCGCGACCACGGCCCGACCACCCGGCCTGGATCAGCAGCGGCGTGCGTTGCGGCGAGGGCGCGGTCAGGTGTGGTCCGGCCACCCGGTAATGTTCGCCGACGTGGTTGATCGGGCGTACCCGGTCGCCTCGTGCGTAGAGCTGGCGTGCCTTGTCTGCTACCACTGCGTCGTCGGCCCAGCTGCCTTCCCAGAGCTTGTAGACCACATCGAGGAATTCTTCGGCGCGTTCATAACGGTCGTCGTGCTTGATCATTTGCTCCAGGCCGAAGTTGCGCGCGGCGCTGGTCAGGTAGGAGGTGACGATGTTCCAGCCGACCCGGCCGTTGGTCAGGTGATCCAGGGTGCTGAAGCGTCGGGCATGGGTAAACGGGTGTTCGTAGCTGGTGGTGACGGTGACGCCGAAGGCCAGGTTTTCCGTGACGGCGGCGAGTGCCGGGATGATCATCAGCGGATCGTTGGCCGGTGCTTCCACGGCCCATTTCATCGCCGCATCGGCGTTGCCGCCAAACACATCGTAGAAGCCCAGCACATCACCGAAAAACAACATGTCGAGGTGAGCCTGATCGGCAATGCGTGCCAGGTTCGACCAGTAACCCAGTGAGTTGATGGCCAGGCGTTCGTCAGCCGGGTGAGTCCAGAGGCTTGGGGCGCCACCGCAACCCACACTGGCTTGCTCGTAGAGGGCGAACAACAGAGGTGTTGGATCAGACATTGTGCTTCCTGAATGAAATTAAGACCGCGCCGACGTATTTGGCGGCGTGCAGTCTTGACCAAGGCGTTGCTGCAACGCCGTGGCACTGGAGAATTTTTGGGGAGGGTCGCCAGGTGGCGTGGCCTGATCTGGATCGGCATCGCTGACCGGGGATGTGAACCTTGGATGCCAGAGTGCGTATATATTTAAACGCACTATAAAAGTGCGTTGTACGGCTTTTATGGAATACCGGGCTTGCTTTGCGCTATATCAACGCGCTGGCCGAAAGGGCCCTGAGATTCAGAATCTTCGTTGACTGTTACGCCGCCATCGCGAGCAGGCTCATTTCTACATTGGAGTCCTAGGGTGTCCAGATGTCGACGTCTTTGGCATCGACTGCTCTGGGCAATAGTCCCTCGGCGAAAAATGCGTCGGCGATTTTTTGTTGTTCGCCGAGTTGATCAGCCTTTACCGGTTGCACCTGGTAACTGCGATGGGCATTCGCGGCCTCAACGGTTTCCACATCAAGGTTGCCCCACAACGGGCCGAGTACTTGTGCTGCATCACGGGGGTTGTGCTTTACCCAGTCGCCGGCCTTGTGCAGTTGCTCGTAAACCAGCTTCAGAATTTCAGGATGCGCCTTGGCGTAGGAGGTGCTGGTCAGGTAGTAGCGTTTGTAACTGGCCAGGCCGGAGCCGTCCGCCAGGGTGCGGGTCGGCAGTTGACGTTGCACGCCGGTGAGGAAGGGTTCCCAGGTGACCCAGGCGTCGACCTTGTTGTTCTCGAAGGCCGCCCGACCATCGGCCGGTGACAGGTACGCCGGCTCAATATCGGAAAATTTCAAACCAGCCTTGTTCAGGGCTGCGATCAGCAAATAGTGCGAACCTGCCGCTTTGGTCACCGCGACTTTCCTGCCTTTCAAATCCGCCAGTTGCTGCAAGGGTGAATCCTTGCGCACGACGATTGCCTGGGCTGAAGGTGAAGGTGCTTCCTGGGCAAAGTAGGTCAGTTTGGCCTGGGCGGCCTGAGCGAAAATCGGCACGGTATCGGCCACGTCAGCGCTGATATCGACATTGCCGACATTCAACGCCTCCAGCAGCGGCAAGCCACTGGAAAACTCATGCCAGGTCACATCGATATTGTTTTCTGCGAGGGTCTTTTCCAGGGTGCCTTGGGTTTTCAGCAGGGTGATCAGAGTCGATGATTTCTGATAGCCGATCCGCACCGTTTCCCGGGCCTGGGCCGGTAGTACGAAGGACAAGGCGAGCGCAACAACCAGACTGGTAAGGACAGCGTTTTTGAGGGGCTTTGACATGGCGAACTCGACAGTTAGCAAAGGAGAAGGTGGCTATCTGTCATGAGCATAGGGTTCTAAGAATTATTCTTTAAATAATTTTTAGGTCTTAGCTTAAGGGTTTCGTATATTCAATTCAGGAATAAACAAATCGTTATTTATTCCTTTTGTCGTCCGCTGAACAGGTGCATTTTGAAGGCCTGCACCTCAGTGCGGTTTTGCCCCACATCAGACAGGAAGCCTCAACATGACTATCAAAGCGATCAACGTTCGTAACCAGTTCAAAGGCGTCATCAAGGAAATCCTGGAAGGCGAAGTGGTCTCGGAAATCGATGTGCAAACCGCCTCCGGAATCGTCACCTCGGTAATCACCACCCGCTCAGTGCGCGATCTGGAATTGAAGATTGGCAGCGAAGTGATTGCCTTCGTTAAATCCACGGAAGTGTCGATTGCCAAGCTCTGATTTGCTGTTGTGGCGAGGGAGCTTGCTCCCGCTTGAGTGCGCAGCACTCACAAAATCTTGGGGCCGCTGCGCAGCCCAGCGGGAGTAAACTCCCTCGCCACAGGCAAGTCCCCCTCACCACAAGGTTTCTTGTTTGACTCGAGATTTTCAGCGAGAAATCAACCCCCGCTCAATCGCGTAGTTGAGCAACGCCGCCGGTTTGTCGATGTTCAGTTTGCGGCGGATGCTCAGGCGATGGGTTTCCACCGTGCGCACACTGATATCCAGTTCGCGGGCCATTTCCTTGTTGTTCAGCCCCAAGACCATTTTGCACAGCACCTGACTTTCTCGCGGAGTCAGTTCGTTATCCGTGGGCCGGTCAGCCGCCAGTTTCTGGGCGATTTCGGCGCTATAGAAGGTGCCCCCACTGGCAATCGCCTCGATAGCCGCAATGATTTCCCGTGAAGGGGAATTCTTCAGCACATAGCCGCTGGCACCCGAACGCACCGATTCGCTCACGTACTCATTGTTGTCGTACATGCTCAGTATCAGGATCTTGATCGACGGGTGTTCCTGGCGCAGTAGGCGGGTCAGCTCAAGACCGTTCATGTCCTTGAGGCCAATGTCCACCAACAGCAAGTCGGGCTGGGTCTGGCGGACCATTTCAACCGCGCTCGCACCACTGTCGGCTTCACCGACGATTTCCAGAAAGTCCACCACCGTCAGCAAGGCGCGAATGCCGTCGCGTACCAGTGAATGATCGTCGACCAGGGCGACGCGGATCGGGAAGGGCAGGCTCATCAGGTTATTTCTCTTATTGTTGTGTGACGGTGATCGGCTTCAGGTGGCCGTCACACTCATGGGCAGCAGAACGTTCAGCTCGCTTCGGCCCGGCGTTGAATGAAGGTCGAACCGGCCACCAAAATGCTCGACCCGTTCACGGATATTGCGCAGGCCGATGCCGGCGTTTAGGCGTTCGACTCGATTGACGTTAAAACCGACGCCGTCATCCACGACGATCAAGCGCAATGCCTGCGCCGATCCTTGCAGCGTGATCGACACCGTGCTGGCCTGGGCATGCCGTTCAATATTGGTCAGGCCTTCCTGGGCGATGCGAAACAGGGCCACGGCCGCGCCGTCTACCAGATCACAATCCACCAGATCGCTTTCATAATTCACCTGCAAACCACTGCGCTGCTGGAACTCAGCGGCCAACTGCCCCATGGCGGCGGGCAGGCCCAGAGTGTCGAGCAGCGATGAGCGCAAGTCATGGGAGATGCTCCGAACCTCGCCGATGGCACTACCGAGGCGCTCGGTGGCTTCACGCAAAATATTCAGGCCATTGTCCCGACCGGCCTCGATCAGGTGGCTGGCCAACTCGAACTGAAACTTGATGGAAACCAGCAACTGACTGATGCCGTCATGCAGTTCGCGGGAGACCCGCGAGCGTTCTTCTTCCTGCAAGCTGACGATGCGCTGGTTGAGTCGCTGGAGCTTTTTGTCGGCCAGGCGATGTTCGCTGACGTTCAATGTCATGCCGCTGATAAACACCAGCAGCACGGCAATCAGCGCGACGGCGGCGATTGCCAGCATGGTGCCGTGGATACCTTGGGCGACTTCATCGCGGGCTTGTTGGGTGGCTTGCTCGATGTCTTCGAGGTAGATACCAGTGCCGAGCATCCAGCCCCAACGGTCCAGCATCACCACGTAGGCGAGCTTGTCGGTGACCGCGCCGGTCGAGGGTTTTTTCCAGGCGTAACGTTGGAAACCGGCGCCGGATTCTGCGCTTTTCAGCAAGGCTTGAATCACCGGCAAACCGTGCGGGTCGGTCATGTTCCAAAGGTATTTGCCGACCAGCTCGGACTGCCGCGCGTGCATCAGGCTGCGACCCTGGCGGTCATAAACGAAGAAGTAACCGTCGATGCCGAAACTGAGTTTGCGCAGTTCTTCGAGCACGCGCTGCTGTGCCGCTTCGTCACCCTTGCCATCGGCATACAGCGGCTCGATCAGGCTCTTGGCCATTTCTACGTAGTTTTTCAACTCCGCGCGTTTACTGGCGAGGATGCTGTCTTCGATCAACTGCGCCTGCTGTTCGCCGAGCTGTCGATTCTGGACGATGACCAGCGCGCAAATAACCGCAATCGCCAGGATCAGCGGCAGGATACCGAGGGCAACAATTTTGTGTTTGAGCTGCATATCTACTCCTGTCCAGACCGGGCGACGGTGCGGCAGGGCCGTTGGCGGGTGTCGTGGTGGGGGCATGATAGGCCAAAAAGACCTTCACTTCGCCAGCGTAAAGAGCCGTCGGACTAATGGATAAAACCGATCTGCGTAGTACTACGTAGAAGGGCCTTACGTAGTACTGCGGATTTCACTGATGGCGACATGCGCGGATATTAGGCAGGCTCGCATAACGGGCACCATTATAAAAATTATCGCCGCGGCCTATCGGACTGCCGGCAGGAGACACGCAATGACCCGTCTGGTTAAACACCTCGCCTGGTTTGTCGTGGCTGTCATTGGAGCGTTTGCGCTGAGTGTCGTGGCCTTGCGCCGCGGCGAAGCGATCAACGCCCTTTGGATTGTCGTCGCCGCCATCGCCATCTACCTTGTTGCCTACCGCTATTACAGCCTGTTCATCGCCAATAGGGTGATGGAACTCGATCCCAATCGAGCGACCCCCGCCGTACTTAACAACGATGGTCTGGACTACGTCCCGACCAACAAACACATCCTTTTCGGTCACCACTTTGCAGCCATCGCTGGTGCCGGGCCTTTGGTCGGTCCGGTGTTGGCAGCGCAGATGGGCTACCTGCCCGGCACACTGTGGCTGATTGCCGGTGTGGTGTTCGCCGGCGCGGTTCAGGACTTCATGGTCCTGTTCATGTCCACCCGCCGCAACGGTCGCTCGCTGGGCGACATGGTCCGTGAAGAAATGGGCCGCATCCCTGGCACCATCGCGCTGTTCGGCTGCTTCCTGATCATGATCATCATCCTTGCGGTGCTGGCGCTGATCGTGGTCAAGGCCCTGGCCGATAGCCCGTGGGGCATGTTCACCGTGATGGCGACCATCCCGATCGCGATGTTCATGGGCATTTACATGCGCTACATCCGTCCGGGCCGCATTGGTGAAATCTCGGTGATCGGCGTGGCGTTGCTGCTCGGTTCGATCTTCGTGGGCGGGCAGATTGCTGCTGATCCGGTGTGGGCCAAAGTGTTTAGCTTCACCGGGATTCAGATTACCTGGATGCTGATCGGTTATGGCTTTGTCGCGGCGGTGCTGCCGGTGTGGCTGATCCTGGCGCCACGCGACTACCTGTCCACGTTCCTCAAGATCGGCACCATCCTGGCGTTGGCGGTTGGGATCCTGATCACCATGCCCGAGCTGAAAATGCCGGCGCTGACCCAATTTATCGACGGCACCGGGCCGGTGTGGAAGGGCGGGTTGTTCCCGTTCCTGTTCATCACTATCGCTTGTGGCGCGGTTTCGGGTTTCCACGCGCTGATCGCTTCCGGCACCACACCGAAATTGCTCGCCAGTGAAGGCCATGCCCGTTACATCGGTTATGGCGGCATGTTGATGGAATCCTTCGTTGCCATCATGGCGATGGTTGCCGCTTCGGTGATCGAGCCGGGCGTGTACTTCGCCATGAATAGCCCGGCCGCCGTGGTCGGTAGTGACGTGGTGACTGTGGCGCAAACCGTCAGCAGTTGGGGCTTTGCGATTACCCCGGAAGCCCTGCAATTGGTGGCCAAGGACATTGGTGAAACCACCGTACTGGCTCGCGCCGGCGGTGCACCAACGCTGGCAGTCGGCATTGCGCAGATCCTGCACAGTGTGTTGCCGGGTGAAAACACCATGGCGTTCTGGTACCACTTCGCGATCCTGTTTGAAGCGCTGTTCATCCTGACCGCCGTCGACGCCGGCACGCGGGCCGGACGCTTCATGCTTCAGGATTTGCTCGGCTCCTTCGTTCCGGCGCTCAAACGAACGGAATCCTGGACCGCCAACCTGATCG
>Ga0066791_10000477_pt1 | contig 15028 bp, 17 predicted proteins | sample OrgsoiDNA2013051_FD_70944 | JGI IMG/M metagenome (GOLD analysis project Ga0066791, IMG submission 70944) | Permafrost soil microbial communities from the Arctic, to analyse light accelerated degradation of dissolved organic matter (DOM) -... | ecosystem: Environmental > Terrestrial > Soil >...
TATGCGGCTGGCGGTTAGCATGGCGTTTTATCAACGCCCATGTTCGTTAACGTAACCGAGTGGCCCAGACCTTGATCGAACGACGCCAATTCAGCGGTGGCATGAAGGGGAAAAACCTCCGCTATTTGAATGAACAGCCAGATGAGCCGGTGCAAATGGCCCGCACAGGCTTTCTGCTGCTGGAGCATTTCTCGCTACCCGCGTTTACTCAAGCGCTGGACACGATTATCACCGCGAATCTGCTACGTCCCGGCTTGTTCTCTTCCCGAACGTTCAGCTTGAACGATGGGGAGGTGGTCAGCGATCTGGGCCTGGTCATTCGGCCAGATGCGCGGATCGATTGTTCCGGGATACGTGACCTGGATCTGCTGGTCATTTGTGGCGGCTACCGGACAGAACTGAAGGCCAGCGACGAGTTGATCAGCCTGCTGAGAAACGCGTCAGAGCATGGCGTCAGCCTGGCCGGATTGTGGAATGGCGCGTGGTTTCTAGGCCGGGCAGGGTTGCTTGACGGATACCGTTGCGCCATTCACCCCGAACACCGCCCCGCACTCGCAGAGTTCTGCAAGGTCACGCAGGTCAGCAGCGAGCCCTACATCATTGATCGAGACCGGCTCACGGCGTCCAGCCCTTCCGGGGCCTTCCACATGGCGCTGGACTGGATCAAAGGCTTGCACGACAAAGCCCTCGTCGAGGGCATTGAAGACATCCTGGCGTTCGAGGAGTCGCGCTACCGGCGCATCAAACCGACTGAAAATATCAGTGTGAGCGCACCGTTACGTGAAGTGGTCAATCTGATGGGCGCCAACCTCGAAGAGCCTCTGGAACTGGATCAACTGGCTATTTACGCAGGCCGTTCCCGGCGGCAACTCGAACGATTGTTCAAGGAGCAATTGGGCACAACGCCGCAACGCTATTACCTGGAACTGCGGATAACCGAGGCGCGTCGGCTGCTTCAACACACCGAGTTATCCCAGGTCGATGTGCTGGTTGCCTGCGGCTTTGTGTCGCCGAGTCATTTCAGCAAATGCTATAGCTCGTACTTTGGCTACCGGCCTTCCAAGGAAAAGCGGCTGGTCAAATAACCCCCGGAGACCCAGCAATGTCCGACCGAGAAATCATCATTCCTGAAGCCATGAAACTTATCGTTGAACGCGCGGGTTATGCGCCTGCAGTGAGGGTTGGCGACACACTTTACTGTGCCGGTCAGGTTGGAAGAACACCTGACTTGCAAGTCATCGTGGATCCTGAAGAACAGTTCATCTGTGCCTGGGAAAGCCTGCGCCAGGTGCTCGCCGCTGGAGGCTGCACGTTCGAGGATGTGGTCGACATGACTACCTATCACGTTGATTTGGCCAAGCACATGGCGGTGTTTCGTGAGGTGAAAAATCGCCTGTTCCCCAGAGGGCTGTGCGCCTGGACTTGTATTGGGGTGAGTGAGTTAGCTAACCCGGGACTTTTGGTGGAGATTAAGTGCATAGCGGTGCGGCGAGCGTAAGGCTATGCTGGCGCGCATTCTTACTCGCCAATAACAACTAATAATAGTGATGTCATGAGCCAATCAGAGCTGCATGCGACTGCCTTAGCGTTGTATCCAGAGGACTACCGCGAGGCGGCAGCATTGCTCAAGCAAGCCGTGCCTCTGATGGTGCGTCACAACATCCCGCCGAATCCGGTGCATTACGCGCTTTGGTACACCTATAGCAAAGGCCTGGAACCAGAACTCAATCGCCACCTGGACCGGGTTGTTAAAGACTTCGATTACTTCCCCTCGGAGTCCGCTTCCAGGCTTTTTCGCGACTACATTATTCGCGATGAACTGGAAGATGCCCGTGCCGGCCAGCAACAGGCGATTAATCTGGTTGATGGCATGGAACGAGACGTCTCGCATAGCGTAAATGGCAGTCTCAACTTTAAGGCCAGTCTTGGGCACTGCCTGGAAATGCTCGCTGAGCCAGTCGATAAAAGATTGCCGGCAATACTCAACGAGCTTCAACAAAGCACTCAGGCGATGCACGATCAGCAAGAGCGATTCCTTGCTCAACTGCACACTGCCCAAAACGAGATTAAAAGCCTGCGCGATAAACTTGAGCGTGCCCAACTGGACGCATCGCTGGACGGTCTGACTCAAGTGCTCAACCGAAACACCTTCTCTCGAGTGCTGGAGCATGCGCTGAACACCGAAGCGCAAGGCGTCGCGTTGGTGATGTTGGATATCGACCACTTCAAGCAATTCAATGACCAATATGGGCATCCGCTGGGCGATCGCGTGCTCGAACATGTCGGTCAGGTGTTGCGAGCTGCACTGCCACCTCAGGCCCTGGCGGCGCGTTATGGTGGCGAAGAGTTTTGCGTGGTCCTGCGCGAGTGCGCCGATCTCTCCGCTGTCCGTGACTTTGCCGAACTGCTGCGCCAAAAGATTCAGTCGTTGCGGATCAAGGCGCGTGGCACGAACGAAGTGCTCGATACAGTCACGGCGTCGTTCGGTGTTGCCCTCGCTAACGCGGACGATACGGTGGAAAGTCTCGTAGTCCGTGCAGATGATGCGCTGTACCGCGCCAAGCGCAATGGACGCAATCAAGTGGTCTGATTGATGCCGCTTGAGATCGGTGTAGAGACGCTGACAGTGGTTGGGTACAAGGGCACGGAAATCGTCGCGTGTGAACAAACCGGTATTGCCGCCTTCGTGCCTGGACCGCTGACGTTCAGCAGCAAAGGGATGCTCACTTTCAACCCTATGCCGCCTCTTCTTGTGGGTCGCCTTTGTTTGAAGCATAAGCACTAAGCCGTGCATTTAACGCCTGCACAAGTCGTGGCCCACCAACGCCGCCCTGGCGAATTGGGACTTCCCAATTTTTCATGTTTTTCTTATAAAGAAAGAGTCCGTTCCGCCCCCACTCAAATTTTTCTATTTGATCCCAAGAAACCTTCCAGGCTGAATCAAAGACTCCTCCACGGCCAGATATTCCTTCGGTATCAACTATAAGGATTGGTCCTGCATAAATAGGCGACCACTTGATATTGCGCAAAATGGACAACAAAACCACTAAAGCCCAGCATGCCGATAGCCATGACCAGTGGAAAAGTATCAACCAATTGCTCGGGTAAAAAATAAAATAGAGTGGTATGGAAAGAAAAGCGATACCGAGTAAAAGACCTCGGCCACGAAGGCTGAATTCAATACTTTCATGAGGGTCGGCTACTCGATCTAGAAGTTTCATTGGCTGCTGTCTAGGCAAAATCAGGTCTTCCGCATTGGAGTTGACGGGCAGCTTTGGGTGCCAACCTTGATTGCCAGTTCATGGCCGACAACTGTCTGATAGTATGTATTTTGCATCCGTTCCGCACCCCCGGGCCGAGGATTTTCATTGTCGTAATCAAAGTCACACCGGAGTTTTCTGCCACCATCCAGCCGCACATGAATGGTCTTTCTGGCATATCTACTTCTACTACTCGGGATCGGCAGGAATCACCTTCAAACTTGAGTGTGTGATCATCGAGCCCGACTGGGGCAAGAAGAGGAACTGGAATTATCACTCAGGAAACAAATACGCCTCTGCACTTCAAACCATTTCGATAATGCCAGCACTCATTCGCATCTTCACCTCGTTCTATGCGGTAAGGCTCTCCCACTGTTTTATGAGTCTTGGGTTTGGATTCCTGGCATGGAATTTCATGGCGTTCTCCTTATACAGCGCTAACGCTGACACACCCGGGATGGGTGTTCATTCCTGGCCCTGGTGGACGAGTGCAATCCAATTGTTCCGACTAGTCAGCTAATTGGCCTAGACCTATTGTTCCGGCATCGGGCCGAGAGGCTCGCAAATCCGCCTAGCGGGCTTTGCAATGACATAGGACGGGCCTGCGTGCGCCCGTCGACCAGTTTGACCAGGACGAGGTGGACATGAAAATTGGTGTGAGTGGCGCCAGCGGCCATTTGGGCAGAGCTGTCGTTTCGCAATTGCTGCTGCGTCCCGGCGGGCACGAGGTAGTGGCTATCACGCGCACGCCCGAAGCCGTCTCCGGACCGGTTCAGGGACGCTTCGGGGACTACAATCGGCCCGAAAGCCTTGCCGAGGCCTATGCGGGTCTCGATCGTCTGCTCATCATCACGACCGTCGATCCGGAGCCCGGAAAGCGTGGGGCGCAGAGCGTTGCTGCCATCGACGCGGCCGTGAGGGCGGGCGTCAAGCATATCGTCCTCATGTCGGCCGTGGGCACGCGGCAGGAGGAGGAGCCGGCGCGCGGCGCGGCCTACTGGCGAGGCGAGCAGCATCTTATCGCCACGGCACCGGCCTGGACCGTCCTGCGTATGAACTTCTATGCCGAAGCTTTCGTGCAACTGGCGCAGGCAGCGATACGCCAGGGCGTGCTGACCGGGCTGACCGAGAACCGGGCTGCTTTCGTTGCGCGCGATGACGTGGCGGCCGCCGCAGCCGGAATCCTGATCGGCGACGGCCATGCCGGCGCGATCTACAACGCTACCGGGCCCGAGCGCCTGTCGGGTGCGGAGCGCGCGGCCATCATTGCCGAAATCACGGGTCAGCCACTCGCGTTCCTTGCCATCACGCAAGAGCAACTTCGCGCCGGACTGACGCAGGCGGGTCTGCCGGCAGGGGCCGTCCACATCGTCGTCAGCATCCAGGCGAGCTTCGCAGCGGGTGCGTTCGACATTGTGACTGGCGACGTCGAGCGCCTTGGCGGCCGACCGCCCAAACCTCTTCGCGATGTGCTTGCCAGGGCGCTGAAATCTCCTTCGGCCTGAAGACTTGCCGCCGAACCGATTTCTTCACCAAGAAACCATTTATTGGAGAACTACCATGTCAAACACCAAAAAGCTCATCGCCGTCGTCGGCGCAACCGGTCATCAGGGCGGCGCCGTTGTGCGTGCGTTGCAGGCGAATGGTCAATTCAAGGTACGTGCGTTGACGCGCAATCCGTCCGAGCATCCGCAGTTGGCTGACGAGGTCGTGCTGGCGGACCTGGATCGTCCGCAAACACTGGAGGCCGCGTTTGCCGGGGCATACGGGGTTTTTCTGGTAACCAATTTCTGGGGGCCGGGAACGGACGAGCGCAAGCAGGCACTCGCAGCTATTCACGCGGCGAAAGCTGCTGGCGTTCAACACTTCATCTGGTCGACGCTGCCGAACGTGGAGACGATCAGCCGCGGCAAGCTTGATGTCCCACATTTTACGGACAAAGCAAAAATCGACGGCATCGTGAGTGAGGCTGGATTCGCGCACCACACCTACGTGATCGCTCCGTTCTTCTATCAAAATCTGCTTGGCATGATGGCTCCGAAGAAACAAGCGGATGGGACCCTGGGTTGGGCGATGCCGCTCGATCCGCAACAGCGCGTCATTCACATGGGTGACATCACCGAACTTGGCCACGTCGTGGTCGGTGCGTTCGCGCAGCCTGAACTCGCAGGGAACGGCGAATATTTGCCGCTGGTCGGCGACTTCCTGAGCTTCAACGAGGTCATCACCGATCTGAATCGACTGGGACATGATTTTTCGTTCAAGCACGTCCCGCGAGAACTGTTTGCCGACTGGTTCCCGGGCGCCAAGGAAATCGCAGAGATGCTCGCCTACTTTGAGGCCCACACCTACCTCGGTGCGGATTCGCGCGACGCAATCGCGCTGGCCAACAAAGTCGCCGGCCGACAGCCGACGAAGTTTGCCGCGTGGGCTCGGGCAAACTTCGAAATTCCGGCCTCCGCCTGACGCATCGATTGCCACGCGACGACGTGACATTCGAAACAAACATCTGTCCGGTGGATGCTTCGTCCACCGGGCCTTTCACGAATGAAACCATGGCTCTTTTCCCCAAATGCAATGGGGCAGGGGCCCTGCCGCGACTCGCTATCGATACACCTGCGGTGCGTCTGCCGCATTCATCTTCTCGATCACCAACCGGATGAACGCCGATACCGCGAGCGGCAGTTGCCGGCGGCTCGGATATAGCACGTTCATGCCGTAGCCGTTGGGCTGGTATTGAGGCAGCACCGGGACGAGCACGCCGGCCTGTACCTCAAGCTTGGCCATCACAGGCGGGAGCAGCGCAATGCCGAGTCCGGCCACCGTGGCCTTGCGCAGTGCCTGCGCGGTATTGCCGCTGAATCGCCCGACAACTTGAACTTCTTCCTCACCATTTGGGCCAACCAAACGCCAGGTGGCGTGGCCGCTGGGGTGCGCGGAGATCACACAATCGTGGTTCTCCAGGTCCTGCAGCGTGCGGGGTGAGCCGCGCGCCGCGATGTAAGAGGGACTTGCCACCATCCCGATGCTGCCGGGGTCAAGGATCTGACGACCGACATAGCCGGAATCGCGCAAGGACCCGCCGCGAAAAGCGACATCGATCTGCTCTGCGATCAAGTCGGCCTTCGCATCGCTGAGCACGAAGTCGAGCCGCACACGCGGATGCGCGGCCAGAAACTCGGTCACCCACTCCATCTGGAAGAAGTCGAAGAAGTCGGCCGGCGCCGCCACGCGCACCAGGCCACTGGGCTCGCTGCTGCCCGTCATCAACTCTTGCCCAGCTTCGACCAGGCCATCGACCGCTCCGGCGCAACGCTCATGAAAGCCTTGGCCAGCACTGGTGAGCGTGAGCTTGCGGGTGGAGCGTTGCAGCAGCCGAGTACCGAGACGCGCTTCGAGCTGCTGGATGCGGCGACTCACGGTATTGGGAGGCATGCCCAGTCGTCGCGCCGCCTCTGCAAAGCTGCCGCTGCGTACCACCTGTACAAACATGGCGATGTCATTGAGGTCGATCATGGCGGGTGATTCCTGGCGCTGGTGGACGAGTGCAATCCAATTATATCGGCTAATAAAGCAATCGGCGTGGCCCTATTGTTTCAGGCATCCGGCCGCGAGGCTCCCCACTCCGCACAGCAGACTTTGCAGGAGATCGATTTGCCATGACTCACTCTTCCTCCGCTTTTCCTGCGCAGCGCCATTTCGTCTGGGGTGTGCATGTTCTCTTCTCTGCGTCGTGGCGTTCATTTCTCCAACTCTCCTGTGAGTAATCATCATGACCCCTCAGCCACAACCTCACATTGGTTCTACACGCGAAACCGTTACTCACCGCGCAATCAGCTACCGCACCACAGGTAGCGGGCACGGTCCTATTGTTCGACTGATGAGTCCTTCAGATCTGGGCCATTTGGTCAAACCTTTCGTTTTCCTTGATCTGTTTGAAGGTGAGAGTTCATTCACTCGCGGCATGCCAATGCACCCGCACTCGGGGATCGCCACTGTCACCGTTATTACCGAAGGTAATTTGCGCTTCGAGGAGGCTGAATCGGGCGCGGGGACGATTGACTATGGTGGCGTTGAATGGATGCGGGCGGGAGGCGGGGTCTGGCACGGGAAGGAGATGTCGGTAGGGACATCGAAGCGGATTCAAGGTTTTCAACTTTGGGTGGCACTACCGCCCGCGTTGGAAAACGCGAATGTCGACAGCCAATACCTGGAGTCGAGCGTGATGCCTGAAGTGGGGCCTGCGCGGGTGATTCTTGGAACCTACCAAGGGGTCAAAAGTCCAGTTCGCGCGCCTGCTGGAATGAACTACTTGCTGGTCACGTTACGTGCCGGGGAGTCCTGGACCTATGTTCCGCCCAGTGGGCATGAGTCATTGTGGTTGAGTGTCAGTCGAGGTGCTCTTTGCGCACCCAACCTGGTCGACGCGGGGGAAATGGTCATCTTCGAGCCAGGTGACGGTGCCGTTACGCTGAAGGCGATGCACAAGGATACGGTCTTCGTGATCGGTTCAGCGATGCCTCATCCCTATGAACTTGTGCTGGGAAATTACTCGGTTCACACCAACCCGCAAGCCTTGCGTGCGGGAGAGGCAAAAATTGCCGAGATTGGCGTTCGGCTCCGTGAGTACCTGCAAAACCCAAGTGAGTCTGCTGCTGTGCCCGTTTTCAAATAACCCAGGCACCCGGTGGAACTCGGCCTGAAAGCCTGTTCCGGCTGCGGTGACCGCTATCTGTTGAATCCGGGCAGCAAGGCATCCAGCACACGGCTGGAACCCTGCCACGCCTCTGTTTCAGGAGCTTAAATGTTAGAACATCGATTCAAGGCCGACCTCGGTGGTGGCGACTATGGCTGGCTCAAGGCCAGGCATCATTTCAACGTCACTGCCGACGGCAATCCCGCTCACCGTCCGCTAGGGGCGCTTGTGGTCTGGAACGACGACGAGATTGCGCCCGGCAGCGGTTTTCCCATGCATGGTCATGAAAGCATGGAGATCGTTACTTACGTATTGGAAGGCGCGGTGACCCATCGAGACAGTGCGGGCGGGCAAGGCCGCACTGAGGTCGGGGACGTGCAGGTAATGAGTGCCGGCACCGGCATTTGGCATGAAGAACGCAACGCAGGGAGCGTTCCATTGAGGCTGTTCCAGATCTGGTTGCGGCCGCGCGAAAGTGGCGGACAACCCTGTTGGGGCTCGCGTCCTTTTCCAAAGTCTGATCGGACCGGCCAATGGGCGGTACTGGCCAGCGGGATGCCTGGCGATGACAACGCTTTGCCCATCCGCGCCGATGCACGTGTGCTCGGGGCGACACTCAAGGCTGGCCAGTGCTTGAGCCATGATTGTTTGATCACTCGCCAGGGCTATCTGGTGCCGACGCTTGGCACGGTGAGAGTCAACGGAGAAAGGGTCGAAGCGGGGGACGGTATTGCCTTGACTCAGGAGACCCGGCTCATTATCGAAGCCATCGACGATACCGAAGTGCTACTGGTCGAGGTGTTTTGACCATGAATACGATCATCATGACCGGCGGGACTTTTGGTCTGGGGGAAGCGACCGCGAAGCAGTTGAACGCGTCCCCCGACACCCAACTCATCCTTGGCGGGCGGGAAACCCGCTTGCCACTGGAACTGGCAAGTCTGGGAAGTATCAGGCAATTTGCCAGGCAAGTGCTCGACACGCTGGGCAAGCGAAAAATCAATGCCCTGGTGCTCAATGCAGGGCTCAGTTTTCCCGCCGCAGCCCGCACGGTGGACGGTTACGAAACCACCTTTGCGGTCAATCACCTGGGCCACTATCTGCTTTTACGGCTTCTTGCGCCGTCGTTGGCGCGTAATGCAATTGTGGTGATGACCACCAGCAATACCCATGACCCGATGTTCAGCCCGGTCGCCCCGTTTTCATTTGTCGATGCACAACAACTGGCGCATCTGGACCTTCAAAAAGGGGCGCATGCCAGCGTGGCGTTCGAGTCCGGATTTCGCGCCTACGCCACCTCGAAGCTGTGCAATCTATTGACGGCCCGTGCCTTCGCGGCATCCTCCGTGGTCAAGGCTCGGCGTTTGCGGGTTATCGCCTATAACCCTGGATATATTCCCGGCACCGGCCTAGGGCGCAACTTGCCTGCGGGGGCGCTTCCGGCACCCGCCATGGCATTGAGTCCTTACTTCGCCGAGGGCATGCGCATGCAGGCTGGAGAAGTCTTGGCCGACCTTGCGTTGGGGCGGATTGTGCCGCCGAGGGGGCGTCTGTATGCGTCTCTGGTGAGAGGTGAACTGACTTGGCCCGAGCCATCCGAACTCGCTCGTCGTGAGGATGTTGCGCAGCAACTGTGGCGTGACAGCGCAGTGTTAACGGGTATGGATTGTGATTAGTTCAGCTTGTCGCTGAATAGCGGGCGAAGCGGACCTTCTGGGTCCGCTTTCTTGTTCGTCAAACTGGTCTGCTATTGGCCGTTATTTACCTGTCACGACCGCAGTCGATTGCTGCTAGATGCGAAGAGCCGCCCGAACTTGTATTAATCCGAGAATGTTCATTAGCGATGTGCCCGCGAGAAGTCGACGGGTTCACCGGCATTGCCCCGCAAGCCCTCAAACCTGAAATGGCTCTTAGATTTCTGTGCCTACCTCTCATCTCAAAATCATCGATTTTTTGAAATCACACCACTCATGTATTGATTTAAATCGCGCAGATCATTAATCCTCCAAGCGTACGGCGATAGCTTTACACCATTCTCTTGCAAAGTTCTTGGAATCAAGTCTCCATTTGGACGAAGTATTATTGATGAAACAATAACGCCCGGATAATCATTTAATCGTTTTTTGAAAACGGATGTTGTAAGGTCAGGTGTAGGAGGATTGCTTTTATTAGCCAATGGTCCTGTTCCTTTGAGATCTATTCCGTGGCACATGGTACATCTCTGCAAATAGAGATTTTTCCCATTAACATTATCCGCGAAGGATAGTGATGTTTGAATTAGCGATAAAATTCCTAGCGAAGCGATGAATAATATTTTCATTATTTTTATCTTCCTTGATGGATCAGCGTCGATTGGACGCGATTTGATGCGCGGGAAAGATATCAGCCATCGTATCGGCACACACAGTCATTTCTGATGCCCATGAATCAACTCGTTTTCCAGGCGCATCCCAGTGACCGCTTCTGGCCGAGGCTGTGTAAAAACGTTTTTGAGCGCGACAGGTACTCAAAACCGGACTGAAAATCGCGCTCCTACGCGAAATCCACATCTGCTGACATGCCGATAAATTTCAGATTTAACGTAGACGCGCACACTTCAATTTTGGCGAAGCGTTTTTACACACTCTGGGCCGATTGCAGTCCTTCGTGACAGGCAGCTATCGACCCTAAGCAGCCGGTTAGATCCCATGGATGTCAGACAAATAGCTTAAGCGCTTACGGCATTCCCAGGCTGGTGCTTGAGAGGGTAACCTGAGCACCTTTCCATCTGTGTCGTACCGATATGGACATCAATCTACTGACCGAATCCATGCTTGGCCACTGGCGTACTCCCTCGGGTGTTCGGCAATGCGAATTCCAGTTCGGCAGCCGATTGATTTACGTCCAGCACCACGATAACGAGCCACCTCACGTCAGGATCGCCGCCGCGCAACGCGTGGTCAAGGCAGCGTGGGATGACTTGCCCCAGGCACTCAAGTTTGCCGAACAGCACTGTAAAGCACAGATGCCCGAACTGATGTGGCTGTATGAAACCCATATGCCGTGGGAGTCTCCGTTGTTCGTGTATTCGATCCACTTCGATCTCGACAGGCCTTACCCTAGCTATGCCATTTCCAAGAACCCTGACTTCGATTGGGATTGCACCCTGATCAACGAAGATGAACTGTGCCAGGATCACAGCGTTTGCATGGAGCAATATGAGCCAAGGGATGACTTTTGGATTTACGTCAGGCGTGTTGGTTTTCAGCAATTCGAGCTTGAGGACTAGCTTGGCAATTAACTGCATCCCCCCAGGCCCCTGAACCGCCCCCTGATTAGAAAGGCACTCGGGAGCCTCCGCTTCTGGCCGAATGCTACGTGTTGCGAAGGACTGAAATACTTTGTTCGTTGGCCTATAGCAGTTAAGCCCCACCACTGTCCAAGTTGTTCGGCAAGCTTGGCCGGGGAGTTAGGGCCATTTGGCAAGGTTATGAAAAACATTTTGGATTGTGACTATGAATGAAAATATTGAAACGGTACAACGGGTACTCTGTTCAAGATTGGGTTTCGATTTTTATGGATGCGATCTCAATCATAAAGTTGGAGTCTCCCTTAACATCAAGGATAGGGTGCGCCCCTTGAACGGCATGAGAATCAAGCCCGAGTTGGGAACATGTGGTTGGTATATATGGGCTGGAGAGGTGCTTTCTAGCGCTTCGGATTTTTTTGTTCCTTTGCATGTCTCGCATGTTGAAAATTGGGAACCTCTATTGCTTCCTTATTTAGGGCTTCCACCTGGATCAAGGTTTCTCATCACGGAGCAATACGAGGATGTCTGGTACGACGCCAAGCTTCTTATCAGCTGATGGGGGAGGATCGAGAGGCGTCAGGAAAAAATTAACTGCTGAAAAGCCTGATTATTCTTTCGTGACATATTTACTTTTGCCCACTTGTTGAGGGCGGAAGTAAATCCAAATGACAACTTCGTTGTTGGTCTTGGTCTTACGGGCCTACCGGGAAAGTTTACTGGCCTCGACACCAAGCGCTCGGTGTTCTTCCTTGAACACGTGGGTGAGGGCATTGCCCAGCCGAAATATACGAACGGGTTGAGTAGTCCCGCATGCCAGGTCTAAACGTCAGATTTTGACCGTTAGCGAATGGGAGCTGACCGTCTGCTTCCGACCGATTGTGTTGAAAAAGTCGGTCCTTCCAGACTGCCCGCGTGCTGACTGCTGAAAACGCCTTTTTTGCGCGCAGCTACGCGAAATCTGAGCCCGGAATCCTCTGCTTAAAGTAAAGATTTCAATCTGAAGCGCGTACTTTTCTGCCGTGGAAACCATGGCCGACTTTTTCAACAGAATCGACCCATTGCAGTCATTGGTAACGCTGAAGGGTGGTGATGGAGCAGTGGCTTGCGTCGGCGGGGCACAAACTCAATATGCCTCACCTTCATCGCCTTCAATGGTTGCGGCAAGGGCCTGCGCAATTTCCTTGGCTTTTGCGATTGCTTCATCGCTGTAGACGAAAGAAATCACGCCCCTGCGGTAATCAAAGAGATACTTTCGCTGCGTGAGAGGAGACGTCCAAAATGCTGAGTTTTTTTCGCTGATTACAATGGTTTGACCTGTGCTGGGATTTCTTCGAGCAACCTCGTTTTCTAGTTTCAATGATGGGTCATTCGCACAGAGCGATTGCCATTCTTTAAGAGTGATTACGCTTTCTTGTGCTTTGGTGCTGTCCGTTCTGACGATGTGGATTTCATAGGCCATAGGCGTGATTCTCAGACTTGTGGCTGGACCTGGAGAGTTTGTAACGCTGACGTTACCAGAAAGACGGCAACGATAATCTTGATCAAAGTGACGGACTACCGGCGTGAAGCAGACTCAGTGGGAAGGATTGGCTAAAGCGGCAGGCGAGGGGCTGCTTCTGGCCGTTCTCTGCCGGTCCTATGTACAAAGCCTGCTGGTCAAATCCGATGCAATCATTCCGGCGTTGGGGATGGGGATGATGTTCCAACCGCCAAGTTCATCTGATCGTAGAGGAATGATGTGTGAGGCGGATCTGGAGGAGGTCTACTGCCGACGCTCACCCACCTATGACTTGATGAAGCCTTACCCATACAGGTGCTGCGCATGGGAGCGTGACAGGGGATCAAATGATGCTAAAATGACATCATTTTCGATAAGGTTTTTCTGTGCGGCGAATTATATTATTGCTTGGCATGGCAGCCATCGGCGGGTGCATCAGCCAGCCAGTGACGCTGAGCAAAGATACCGTAAAGGCATACGACGTTTTTCTGGCTCAGCCTGTGGTTACCGATACGGCATTCCGTGAGGGGGACAGGTTAAGTTTCCAGCTTGTTGCACCGAAAACCAAAGCACAGCCTCAACGTTTTGTTGTGCAATTAGAAGCGTCTTGCAGCGTACCGCAATTGAGCGCCGCGTATATGGACGTTCCGTATGGCCGGATTTATGTAAATCGAAAAGAGGGGACGTACGTGGGGGTACAGCCCCTGCCTTCATCGCTTAATTCCGGATTCACAAAGAACCCAAGTTTCGTTCAAGCATGTTCTGAGATATCGCAATCTGACTGGCGAATCGTAAAAAAGACGGAGAATGATCGATGGCTAATGCTTGATAGGCATAGCATCAAGAAGCAAGGCTCGGAAACGCTGTTTTGGGGAGCCTATGATAATAAGGAAGTACTGATGGATGCAGTACGCGGCTTGTCTCCCTCCCAAGTGCGCGAGCACTATGCCGTCGATTGCACCAAGCAAACATTTCGCCGGTTGGCCAGTTATGATGTTGATATCTTCAACAGTGTTGCCGATGGTGAAACTCCGGAAAATCCTGTGGCTAAGCTTGTAGCGGAAGCTAATGATGATAATAAGCTGTTGTTCAAAACACTGTGTATGGGTACTGAACAACTGAAGGAGCTACCAACTTACAGTCCGCGTTATAAAATACTTGATGTGGCCGCCCAAAATAGGATTGACGCGCCAATTCTTTCTGCAATCAACGCTCTCAATCTGCAACCTGTAACCAAGAAACTGACATACATTGCATTGAGCGAGACACCAACCAACAAGGGTGCGACTTCAGTTTCCTACGAAGAGAGCTATTTCACCACAGATTTGGTCAGTGGACAGGTCGCTGTCGATCTACGTAGAGAGGCCTATCAGACTCATAAAATTACTTGGCGAGGGTTGATTAATCTAGGTAGTAAAACCACTACGTTTCAACGTAAGGTGAGTACCTATAAAATCAACAGTTTGAATTTTTCCGGAGATTGGCAGCATATGCCCGTTGGCTCTCTATTGAGTTACACTGCTCAGGGGGAGCTTGGCCGTTCTGATCAACGCTCGCCCGTCGCTATAGTCTTCACGGTTGAATGCACTGTAGGGCGCGAGATTAACGCAAGCGAACTCCATGCTAAACTCAGTGGTATAACCAAGGAAATGGGGTGTATTACTAAATACGAGAAACATCGCGCGGCCTATAAAATTTACTACTTGGCTGACTATGGCTATTTTTTAGATTTGGACAATAATGAAGATATATATTCCAAGAATGAACTCCGTATTTTGAGCGTTCACTGAGGATGGTCTGAAGTCGTCATGTATTTCTGTCGACTTCATCCCCCGCCGATTTTGAAAGCGCCGAATTGATCAAAGACGATCAGGCCGACAGGTGGTTCGCGAGCATAAGGTGGTTCAAGCTCTGGACGACCTAGTGGTTGTGTCTCCCACAAGCTGCTCAACCCCATGACTGCGATCTCAATGCTTTAAGGAATGATGCAAAAGGCTTTCAGTTCCGAGGGTCAACATACATCGCGTCGTATTTTCCAAGGCCCTAAATACCATGCAGCAAGTGGCGAGCCGTATGAATACTCTACTAGAGGATTTGCTGTATACCTCCAAAATCGACGCAGGGGAAAAAGGGGATTTATTTCCCCATTTTAAACGTCTCCTTTTTGCCGACTTCTGCCTGTCGCGACTGACCGAAGTTGACCCGATATGGTCTATCGGGCCTGTGCAAAGGAACTCTCGACACTGAAGTAAAAAAGGGGCGGGCGGTCTGGATGTGTCAACAAT
>Ga0066791_10000496_pt1 | contig 14653 bp, 1 predicted proteins | sample OrgsoiDNA2013051_FD_70944 | JGI IMG/M metagenome (GOLD analysis project Ga0066791, IMG submission 70944) | Permafrost soil microbial communities from the Arctic, to analyse light accelerated degradation of dissolved organic matter (DOM) -... | ecosystem: Environmental > Terrestrial > Soil >...
GCGGCGGGCAGTTGAGCAATCAGGCGGTGATCGAAGCCGGCGTCAATGCCGATAACAGCCGCAATGCCACGGGCGATGTCAGTGTCTCGGCGCAGAACCTGAGCAACACCGGCAGCATCATCGCCAGTCGCGCGCTGCAAGCCACGGTGGCGCAGACCCTGTTAAACCAGGGTGGAACGCTGAACGGCCAAGGCAGCACGCAAATTTCCACCTCGACCCTGGATAACCGTCAGAAAGGTCGAGTGCTGAGCCAGGGCAGCCTTGGCGTCACAGCTAATCAGTTGTTGAACGCCCAAGGCGGCCTGATCACCAGTACCGGCAGCCTCAACGCCAACGCTGGGTATCTGGATAACAGCGGCGGTGAGCTGTCCAGTTCGGCAGTCAGTACAGTGCAGGTGGCGTCTCTGGATAACGTTGCCGGTTTGATCGGCGCCGGGCAGAGCTTGAGTATCACCGCCAGTGGCCAGATGAATAATCAGGGTGGGCGTGTCCTCGCCCAGCAGAACCTACAGATCAGCGCGGGCGCCCTGGATAACAGCCAGCAAGGTTCGCTGGTCAGCCAGGGCACGTTGGGCCTGAACGTGGCGGGGACGCTGGACAACCATCAGCAAGGCAAGCTGCTCAGTGGTGGCGCGCTCACCGCCCGAATTGCTGGGCCACTGCTCAATCAGTTCGGACTATTCAATTCGGGCGGCAATCTGTTGCTCACCGCCGCTACGCTGGATAACCGCAACGGTGAAATGTCGAGCCTCGGTGATCTGACGTTGAGCGCTAGCCAGGCGGACAACAGCAGCAACGGTCAAATCCTCGCCAACGGCGACATCACGCTGACCCTCAATAGCTTGAACAATCAGCTCAAGGGCGTGATCTCTGGACAGCATGATGTGCAGCTCAATGCCGGGCAGCTGGACAACAGCGGGGCCGGCAGCCTGTATGCGAAACGCAACCTCAACCTGGTCCTCGCCAATCAACTGAACAACACTCAAGGCACGCTGCGCGGCGACGGCACGCTCAATGTGCAAGCGGCGAGCGTCGGCAACAATGGTGGCAGTGTTTCCAGCTCGGGTGGATTGACCGTTACCAGCAGCGGGGCGATTGCCAACCAAGGCGGAGCCTTGCTTACCGACGCCGGCCTGACGCTGACCAGCGGCAGCCTCGACAACAGCCTGCAAGGTCGTATCGCCGGTAAAGGCGTGGTGCTCAAAACCGGCGACTTCGCCAACCAGCAAGGCGGTAGCCTGACCAGCACCGGCGCGCTCGCCCTCAGTGCCGGCCAGGTGAATAACAGCGTGGCTGGCCGTATCGCCAGCGCCATGGCGTTGACTGCGACGGTCACCGGCCTCGATCAGCACGCGGGCGGTCAATTGTTCAGCAACAGTGATGTCAGCCTGGACCTGAGCAACGGTCAGATGAATAACCAGGGCGGTCTGCTCACGGCGCCGGGCCAACTGCTACTGAAAAACCTGACTACTGTCGCTAATCAGGGCGGCGAGATCTCCAGTACCAAGGCTTTTACCCTGGCCGCGCAAAGCCTCGACAACACCGACGGCAAGCTGGTCAGCGATCAGGCGCTGACCGTGCGCATCGATCAGGCGCTGGCCAACGTCAGGGGGTTGATCTCTGGGGCCGGTGTGGATGTACGCGCCGCTCAGCTCGACAACAGCTACGGCAGCGTCAGCAGCAATGCCGACCTGAACCTGCAACTAAGCGGGACGCTGCTTAACCAGAACGGCGAGCTGTCCAGTGCCGGTAACAGCACGATCAACGCCATGAGCCTGAGCAATGGCAGTGGTCAGGTGATGGCCGATCAGTACCTGAGTCTGGCGATCAGCGGCGCCGTGGGTAATCAGGCCGGCACATTGGGCGCCGGGCAAGGGCTGAACGTCAGCGCCGGGACCCTCGATAACAGTCTGGCGGGCAGTCTGGTGACTGACGGCAACCTCGACCTCACCGTCGGCGCAATGCTGAATAACCAGAGTGGCGGCAGCGTGCAGGCCAAGGGCCTGATGAATATTCAGAGTCAGAGTCTGGACAACCGCGGTGGCCGCCTCTCGGGTCAGAATCTTCTGACGTTGCGCACCACCACGACAGACAACCGCGGCGGCGTCATCCGCGCTGACCAGGACGTGCGGCTGTTCATCGATCAACTGGATAACAGCCAGCAAGGTCTGCTCAGCAGCAAGGCCGGCATCGGATTTAACGGCCAGCGTCTGGATAACCAGGGCGGGTTGCTCAGCGCCGTGGGCCTGGTGCAACTGCAAGCCGGCGTGGTGCTCAATAACGTCGGGCGCATCGCCAGTCAGAGCGACCTGACCGCCAACATCGACACGTTGACCCAGCAGGACGGCGAACTGGTAGCCCAAGGCACTTTGACGCTGACCGGTGCCACGCTGGATAACAGTCAAGGCGGTTTGGTTGGAGCGACAAAAGCGCTGAAACTCAATGTCGGTGACATCGATAACCGCGCTGGCGAAATTTCCAGCCAGGTTGATGTCGGCATCGTCGGCCAACGACTGAACAACAGCGACGGCGGCAAGGTACTGGCGGGCACTGCACTGGGACTGAGTGTTGCCAACCTGATCAATCAGAACAAGGGCCTGCTCTTCGGTGACACGCTCAGCCTCAACGGCACGAGTCTGAGCAATGCCGGGGGCACGCTTGGCAGCCGGAGCGGTCTCACCATCAACCTTGCGGGTGATCTGGACAACGGCGACGGCCTGCTCAGCAGCGAAGGGGGCCTGACGGTCAACGCCGCCAGCCTGAACAACAGTGCGGGCAGTCTGTCCAGTGCCAACACGTTGAACGTAACGACCACCGGCGTACTGAGCAATCAGGGCGGATCGATCACCACCAATGCCGGGCTGACTCTCAACAGTGCCAGTCTCGATAACCGAAACAGCGGCGTGTTGTCCGGTAAAGGCGCAACCCAGGTCACCACCGGCGCTTTCGACAACAGTCACGGTGGTCGCCTGACCAGTGGCGACACCCTGGACCTGAACGCCGCTCAAGTGACCAACCAGGACACTGGCCGCATCGCCAGTGCCATGGCGCTGACCGCCAACGTCACCGGCCTCGATCAGCAGGGCGGTCAGCTGTTCAGCAATGCAACGTTGAGCCTCGATCTGAATCACGGCCAGCTGAACAATCAGGGTGGCTTGATCAATGCGCCCGGTGCGTTGCTGCTGAAAAACCTCAACGGTGTCGCCAACCAGAACGGCGAAATTTCCAGCGCTCAAGCCTTCACTGTTGATGCTCAGACGCTCGACAACAGCGGCGGCAAGCTGCTCAGCAATCAGGCGTTGACGTTGCGTCTGGCGCAGGCCATGACCAACATCAACGGCCTGATTTCCGCGGCCGCGCTGGACGCCCACAGTGCCAGCCTGGACAACACCAACGGTTTGATCAGCAGTCACAACGATCTGAATCTGGCCGTTGATAACAACTTCACCAACCACAATGGCACCTTGATCGCCGACGGCAACCTGCTCCTCAGCGCCGCCACGACGGACAACAGCCTCGGGCAGATCGCCGGTAAAAAAGACGTCATCGCCACCCTTGGCAGCTTGCAGCAACAAGCCGGGCAACTGATCGCCCAAGGCAATCTGAGCCTGACCGCTAACAGCCTGGACAACCGCCTGAACGGCCTGATCGGCGCAACCAATGCGCTGGATCTCAAGGTGGGCAGCGTCGACAACCGCGGTGGCGAACTCTCCAGCCAAGGCGGCTTGACGCTGGTCGGCCAGCAACTGGACAACAGCGACAGCGGGCGAGTCCTCGCCCAAAACACGCTGGCGCTGACGGTCGATCAAGTTATCAACCGCAACAAAGGCCTGCTCTCCGGCAAGGCCGGTTTGAGCGTGGCCGGTACCGGGCTGGACAACACCAGCGGTACCTTGCTCAGCCAGCAGAACATCGACGTCGGCCTCGGCGGTACGCTGGACAACAGCCTCGGTCTGTTCAGCAGTGAAGGCACGCTTGGGGTGCGCGTGGGTACGCTGATCAACACCGCTGGCAGCTTGTCCAGCGCCGGCACCTTGAGCGTCAGCAGCGTGGGGGCGATCAGCAACCAGGGCGGGCAACTGGTCACCGACTCCGACCTTAACCTGCACAGCGCCAGCCTCGACAACAGCCAGAAGGGCAGCATTAGCGGCAAGGGCCCCGTCAGTATTGTCACCGGCACGTTAGACAACAGCCACACCGGCAACCTGAACAGCGGCAGCACCCTGAGTCTCAACGCCGGGCTTGTCACCAACCAGGACAGCGGCCGCATTGCGAGCGCCGATACCTTGACCGCCAGCGTCACGGGGCTGGATCAACAGGGCGGTCAAATGTTCAGCAACACGGGCCTGACTCTGGACCTGAACAACGGCCAGTTGAACAACCAGAACGGTCTGATCAATGCACCGATTCTGCTGCTGAAAAACCTCAACGGCGTCGCCAACCAGGGCGGGGAAATTTCCAGCGCTCAAGCCTTCACCCTGGCGGCGCAAAACCTCGACAACAGCGCTGGTAAGCTGCTGAGCAATCAAGGCCTGACCCTGCGCATCGCTCAGGCGTTGAGTAACGTCAAAGGCATGATCGCCGCCGCCAGCCTTGACGCAGGGACCGGTACGCTGGACAACAGCGGCGGCACCCTGACCAGCCGTGGCAACCTTGCGTTGAACGTGAGCGGTCTGCTGACCAACCAAAGCAACGGCCTGATCAACGCCACGCAGGCGCTCACCGTCGGTTCTGCCGACCTCAACAATCAGGGCGGTCAGCTACTCGGCGGTACAGCGCTGACCCTCAACGCGGCGGCCCTGGACAACAGCAACAACGGCCTGATCAACAGCCAGGGCGGTTTGAGTCTGACCGCCAACAGCCTGAACTCCAGCAATGGCGGTGAAGTGTCGGCCATCAGCGATATCGGCCTGAACCTGAGTGCATTGACCCAGAACGGTGGTCGTCTGCTGAGCAATGCCGGGATCACGCTGGATCTGAGCGGCGGTGACCTGAACAATCAGAACGGCTTGATCACCGCCAAAGGGCTGTTGACCATCAACCACCTGCGTGACCTGAACAACCAGGGCGGCGAAGTCTCCAGCAGCCAGAGCTTCAGCCTGGCCGCACGCACCCTCGATAACAGCGGCGGCAAACTGATCAGCAGCAACCTGCTCAGCCTCAACGCCAACAACCTGCTCAACCAGAATGGCCTGATCTCCGGTTGGCAGGGCCTCGATGTCAGCGCCGCCAGCCTCGATAACCGCAACAACGGCACACTCTCCAGTCGCAGCGGTAACCTGGGCGTCAACGTCAGCGGTGACTTGCTCAACAGCGGTGCCGGTGCCCTGGTCAGCCAGAATGCGCTGACCGTCAACGCCGCCAGCCTCGACAACAGCGGCGGCATTCTGTCCAGCGGCGCCGGCCAGACACTGACCGTCAGTGGCCTGCTGAACAACGGTCAGAACGGCCTGATCGACAGTGGCGGCGCCCTCATCGTGCAAGCCATGACTCTCGGCAACGCGGCGGGTGTGATCAACGCGCAACAGGACCTGGGCTTTACTGGCAGCACGCTGGACAACAGCGCCGGCAACCTGATCGGTAACGGTGCGATCACCCTCAACCTGCTCGGGGTCCTGACCAACACCAATGGCAAACTCGCCAGCGCCGGCCCGCTGCTGATCCAGGGCGCCAGCCAGATCGACAACCAAGGCGGTCAACTGGCCAGCCAAGGTCTGCTGACCCTGCTCACGGGCGGTCTCGACAACAGCAATCGTGGGACCGTTGCCGCCAGCGGTCAACTTCTGCTCACCGCCACCGGCGCGGTGCAGAACAACGCCGACGGTTTGATCTACAGCCAGAACGCCGGCTTGCAACTGCAAGCCGCCAGCCTGGCCAACAGCAAAGGTGCGCTGCAAAGCCAGGGCTCCTTGGCGCTCACCGTCTCCAGTGACATCGACAATCAGAGCGGCCGCGTCATCGCTCAGGGCGGTGACCTCACCGTCACCGCCGGCAATCTCGACAACCGCGGCGGCGTCCTGGCCAGCCTGCAAAGTGCATTCACCGCACACCTCACCGGCGTGCTGAAAAACGGCTATGACCTGACCAACAACAACCAAGGTGGCGTCACCCAGGCGCAAAGCCTGAACATCACCGCGTTGGCCGGCATCGACAACTACGGCGGGCGCATCGCCGCGCAAACCGGTGATGCACTCATTCATACCGCCGACCTCGACAACCGCAACGGCGGCCTCTATGCCACAGGTCGAGTCAGCGTTACCGGCAACAACTTTGACAATAGCGGCAGCAACGATGGCCAGATCGCCGGCAGCCAGATCGACCTGACCCTCAGCGGTGCGCTCAACAACCGCCTGGGTATCATCGAAAGTGACAGCACCCTGGCGATTACCGCCGCCAGTATCGACAACCAGACCGGTCAGTTGCGTGCATTGGGCACCAGCGGCAAAACCAACTTCCAGATCGGCGGCCTGTTCGACAACCGTAATGGCACCGTCGAAACCGCCAACACCGACCTGACCCTCGGCGCCGGCAGCTTCCTCAACACCGGCGGCAGTCTGCTGCACGCCGGCACCGGCACCTTCGACATCTCCACCGCGAACGTCATGGGGGCCGGCGGCACGCTCGTCACCCGAGGCGGCCTGACTCTCAACGCCGATAGCTGGACCAACAGCAGCGTCATCCAGGCCGGGCGCCTGAACGTCAACGTCAACAGCCTCGTCCAAACCGCCAGTGGCCAATTGTTGGCCTCCGACAGTTTTATCGGTAGCGGGGTCAATTGGCTCAACGAAGGGTTGCTCGCCAGTGATGGCAGCCTGAGTCTGGGCCTGGGTGGTGCTTACTGGGGCGGTGGTCGTCTCAGCAGCCAAGGGACCCTTGGCCTGAGTGCCGCGCAAGTGAGCCTCAACAGCGTGACGTCGACCATCGCGAGCGGGGGAGACGCCACGATCCATGTCGGCGGCCAACTGGACAACGCCGGTCGGCTGACCTCCCGGGCCGGGATGACGGTGACGGCGGGTGGGGTGAGAAACTTTGGGACGTTGGGGACCGGGGGCGACCTGACGGTCAACACCGGCGCATTGCTCAACAGCAGCGGTTTGATCTCCAGCGGTGGGAATATGCAACTGCTGGCCAGCAGCTTCACCAACGCCTATGGGCAGGTGTATGGCTTTGGCAACGTCCTGATCGGCCGGGATTCGCAGGGGGGGATGGCGGATCTGCTGGACAACCGCTCAGGCAACATCGAGAGCGCCCTGAACCTGACCATCAACGCCATGACCGTCAACAACGTCATGGATGTTCTGCAATACACCGATCACACAAAAACTGCGGCGACCATCACTCAGTTGCCGTGTGCGCAGATCCCGGGGCCCGGTTGCGATGAGCGCGACTGGGGCGGCATCAATGGACTGTGGGAAGTCGACGAAACCGACAGCCTGCGCGTGATCGCCAGCTCGGCGGCGTCCGGTCTCACCAGTGGCGCGAATCTGCTGATCAATGCGCAGACGCTGAATAACACCAGCAGCACCATCGCCGCCAGCGGCAACCTGACCGCAAATGCCACGACCATCAACAACAACGGCTTGCAGCCCCAGGACATTACGACCGCGCGCAAGTACTGGAACTACGTCACGCAGATTGACGAGGCAACGGCGGCGGCTGCCGACTTCAACTCCAAGAACAGCCCGACGCCTTCGGCCACCGTCGACGCGGACCTGAGTACCTTTCTCGGCTGGATGGGCGGCGGCCTGATCTCTCAAACCAGTACTACCACTAATACGGGCAGTCAGTCCTACGACGCAGTGATCCAGGCGGGTGGCAGTGTTAACCTCAATGCTGCCCAGAACATCAATAACAGCGTCGTCCGGGCTTATTACGCCTATGTCACCGCCGGCCATACCACCACCGACACCAGTGCCGGCAGTCCGTATGCCACGCGGGTTCAGATCAACGCGCAGCTGCCGCCCAACCTGGCTCAGCAACAAGTCAACCCCACGGCGCTGCCAGGCTTCAGTCTGCCGAACGGCCAGAATGGTCTGTTCCGTCTGAGCGGGCAGGGCGGCAGCGGTGCCCAGGCCTCTCAGGCTAACGCCGCACCGCAAAGCTGGACCTTCGGTGGCGCCAGCATTGCGCAGGCTCAACGCAACCAAGCGGTGCCTGATGTTCAGGCGCGTGATATCCAGCTGGGTAATATCACCCAGGTTTCAGCGGCTAATCGTCAATTGGCTGCTGACGTCCGCCAAGGCACGGGTGTTAACGCCAGCGCGCCAACCATCAACGTCAGCGCGCCAGCCGACTCAGGCGCCAGCGGCATCACCGTACCGGGGCATACCTCGGACTCTCCCGGTACTACCGTTGTCAGCGGTGTAACCGGATCGAACCTTGCGGGTCAACCTGCTGCGGTCGGCGTACTTCCCGCGCCTCAACTTTCGGTGGCGCCACCTTTTGTCTCTGCAAACCAATCGACAGTCCGTACGAAAATCACCCCGGCTGGCATCCAAACTGTCGCACGGGTTCAAGGCCTACCGAGTAGCGCAAGCCCTTCCAACCCGCAAAAATACCTGATTGAAACCAACCCGGTTCTCACCGACCTCAAACAATTCATGAGCTCGGACTACCTGCTCGCGGCACTCGGCTACAACCCCGACGCCAGCGCCAAGCGCCTGGGTGACGGTTTCTACGAACAGCGGCTGGTCCAGCAAGCGGTCGTCGCTGGCACGGGGCAGGCGTTCATCGATGGTAAAACCTCGAACGAGGCCCAGTTCAAGTACCTGATGGACAACGCCATCGCCAGCAAGAACGCGCTGAACCTGTCGGTCGGCGTGAGCCTCACCGCCGAACAGGTCGCCGCGCTGACCCACGACATCGTCTGGATGGAAAATGAAGTCGTCGACGGCCAGACCGTGCTGGTGCCGGTGCTGTACCTGGCCAACGCCAACAACCGCCTGGCCCCTAACGGTGCATTGATCCAGGGCAGCGACGTGACCCTGATCGCCGGCCAGAACCTCGACAACGCCGGCACCCTGAAAGCCACCAACAATCTGTCCGCTGTCGCCGGCAACAACCTGGTCAACAGCGGCCTGGTCGAAGCCGGTAATCGCCTCGACCTGCTGGCGGGTAACGACCTGACCAACCAGGCCGGCGGCATCATCGCCGGGCGCGACGTCAGCCTGACGGCGGTCAATGGCGACGTGATCAACGAACGCAGCGTCACCAGCCACCAAAGCAGCGACGGTGACTACACCCAGCAGACCGACGTTGTCGACAGTGCGGCGCGCATCGAAGCGGCGAACAACCTGACCATCAGCGCCGGGCGCGACCTCAACAACACCGGCGGTGTCCTGAGCAGCGGTGCCGACACCACGATCCAGGCCGGGCGCGACGTCAACCTCACCTCCGTCCAGCAAATCGTCAGTAACAACTACGGCGCCGACCGCCGCGATCAGACAATCACCCAGTACGGTTCCAGCGTGACGTCAGGGCAGGACCTGAGCATCAGCGCGGGCCGTGACCTCACTGCCATCGCCAGCCAGATCGACGCCAAGCGGGATATCGCCATGGCGGCGGGCGGCAACCTGACCCTGGCCTCGGCGGCGGACGAAACGCACTCGTACTACCAGGATAATAAGGTGACGAGCCAGGAAGACCACGTCCGTCAGGTGTCCACCTCACTGACGGCCGGTGGCAATGTGGCGTTGAGTGCGGGCCAGGACCTGACCCTCGTCTCCAGCAAGGTCAACGCCGGGGGCGAAGCCTACCTGGCGGCGGGCAACAAGCTTGAACTGCTGGCGGCGCAAAACAGCGACTACTCGCTGTACGACATGCAGAAAGATGGCAGCTGGGGCAGCAAACAGACCCAGCACGATGAAGTGACCCAAGTCACCAACATCGGCAGCGAAATCAAGAGCGGCGGTGACCTGACGCTGAAGAGCGGCGGCGATCAGCGTTACCAGGGCGCCAAACTCGACAGCGGCAAGGACCTAGCCCTGCAAAGCGGCGGCAGCATCACCTTCGAAGCGGTGAAGGATTTGCATCAGGAGAGCCATAGCAAGAGCGACACCAGCCTTGCCTGGAACACCATGGAAGGCCAAGGCAATACTGATGAAACCCTGCATCAGAGTGAATTGACGGCGAAAGGACAGACCGTCATCAAGGCCGTCGAAGGCCTGCATATCGATGTGAAACAGGTCGATCAACAAACCGTTAGCCAGGCGATTAATGCCATGGTCCAGGCCGACCCGCAGTTGGCGTGGTTGAAGGACGCCGAGGCGCGGGGGGATGTGAATTGGCAGCAGGTGAAGGAGCTGCATGACTCTTACAAGTACAACAGTTCGAGTCTCGGTGAAGGGGCGATGCTGGCGATCATTATCATCGTCACGGTGCTGACGGCCGGGGCTGCCAGCGGCGCGGTGGGCATGATGGCCGGAACCGAGGCCGGAGCCGGGTCAGCGATGGCGGCTGCGACTAGTGCTGAGGCCGTTGCTGCAGGGGCCGAGTTTACGGCAGCAGGTTGGGGAAATCTCATGGCTACGGCTGCGCTGACCTCGATGGCCAGTACCGGTGCCGTAAGTTTTATCAACAACAAGGGGAACCTGGGCGCAACACTGAAGGACATGACCTCTGCCTCCAGCCTGGAAGGGTATGCGTTGGCCGGCATCACCGCCGGGATAGGCTACACGATGCCTTACAACCCTGCGGTGTTCAGTGTGAACACCCTTGAAAAGGCGGCCGTGACGGCAGTTGCCGACGCAGCAGCGAAAACTGTCATTGGAGGCGGGAGCCTAAAGGACAACGTGATTGGGTCGCTGGCGGGTGCAGCGATTAACGTCGGTGGCGCTGCTTTGGCCAACGACATTGGTGGTACCCCGTTTCTCAATGGCTCATTAACTAAGGCTGGGTTGCACGCGTTACTCGGGGGCGTCCTGTCCGTCGCTCAGGGAGGGGATTTTAAAACGGGTGCGCTGGCGGCCGGTGCGGATGAACTCTCGGTTCAGGCGCTGTCTGACTTGGTCATGCCTGATCCCGCGATAGCCAACATTGCTACCACAATACAAGGAGAGCAAAGGCTAGTTGCCCTGTCAGGACTGATCGGGATCCTTACTGCGACAGCGACGGGTGGAGATCCGGCGATTGCTGCTTCAGTGGCAGAAAATGTTACTCAAAACAATTTCCTGGGACCGAATTCACAACAGAAACGAGCTGAAGACCGCGCCGCAATGGAAGGCGGTGATCGATCACCGCAGACCGAGAATGGGCTACAAACGCTTGAGCAGTCGGACCAGCGTAGCGACGGATTGCTCGCCAAGTACCTAGCGGATCCTAATTCTCTTACTGCAGAGGAAAAAACCAAGTTTGACGGCTATATGGGGACGTATTACTCGGAGTCGGCGGCCAAATATGGTCCCGACAAGGCTCTCACTATGGAATGGGATCTGCTGACGAACGGTAATCCGAACCAGACTTATGATTTTCCTTATGCCGGCACCGCCGCCCAAAGAAAAGCGGCTACTGATGCAGGGCAAGAGGCCGCCGGAGGTCTAGGATCGCTGCTGTTGAATCCTCGGCAAAAGAGCGAAAACGAAAAACTCTACAACCTCACGACTCAAAATCAGCTCATTACTGGCGAACAGCAAGGCCTGGCGAATATCGGTACTCCCACTCTGTACGCGTTGCCGGGGGGGGGGGGCTAGGTATTGCTGCTATAGGTGCGGCAAACAGTTTGGGCCAAGTAGGGTATGGGGTATGGCAGGGGGTTAACGGCGACTACAGGGACGCTGCCGGGAACATTATCTTGGGCGGGCTCGGGACCTTGGGGGCATGGGGTTCTAGGACGGGTTTAACTGGGTTATCCTCTGAGGCTTCTGCTGGGGTATCTGGAATTGACTCAGCAACTGGAAATGCGGCAGAAGGGGCTGGAGCTGCTCTCGCTAACGTTGGTGCAAAAGGCGCAGGCGCTGCGCTGGAAACAACCAATCCCATTGCTGTGAGTGGTAGTCGGGCAATCGACAAGGCGCAGAGTTACGAAAGTGGTGTGCGTGGGATGTATGGGGATACTCCATTTGCTGAACGTCAATACACGGCGCTTGTCGATGGGCAACGTGTCAACGGTGTCGCTGATGAAGTGGCAGTGATCGGCGGGAAACCCACAGCTATTGAAGCCAAATTTGTCGATGACTGGGCTAGTTCTATTCGGAACCCAGAAAGCCCGGCTGGCTCGAAGCCATGGTCAGTAGCTGAACAGACGAAAATGGTAGATCAGGCGAAGAAATACTCCTCTGGTTTCGATGGCGGTGCTATTTATCATACGAACAGCCCAGAACTAGCTAGTTACTATTCGAAGGTGTTTACCGATGCGGGCGTCACAAACTTTAAGTTTGTAATTACCCCGGCAACAAAGTGAGGTGTGAAATGAGTAGTGATCGGGAGACGTTAGAAAAAATTCTGGGTGGAAAAATCGAGCAGTCGAACTCTCGAAATGTACCTGGTGTTACGGTTGTGGATGGGCAGCAAGTTGTTTATTTTTCGGACGATGGGAAAAACAAATTCCGAAAACAATTTAATAACATTACGTGCTTTTCTGAGCCTCCGAATGCTGTTCGTGGAGGGGTAAATGATCGCGGGTGCAAAGTCACCCCGCCCTCGGGGCCTCTTTTTTATGCGATTTCCTATCATGGTGATCTTGACGGTTGGAGAAAAGATATTGAGGCAGGGGCAATTGGCCTTGGTCTGTTACTCGCCCAAATCAAAGGTGATCAATTGGTTATTTCCGATGGCCGCTCGATCCCTCTGTCAGATTGCAAAATAGAGTTTTCTTGATCATTACTAATCCTCAACACCGGCCTTGCGCCGGTGTTGTTTTATCTGCGTTAGCCTTTCTTCTTAACTGCTCGCTTGGTTGTTACTGCTGGTTCCCATAATCCGCGATGCCTGATACTTCAGAATCATCCCATCCAGCAGTGCTTTGATAACCGATTTCTCGGCTTCGGGCATATGGCTGACAGCCTCGAAACGCAGGCGCAAATCGTCGGACGGCCCGCGTTCTCCTTCAGCGAAAACCAAATCATCCAAACTGACGTGCAGAGCCTGAGCAAGCCGAATTAGGGCTTCTAAGGTTGGTTGCGCCGTCCCTGCCTCATAACGCCGAATCTGATTGACGTGTACTGACGCGGTGTCAGCCAGGGTTTGCTGGGTGAGATCGGCGGCCTTACGCAGCTGGATTAGGCGTGTTGGGAAATGCATGGGTAGGAACCAGATCGTTTCGGATTCCATAACTGTATGCCCTGTCTCTGATAAGGTTTGACTTTGATACAGTATAAGGTATTAAAATAAAACCTCAAACGAGCGTTGACGTATTTTGGAGAAACCCCGATGGCCCGCATCCCCGAAGCCGAACTGGAACGCCTCAAGCGCGAGGTGTCACTGCTCCGGCTGATCCAGTCGCAGGGCCATGAGTTGAAAAAGCGCGGGAAGGACTGGGTGATGTGCTGCGTGTTTCATGACGAAAGCACTCCCAGCCTGTCAGTCTCCGACGAGAAAAACCTCTATCACTGCTTTGGCTGCGGAGCCGCCGGTTCGGTGCTCGATTGGGTGATGAAAACGCAAGGTGTGTCGTTGCCGCACGCGGTCCAACTGTTGCGCAACGACGCACCGCTGGAGAACACGGAAAAAGTTGGGGTGACACGCAGCCATGCCCGACACCTTCCTTCTTTAGCCGCGGGCTCTTCGGCTTCTGCTGCGGCTACGTCCGAGGTCGAAGACGCCGCGCTACTACGTTCGGTGGTTGAGTTCTACCACGCCAATTTCAAGCAATCGCCCGAAGCACTGGCCTATCTGGAATCTCGTGGCCTGAACCATCCCGAGCTGATCGAACATTTCCAACTCGGTTATGCCAATAAAACCCTGACGTATCGCTTGCCCGCGGGGCATACCCAGGCGGGTCGGCAGGTGCGACAGCACCTGCAAGATTTAGGGGTTTTGCGCTCTACCGGGCACGAACATTTAAACGGTTGTCTGGTCGTGCCGGTGTTGGGTCTGGAGGACGGCGCGCAGCCGGAGCAGGCGGGACGAGTGATGCAGCTTTACGGACGGCGGATGCAGCCGAACAACAAACTGCACAATCAGCCCCGGCATTTGTATTTGGCCACGCCGTTGCGCGGTGTCTGGAACGAAGCGGCGTTGCTAGCCAGCCTGGAAATTATTCTCTGTGAGTCGCTGATCGACGCCATGACCTTTTGGTGTGCGGGCTTTCGCAATGTCATCAGCGCTTACGGTGTGAACGGGTTTTCCCAAGATCATTGGCAGGCCCTGAAACACCACGGCACCCAACGGGTGGTGATTGCTTTTGACCGTGATCCAGCAGGAGACACAGCAGCAGAAAAGTTGGCCGAGGAACTGCGCTCTGCCGGCATCGAAGTGTTTCGCTTGTTGTTTCCGCAAGGCATGGACGCCAACGCTTTCGCTTTGCAGGTGGAAAACCCGGCCCAGGCGCTGGGCGAACTGTTGCAACAGGCGCTGTGGCAGGGCAAAGGCACGCCGGTTTTGGTTGAGCCAGAAACTATTTTTTCTTTAGCCGCTGCGCCGCAGGCAACCGCCGAGTTGCCACCGGTGCCGGGAGTTTCCGATTCGGAAACTTTGCCTCTTGGTGGTCCGGTTTCCG
>Ga0066791_10000506_pt1 | contig 14441 bp, 15 predicted proteins | sample OrgsoiDNA2013051_FD_70944 | JGI IMG/M metagenome (GOLD analysis project Ga0066791, IMG submission 70944) | Permafrost soil microbial communities from the Arctic, to analyse light accelerated degradation of dissolved organic matter (DOM) -... | ecosystem: Environmental > Terrestrial > Soil >...
GAGCGCGAACCGGACATGGTGGTTTCCGGTATTAACCTGGGCGCTAACCTGGGGGACGACGTTTTGTACTCCGGTACCGTGGCGGCGGCCCTTGAAGGTCGCTTCCTGGAACGGCCTTCGTTTGCCTTTTCGTTGGTCTCACGACAAGTAGAGAACCTTCCCACAGCTGCCTACTTTGCGCGCAAACTGGTCGAAGCCCATGCTGACCTCCAGTTGCCACCGCGCACGGTGCTGAACGTGAATATTCCCAACCTGCCGCTGGACCACATCCGCGGTATACAGTTGACCCGCCTCGGGCATCGCGCCCGCGCTGCGGCGCCATTGAAAGTCGTCGACCCGCGAGGCAAGTCCGGTTACTGGATTGCTGCCGCAGGTGACGCCGAAGACGGCGGCCCGGGCACCGATTTCCATGCAGTGATGCAGGGCTATGTTTCGATCACTCCATTACAACTGGATCGCACCTTCAACGATGCCTTCAGAAGTCTCGATGGCTGGCTGGAGGGGCTGCGCTAATGGGCCGTGAACAAGACGATATGCTGCGTCGCGGCATCGGGATGACCTCTCAGCGGACCCGCGAGCGCCTCATTCAGCGGCTGTATGAAGAGGGGATTTCCAACGCCAAGGTGCTGGAGGTCATCCGCCGTACACCGCGTCACCTGTTCGTCGATGAGGCACTGGCTCACCGCGCCTACGAGGACACGGCGCTGCCGATCGGCAATAACCAGACCATCTCCCAGCCTTATATGGTGGCCCGCATGAGCGAGCTGCTGCTGGAGGCAGGTCCTCTGGACAAGGTGATGGAGATCGGCACCGGTTCGGGTTACCAGACCGCCGTGCTGTCGCAACTGGTGGAACGGGTGTTTTCCGTGGAGCGCATCAAGGTCCTGCAGGACCGGGCCAAGGAGCGCTTGGTCGAACTGAACCTGCGCAACGTGGTATTCCGTTGGGGCGATGGCTGGGAAGGCTGGCCGGCACTGGCACCCTATAACGGCATTATCGTCACCGCTGTCGCCACCGACGTGCCCCAGGCACTGCTCGATCAGTTGGCGCCGGGCGGGCGACTGGTAATTCCGGTCGGCTCCGGTGAGGTCCAGCAATTGATGCTGATCATCCGTGAAGAACAGGGCTTTTCCAGGCGTGTTCTGGGGGCTGTGCGCTTCGTGCCGTTGCTCCATGGGCCACTGGCCTGAGCATTTGTTTTTGCGCGCTGAATTCTATTCGATTGTTCGGGTCTTACTCCGGCATCGATTGGTTAAACGGGATTTATCGGCGGGTAGCAAACGTGTGCGTGAAGCAATTTCGCTTCATTAAAGGTAAAGCCTGTACGGCCCGTTATACTTGCGACATTTCGTGCCGGAACACGGCAATCCACAATTTCAGCCACCACAAAGGGAGCGGCGGGTGAGTCTCACAGTCATTGCGCAGCGTATGGGTACAACAAGCTTTCAGCGCCTGGTGACTGGCCTTGTCTTGAGCACGTTGCTGGTCGGTTGCTCCAGTACCAAATCGAGTTCCGTAGGCGTGGTGGATCGCAACAAAGCCGTCGCTCAGCGACCGGCCGTGACCACGGGTCAGTACGTCGTTCGGCCGAAAGACACCCTGTTCTCGATCGCTTTTCGCTACGGTTGGGACTACAAAGCCCTCGCAGCACGGAACAATATTCCTACGCCCTATACGATCCATCCGGGTCAGACAATTCGCTTCGATGGTCGTACCGGTTCAACGCCGACGGAGGTGGCCAGTTCGTCCGATTCAACGCCTTCGTCGTCGCTGAAAACCACGGTAATCCGACGTCAGGCAAATGGCACAACCACCAGCACAGCAGTGGTTGCACCGTCCGTCGCCAACAAGCCGGCACCTGCACCGCTGCCTCCCGCGGGCCCGGCCCCAACCGGCTGGGGATGGCCATCTAATGGCATATTAATTGGAAAATTCTCTTCAAACGGTAGTTTGAATAAAGGAATTGATATCGCCGGGGATTTGGGACAGCCTGTTTTAGCTGCGTCTGATGGGACGGTGGTATACGCCGGGAGTGGCTTAAGGGGCTACGGCGAATTAGTCATCATCAAACACAGCGATACCTACGTCAGTGCCTACGGACATAACCGCAGGCTGTTGGTTCGGGAGGGGCAGCAGGTCAAAGTCGGACAGACAATTGCCGAAATGGGGTCAACGGGTACAGACCGGGTGAAACTGCATTTTGAGATTCGCCGACAAGGTAAACCTGTAGATCCGCTGCAATTCCTGCCACGTCGTTGATTTGTTGTCAGCCTGTTCCGTCACGTAGAGGGAACAGGCTCCAGCGTTGCCAAGGATAAAGGCGCCGCTTGAGCTTGAGGTCGAACTCACCAAAGGACTATAACAATGGCTCTCAGTAAAGAAGTGCCGGAGTTTGACATCGACGATGAGGTTCTCCTTATGGAGACCGGCATCGCTACGGATTCGATGTCGAATGATGAAGGGGCTACTCCACCTTCCGTTCGCGCCAAATCCAAACACTCCGCTTCGCTAAAACAACACAAGTACATCGACTACACGCGGGCACTCGATGCCACGCAGCTGTACCTCAATGAAATCGGCTTTTCCCCGCTGCTCTCTCCGGAAGAAGAAGTTCATTTTGCGCGCCTGTCGCAAAGTGGCGATCCGGCCGGGCGCAAACGCATGATTGAAAGCAACCTGCGGCTGGTGGTGAAAATCGCCCGGCGTTACGTCAATCGTGGTTTGTCGCTGCTGGACCTGATCGAAGAGGGCAACCTCGGCCTGATCCGGGCAGTGGAAAAGTTCGACCCCGAGCGCGGCTTCCGCTTTTCGACCTACGCAACCTGGTGGATTCGTCAGACCATCGAGCGCGCGATCATGAATCAGACCCGGACCATCCGGTTGCCGATCCATGTGGTCAAAGAGCTCAACGTGTACCTGCGGGCTGCACGGGAGTTGACGCAAAAGCTCGATCACGAACCTTCACCCGAAGAAATCGCCAACCTGCTGGAAAAACCGGTAGGCGAGGTCAAGCGCATGCTGGGCCTGAACGAGCGGGTTTCTTCGGTCGACGTCTCGCTGGGTCCGGATTCGGATAAAACCCTGCTGGACACCCTTACCGACGATCGTCCAACCGATCCATGCGAACTGTTGCAGGACGATGACCTGTCCCAGAGCATCGATCAGTGGCTCTCGGAGTTGACCGACAAGCAGCGTGAGGTGGTGATTCGCCGCTTCGGCCTGCGTGGTCACGAGAGCAGCACGCTTGAAGATGTAGGCTTGGAAATCGGCCTTACCCGGGAGCGGGTCAGGCAAATCCAGGTGGAAGGGCTTAAACGCCTTCGGGAGATTCTCGAGAAGAACGGCCTGTCGAGCGAGTCGCTGTTTCAATAAGGCATTCACTCAACGGCACCAAAAAGCCCCGACTGGTTCGGGGCTTTTTGTTGCCTGGGAGAACGGCAGGACGCCATCTCAGGTTTGTAGTCTAGCGTTGTAAGACTTGGCTTACTCTTTCGTAAGTGTTCGGTATTTTTAGAGGTTGGTAGTCGTCTATTTGAATTGTGAGCTGAATTTAAATAGCTGATTTATATAGGTATTTAATTTTATTAACGGCATATGATAGTGAGTTTCAGCGTCAGCGGTCGATTGCTCTTGCCGGGGAACTCTCTAGTATCTGGGTTGTGTCGACGGATAGACACGCCCTTCAAGGAAGAGGGGAAAGGACATCGCAGGACGCGGTTCATCAGGACGATGAAAAGGAATACAAGGAATAGGGAAAAAATGTGGGCGGGTCAAACCGCCCCTTTTTTTGCCTGTAGAAAAGCAAGATCAAAAGATCGCAGCCTTCGGCGGCGCCCACAGGCGCGTAGGAGCTGCCGAAGGCTGCGATCTTTTGATCTTTCAATCCCGGAAAAGCAAAAAGGCCCACAAGGGGCCTTTTCAAGAACGCGGGGTAATCAGCGTTCGAGGTCTTTCAGCTTGCTGCCTACAGATTTGTTAAGCACGCGATCAAACGCTTCCGCATCAGGCATCGATTCTTTCTTCTCGGTGATGTTCGGCCAGATTTCGGCCAGATCAACGTTCAGCTGAATGAATTCCTGCATCTCTTCCGGGACTTCATCCTCGGAGAAGATGGCCACGGCCGGGCATTCTGGTTCGCACAGTGCGCAGTCGATGCACTCATCCGGGTGAATCACCAGGAAGTTCGGGCCTTCGTAAAAGCAGTCCACCGGACAGACTTCTACGCAGTCGGTGTACTTGCACTTGATGCAGTTGTCGGTGACGACGAAGGTCATTTCTAATTTTCTCCTCAGGCGGCGGCAGCGGAGCCCCTTCACGTTGGGGTCGCCAGGTTCGGGAGCGATAGTCTGCTGGCCAGGCTATTAGCCAGCAGCATCCCAAACCGCGCGAGATTCTAACAGCTTGCACGCAAGTGCGTTAGATCCGTGTCTTTAGTGTATAGAGCATTTCTAACGCACGACGTGGACTCATATCGTCCAGATCCAGTTTGGCCAGCTCATCCAGCACTGGATGCGGCAGACTGGCGAACATGTCGCTCTGCTGCGGCGCAGCCGGTTTACCTTTGACGGCCTTGGGCACCTCGTGCGGCAGGGCGGTGGCTTCCAGGCGACCCAAATGCTCGCGGGCACGCACGATCACTTCGCTCGGCACGCCGGCCAATTGCGCAACCGCCAGGCCGTAGCTCTGGCTGGCAGGCCCCGGTAACACGTGGTGCAGGAACACGATGCGTTCGTTGTGCTCGGTCGCGTTGAGGTGCACGTTAGCCACCAGCGGCTGGGCTTCCGGCAACACGGTCAATTCGAAGTAGTGGGTGGCGAACAGCGTGTAGGCGCGTAGATACGCCAGACGCTCGGCGGCGGCCCATGCCAGCGACAGACCGTCGAAGGTGCTCGTACCGCGTCCAACTTCATCCATCAGCACCAGGCTGCGTTCGGTGGCGTTGTGCAGGATGTTTGCGGTTTCACTCATCTCGACCATGAAGGTCGAACGGCCACCGGCCAAGTCATCACTGGAACCGATCCGGGTAAAGATCCGGTCCACCAAGGACAATTCACAACTGGCCGCCGGAACGAAGCTGCCGATGTGCGCCAACAACACGATCAACGCGGTCTGGCGCATGTAGGTGGATTTACCGCCCATGTTCGGACCAGTGATCACCAGCATGCGGGTGTTGTCATCAAGGCTCAGGTCGTTGGCCACGAACGGCGTGCTCAGCACCTGCTCGACCACCGGGTGACGACCCTGGCTGATGCGCATGCACGGCTCGCTGACGAAGCGCGGGCAGTTCAGGTCGAGGTTCAGCGCTCGCTCGGCGAGGTTGCTCAGCACGTCCAGCTCGGCCAGTGCGGCGGCGGTGTCTTGCAACGGCGGCAGTTGCGAAATCAGGTCTTCGAGCAGCGCTTCGTAGAGCATCTTTTCGCGGGCCAGCGCGCGGCTCTTGGCCGACAACGCCTTGTCTTCGAACGCCTTCAGCTCCGGCGTGATGAAACGCTCGGCGCCTTTGAGCGTCTGGCGACGGATGTAGTCCGCTGGCGCCGACTCGGCCTGCTTGCTTGGCAACTCGATGAAGTAACCGTGAATGCGGTTGTAGCCGACTTTCAGGTGCGACAGGCCAGTGCGGGCCTTCTCGCGGGCTTCGAGGTCGATCAGGAACTGCCCGGCGTTTTCGCTGAGCGATTGCAGGTCGTCCAGCTCGGCGTCGTAACCGGTTTTCAACACGCCGCCGTCACGGATGACGGCCGGCGGGTTGTCAATAATGGCTTTTTCCAGCAACGCCGCCAGTTCCGGGTAGGTGCTGGTAGTCGCGGCCAGTTGAATAATGTGCGGGGCTTCCAACTCGGTCATCGCCACTTGCAGCTCGGGCAGTGCACCGAGGGCGTCGCGCAGACGCGCCAAGTCACGAGGACGGGCATTGCGCAGACCGATCCGCGCCAGAATCCGCTCGATGTCGCCGATTTCCTTGAGCTGTGGTTGCAGCTTCTCGAAGCGGTAGCCGTCGAGCAGGCAGGTGATCGAAGTCTGACGCGCGAGCAACACGGTCAAGTCCCGCAGTGGACGGTTCAACCAACGGGTCAGCAAACGGCTGCCCATGGCGGTCTGGCAGCGATCGACCACCGATTGCAGGGTGTTCTCGCGACCGCCGGCCAGGTTGGTGTCGAGCTCCAGGTTGCGACGGCTCGCGCCGTCCAGCACCACGGTGTCGTCCAGGCGTTCATGACGCAGGCTACGCAAGTGCGGCAGGGCGGTGCGCTGGGTTTCCTTGGCGTAGCTGAGCAGGCAACCGGCGGCGCCGATGGCCAGGGTCAGGTTCTCGCAACCGAAGCCTTTAAGGTCCTGGGTGGAAAACTGCTGGCAGAGACTTTTCAGCGCCGTATCACGCTCGAAATCCCACGGTGCACGACGACGAACCCCACGGCGTTTTTCCGCCGGCAGATCCTTTGGCCAGTCATCCGGGATCATCAGCTCTACCGGGTTGACCCGCTCCAGTTCCGCCAGCAGGTTTTCCCAGCCTTTGATTTCCAGCACGCTGAAGTTGCCGCTGGTGATGTCCAGCACCGCCAGCCCGAACAGACGCTCGTCACCCAGCACCGCTGCGATCAGGTTGTCCCGACGCTCATCCAGCAGCGCTTCATCACTGACCGTACCCGGCGTGATGATCCGCACCACCTGACGATCCACCGGCCCTTTGCTGGTGGCCGGGTCGCCGACCTGCTCACAGATCACTACCGACTCGCCGAGCTTGACCAGTTTCGCCAGGTAGCCTTCGGCGGCGTGGTAAGGAATCCCACACATCGGAATCGCCTGGCCGGCCGACTGCCCACGGGCGGTCAGGGTGATGTCCAGCAACTTGGCGGCCTTCTTCGCGTCTTCATAGAAGATCTCGTAGAAGTCACCCATGCGGTAGAACATCAGCTGGTCGGGGTGCTGGTTCTTCAGGCGCCAGTATTGCTGCATCATCGGCGTGTGCGAGGACAGATCGGAGATAGCTTTATTCATCGGAAATCAGGAAAACTCGTTGAAAGGTGTAGGGCAAAGGAGGGGCATCGGCCCGGCTTTTCCGCGATGGGCGCAAGGTTAACATGAGCGGTCTGCCAGACGCAGGCATCAAAGGCTTGTGGCACATTTCTGCATTTATTCACATTTCATGCGTTTTTATGCATATCAGCATTTGTTTTCCGGAAAAAGATCAAGCACTATTCGCGTTATGCAAAAACGCAACGTTTCTACTGTCTTAAGAGCACTGCTCGATCAGCACGGGATCTCCCCCACGGAGCTTCACCGTCGCACCGGCGTGCCTCAATCCACTCTCTCGCGGATTCTCAGTGGGAAGATCGTCGATCCTTCGGATAAACATATCTCGAAGATTGCCGAGTACTTCTCTGTGAGCACCGATCAGTTGCGCGGGCGCGCGGATGTCGCGCCGGCCGCCGCTGCTGCGCGCGATCAACTACATTCCGAACTCAAGGACATAAGCTTGTGGGACGACGATACCCCTGTCGATGATGACGAGGTGTCGGTCCCCTTTCTTCGCGAGGTTGAATTGGCTGCAGGATCAGGAAGATTCGTCATCGAAGAAAGCGAGCGCTCTAGCTTGCGCTTCGGCAAGCGCAGTCTGCGTCACAACGGCGTGCAGTTCGACCAGGCCAAATGCGTGACAGTGCGCGGCAACAGCATGTTGCCGGTGCTGCGCGATGGCGCCACCGTCGGCGTGAACGCCGGTAAATGCGGGATTGGCGACATCGTCGATGGCGACCTGTACGCCATCAACCATAACGGCCAGTTGCGGGTGAAACAGCTCTATCGTCTGCCGACCGGTATCCGTCTGCGCAGCTTCAATCGCGATGAGCATCCGGATGAGGACTACACCTTCCAGGAAATCCAGGAAGAGCAGATTGTCATCCTCGGTCACGTCTTCTGGTGGGGCATGTACGCCCGCTAACCTCATAGCTGTCCGCTAAAACCCGCCCCTCGGCGGGTTTTTTTCGCCTGCATAAAACCACCAGCGCCTTTGTTTTTGGGGCTTCCATGCGTTTGTGCATTTTATGCGCATAAATAAATGCATTTACGCATTGACTGTATATGCATCCATGCATATTCTGTGTCCCAAGCCGCTCAACAAAGCGGCTCGAAACGAAGCTCTTTAGTTCCACCACAAAGGCAGCGATGAACCGGCCTCAACGGTTCAGAGGGTTGGCAACTGACCCGGGTGTGCAGCGTAAAGCACCAGAAGCAGTTATCCGGCGGGCAGGGACCGCGGTCGGAAAAACAATTTGAATGGACTCGTACCGCGCCAGTAGCGCCGAAAAGTCAGCTTCCTTTTTGTACACAGGATTAAAGGAAGGCGAAGGACCGCATTACTGAAAAGCCCGGCCCAGCGCCGGGCTTTTTGGAATGCCTACCTCAAGAGACAACGTTTGAATCCAATACATACCACTCATCAATCACCCCAGGAGGCGTGACATGACAAACGAGCAACAAGCGTTAGCGGACATGCCGATCTGGCTGGTCATCGTCCTCGCCCTGGTGGGCGGGGTATCCGGCGAAATGTGGCGCGCCGACAAGGAAGGCGCCCGAGGCTGGGCGCTGTTGCGGCGCCTGGCGTTGCGCTCCGGAGCCTGTGTGATCTGCGGGGTCTCGGCAATCATGCTGCTTTACGCCGCCGGTGTGTCGATCTGGACCGCGTGTGCGTTTGGTTGCCTTACGGCGATGGCTGGAGCGGATGTGGCCATCGGACTTTACGAACGCTGGGCTGCAAAGCGCATCGGCGTCTGTGACGTCCCGCCGCGTCCGGATCAACAATAAAACGGCGGCACAGGAGGCCACTAATGCCCGTTGTCATCGAAAAACCTTCGCAGCTTGTTTCCGCTATTGCCGAAGCGTTGCGCGTCGCCATCCCGAGCGTGAAGGTCGGCAGTCCTCAAGACTTCGACAGCACCGGCGATCCGACCTGGGTTCTGATCACGATCGAACACGATGCGCCGGGCGAGCGCGCCAATAGTGGACGCATCGCCCATGTCCTGACGGTTTCGCTACAAGCCGTGCTGCCCGCTTCAGGACTGGCTGCTTGCGACCTTGCGAGCGAGTTGAAAAACCTGGTCACCGACAACCGCTGGAAGCTGCCGGGTGATCAATGCGACCTGCCGATGAACATCGATGGCATCGCATCCACATTCATCCGCGATACACGGCAATACAACGCCTGGACTGTTTCATTCACCCAGACGCTGTACCTCGGGCCGCTGCTGCTGGAGGACCCGACCGGCATCCCGAAATTCGCTCGCACCTGGGAGGTGTCGAACATCGACGACCCGGATCAATACACCGCACTCGAGGGCTAGCCATGTTTGATGCGCTACTACGTATGCAATTGGGCCCGATCATTGAACGACTGGCGCAGATGGAGACCGAGCTTGAAGACCTGTATCGGCGTGCCGACAGCTTTTGTCGCATCGGCGTGTGCCAGGAGGTCGACGCGGCCAGCAACACCTGCAAGGTCAGCCATGGTGAATTGCTCTCCCCGGCGATCCGTTTTTTTAACCCTAGCGCCGGGGCACAGAGCGAGTCGCGGATCCCTTCAGTGGGCGAGCAATGCCTGTTGCTGAATCATGGCGGCGGCGAGGGCGGCGGCCAGTCGGTGGCGCTGTTCGGTCTTAACGGCGGTCAGTTTCCGCCGGTCTCGACACAGGCTTCGATGACGCGTCGCCTCTATCAGGACGGCACTGAAAGCGGCTACGACGATGCCAGCCATGTCCTGCACTGGAAGAACGGCCCGGCAACATTCACGGGATCACGCGAGTCGCTCGAGTTGAGCATCGGCCCGGCCCGACTAGCGATGACACCCCAGGCGATCACCTTGCAACTGGGCGCGGTCGGCTTGCTGCTCGACGCGTCCGGTGTGCACCTGAGCGGCCCGGTGGTGGATCACCAGGGCCGCGTCATCAGTCCGGCATAAAGAGTTTTCCCATGATCGGAATCGATAGAGACACCGGAGTAACGGTCGACGACTGGCTGCAGTTTGTGCAGCGCGCGACCCGGGCGCTGACGACGCCTTTGGGCACTCGTCAGAAGCGTCCTTTGTATGGCTGCCAACTCACTGAGTTGCTGGGGCAAAACCTCGGCGACGATCTGTTGATTCTTGCGCAAAGCCACGCCGCCCAAGCGTTTTACAACAAGTACAACGGCATCGACGATTTCGAGCCGCAAGTCATTGTGGCCAGTCGGCACGGCGCTGGTTTGTTGTTGCGTTTCGCCGGCACCTGGAAAAACCGCCAACAAACCTTTGAGGTGGTGGCATGAGTATGTTGATACCTGGTCAGAATCAACTGGCCGAACCTTCGATTGTCACCGTCGAGGCGTTTGAAGATCTGCTCGCAGAATTCAAGACCTTCGTCGTTGAATACGTTGGTGCCCGCTCTCCCGAGAGCGCGGCAAAGCTTGTGGTCAGCCTGGAAAACGAAAGCGAGTTGCTGACCCTGGCCCTCGAGGCGTTTTGTGTGCGGCTACAAACCCACGAACGCAAATACAACGCCCGCATCAAGCAGATGCTGGCGTGGTGGGCGACGGGCAGCAACCTCGATGCTCGGTTGGCGGACATGGGTCTTGAGCGTCAGTTGCTGGACCCGGGCGACCCGGCGGCGTTCCCATCCATCCCACCGCTTTACGAAAGCGACGACGATGCCCGGTTGCGTTATTACCTGGCGCCGCATGCACCGGCAGCCGGTTCACGGATGCAGTATCGCCGGGAGGTTTTTACCCTCGGCGAACGGCCGGCGGTAAAGGTGGAAGCGGCGACTGCCGGCGTGGTGACGGTCACTTACACCTTTGATCCGGACGGCTTTGCGGCACAGGTCAAGGATGGCAATGGGCGTCGCACCGCCCCCGGCGAAGTGATGGTTACCGTGCTGGCCCGCGAGGGCGATGGCACCCCGACCGCAGCGTTGCTCGACGGTGTTCGCCAGCACTTTTCCCGACCGGATGTATGCCCGGAAACCGACCACGTCACCGTGCAGGGCGCGCAAATCAAGAACTACAAAATCCGCGTGGTGGCGAAGATTAACGCCGGCCCGGATTCGGGTCTGACCAAGGTCGCCGCGCAACAGCAGTTGCAGGCGTATGCGGATGCTTGTCATCGGCTGGAAGGGCGGGTCGACCCGAGTTGGATCGACTACACGCTGCACAGCGCCGGCGCGGTTCAACTGCAAATCCTTGAGCCGCTGGCGCCGATTGTGACGACGGCTTTCCAGGCCCCGTATTGCACGGGCGTCGAGGTCGAGGTGGATACGTTATGAGTGACGACACACCTCGTCCAAGCCTGTTGCCGGCCAACAGTTCGTCGCTGGAAAGGGCGCTTGATCTTGGTTTCGGTCGCTTGCTTGATCGCATCGATCCGCCGTTTCCGGAGTTGATGAGTCCCGCCGTGACGCCTTCTGCATTCCTGCCGTACCTCGGTGCGGATCGCGGGGTCAGCGAGTGGAGCAGCGAAGCGCCCGAGTCGGAAAAGCGTTTGACGGTCGAACTCGCCTGGCCCACCGCACGGCAAGCCGGCACTCGAAAGGCTCTGGAAAACGCCGCCAAAGGCTTGCAGCTGCAACCCGAAGTGAGCGCCTGGTACGAGCAAACACCGCCCGGCCAGCCTTACAGTTTTTCCGTCAGGGCCTTCACCGAACAGCCTTACAGCGAAGACATCGATGCGCGTCTTGACCGGCGCTTGGCCGACGCTAAAAGCGAACGCGACACCTTGACCGTGTCCGTGGGCCTGAGCGCCTTCGGTAGTCACGTCATCGGCGCCGCCACCGTGTGCGGCGAGCTGACCTCGGTGTACCCGATTGTCATCGAAGGGCTCGAAGCCTCGGCTCAGGCTTTCATGGTCGCCGGGCTCTACGCCGTCGAAACCTCCACTATTTATCCTCAGGGGTCCTAAATGGCCGACTATTACACCCTGCTTACCAACGCGGGGATTGCCTACGAAACTGCCTGTAAAGCGGCGGGGCAGCCAATCAAGTTGTCACAGATTTCTGTTGGTGACGGCGGCGGTGCGGTTTACAACCCAGCGGCGACTGACACTGCGCTCAAGCGCGAAGTATGGCGCGGGCCACTCAATGCACTGTTCCAGGATGAGAAAAACCCGAGCTGGTTGCTCGCTGAAGTGACTATTCCGCCGGATGTTGGCGGCTGGTATGTGCGTGAGGCCGGGCTCTGGACGGATACCGGGATTTTGTACGCCATCGTTAAATATCCGGAGTCGTTTAAACCGGTATTGGCGACGTCGGGGTCGGGGAAAGAGTTTTACATTCGCTCGATTTTTGAGACCAGTAATGCAGCGTTGGTGACGCTGTTGATCGATGACACGGTGGTCAAAGCGACTCGAGCATGGGTGACAAATTATATTGCTGACGAACTCGCGAAGCTCGATGCAAAGCAATCTGTACGAGCGGCGACTACGACCAATATCGTTTTAAGTTCTGCGCAAACACTGGATGGTGTCGCGGTCGTTGCGGGTGACCGAGTGTTGGTTAAAAACCAGACACTGGCGAAGGATAATGGATTGTATGTGGTGGCCAACGGTGCCTGGATTCGGGCTCGAGACGCTAACTCCAGCTTGAGGGTAACCCCTGGGCTAATCGTTTCTGTCGAACAAGGAACGACGCTTGCCGACACGATCTGGCAACTCGTGACAGATGGGGCAATAGTCCTCGATACAACGCCGTTGATGTTCCAGAACATTACCCAAGGTTTTGCACCGCTCAACTCCCCGGCGTTCTCGGGTAGTCCTACTGCGCCGACGGCGAACTTGTTCAGCAATGATGATGCAGTGGCGACGACTCGGTTTGTTCAACGCGCTCTGGGCAACTATGCAGGGCAGACGAACTACGCGGTAAACACCGAGCTGACGGTTGCGGATGTCGGGAAACTGTCGATTTTTACCGAGGCGTCTTTGACTGCGACGCTTCCGGCCTGGGAAACCGTCCCGCCCGGAGGGCTGGTCATGATTACCAGCACCGCTGGTGTGACGGTCAAGGCCAAAACCGGAGAAACGCTAAATGCACAACTCGGGCCGTCCGGGCCGTTTGTATTGGTCGCGGGATCCCATGCAGTGTTTCGTCGATTGCTGCTGGGCGGCGGATGGAGTTTTGAGGGCGGAGATGCTTCGCTGAAGTACTCGCCTGTTTTGACTGGACCCTATTGGGTTACGCCGCCTCAATTCGATAACGGCAAGTCATTTGCGACTACGGAGTTTGTGCAGCGTGCGCAAGGAAACTTCGCTGGTCGCGTAGATATCCTGGCGCTGCCCGCGATGTTGAGTGTTTCGTCCGCCGGGAGTCGTATCGTAATCAGCGCCACAGGGACTCTTACCCTGCCACCTGTTAGTTCTGTGCCAACCGGAACCAATTTTTATCTCTTCAACACGACCCCGGGTGTGGTCACCATTGTTCGACAAGGTACCGATTTTATTGGCTCTTTCGGCAGCGGGTCGTTGACATCGGTGACTCTCCAGTCCGTCTCTACCATTGTTATCACCTCAGGTAACGGGCAATGGGTCGTGGAAGGTGGGGCGTCCTCGTTAAAATATTCTCCCGAGTTCGCATCTTCGGTATCCGGGTCCATTGGTTATCAAAAACTGCCGGGGGGCGATATCGAGCAATGGGGTGTCTATGTTTCTGCACCATCAGGTACGGATACGGTTATTTCTCTACCTATCGGTATGTCAGCGGTCCCGACCAGTATTCAACTGACGTTTGCAGACTTTTCCAGTAGTCAGCCAGTAGGCATTGCTCCGGTATTTCAGGCGAGAAACAGCACGACAGGAAGCATTACGGTGCGCAACTTGTACGGCGCGAACGCGTCATTTTTCTGGAGAGTGAGGGGTAAGGCATGACGGTTTTTTATAGTCCTGGCACTGGCTTCTTCTACGATGACCAGGTGTGTACTTTGATTCCTGAGGATGTCCGTGAGTTCGGCGCCGAAGAGCGGGATGCGCTGCTTGCACAAGTGAGTCACGGCAAGCGCTTGGTCTGTGGGCCGGAGGGTTTGCCTTTACTGATGGATGCTCCCGTGCAGTCGCTTGAAGAGCTGGCCGAGGTCGAGCGTTATTGGCGATCTGTGCAGTTGACGACAACCGACGGTGTAGTCACTCGTCACCGTGACGAGTTGGAAGAGGGATCGCCAACAACGCTAACCCAAACCCAATACACCGAGTTGCAGGCGTATCGCCGCCTGCTGCGAAACTGGCCAGAATCTGGCGAGTTTCCCTTACTCCAACATCGGCCGCCAGCGCCGGAATGGCTCGCAACCCTACCTCAATAAACGCCCCGCACCGCCGGGGCGTTTCCTTATCCGCTAATCAACACCCAACAGCCCCTTCCTCAAAAAAAGGGGCTTTTTCGTCTCTGGAGAAACCCAAATGGCAGAACGCCAAACCTACACCGTCCTCGTCCCGTTCC
>Ga0066791_10000514_pt1 | contig 14353 bp, 10 predicted proteins | sample OrgsoiDNA2013051_FD_70944 | JGI IMG/M metagenome (GOLD analysis project Ga0066791, IMG submission 70944) | Permafrost soil microbial communities from the Arctic, to analyse light accelerated degradation of dissolved organic matter (DOM) -... | ecosystem: Environmental > Terrestrial > Soil >...
CGTCGTTAATTAACGAAACGGATCTCACTTGTACATCTTTGAAAGCCTGAATCAACTGATTCAAAAATACCTGCCGGAGGAGCAAATCAAGCGCCTCGTGCAGGCTTACCTCGTTGCGCGGGATGCGCACGAGGGGCAGACTCGCTCCAGCGGTGAGCCCTATATCACTCATCCGGTGGCTGTAGCCTGTATTTTGGCTGAAATGAGACTCGATCACGAGACTCTGATGGCGGCGTTATTACACGACGTTATCGAAGACACGCCTGCAACATATCAGGATATGGAACAACTGTTCGGCAAAAGCGTTGCCGAGTTGGTTGAAGGTGTTTCAAAGCTGGACAAGCTGAAATTCCGCGACAAAAAAGAAGCCCAGGCGGAAAACTTCCGCAAAATGATCATGGCGATGGTGCAAGATATCCGCGTCATTCTGATCAAACTCGCCGACCGTACCCATAATATGCGCACTCTGGGCTCTTTACGCCCTGATAAACGCCGCCGAATTGCCCGTGAAACGCTGGAGATTTACAGCCCGCTGGCACACCGTTTGGGTATTCATCACCTCAAAACTGAGCTTGAAGAGCTGGGTTTTGAAGCGCTCTATCCGAACCGTTATCGTGTCATAAAAGAAGTGGTGAAAGCCGCACGCGGTAACCGTAAAGAGATGATTCAGAAGATTCTTTCTGAAATAGAGGGGCGTTTGACTGAGGCCGGAATTCAGTGCAGGGTGAGTGGCCGAGAAAAACATCTCTACTCTATTTACTGCAAAATGCACCTGAAAGAGCAACGTTTCCATTCCATCATGGATATCTATGCTTTTCGGGTCATAGTTAAAGATCTCGATACCTGCTATCGCGTATTGGGTCAGGCTCATAGCCTGTACAAACCGCGTCCGGGCCGGGTTAAAGATTACATTGCCATTCCAAAAGCCAACGGCTATCAATCTCTGCATACCTCTCTTATCGGCCCACACGGCGTGCCGGTTGAGGTGCAAATCCGTACTGAAGACATGGATCAGATGGCAGAAATGGGTGTTGCTGCTCACTGGGCTTATAAAGAGAATGGCGAGAACAGCACTACGGCGCAAATACGCGCGCAGCGCTGGTTACAAAGCTTGCTCGAACTGCAACAAAGTGCAGGCAACTCCTTCGAATTTATCGAAAGCGTCAAATCAGACCTGTTCCCGGATGAGATCTACGTCTTCACGCCGGAAGGGCGCATCGTTGAGTTGCCAGCTGGCGCTACGCCAGTAGATTTTGCTTACGCCGTGCATACGGATATCGGTCATGCCTGCGTCGGTGCACGTGTGGACCGCCAACCGTATCCGCTGTCGCAGCCATTATCCAGCGGCCAGACCATTGAAATTATTACTGCTCCGGGCGCCCGCCCGAATGCGGCCTGGCTCAATTTTGTTGTGAGCTCCCGAGCACGTGCCAAAATCCGCCAGATGCTCAAGAACCTTAAACGTGATGACTCCGTTTCTCTTGGGCGTCGTTTACTCAATCATGCATTGGGTAGCGGCAAAAAAATATCAGACCTTCCGCCAGAAAATATCAAAAATGAACTGGACCGCATGAAACTTTCCAGCATGGATGATCTGCTGGCAGAAATTGGTCTGGGAAATGCCATGAGCGTGGTTGTCGCCAAGAATCTGATGGGCGATCAATCCTCCATGGCGACCAGCGGAACACGGAATCTGCCGATTAAAGGCGCCGATGGTGTGCTGATCACCTTTGCCAAATGTTGCCGCCCGATTCCTGGTGATCCAATTATTGCCCACGTCAGTCCTGGAAAAGGCTTGGTTGTTCACCACGAATCCTGCCGTAATATTCGTGGTTACCAGAAAGAGCCTGAGAAATTCATGGCGGTAGACTGGGACGATCAGGAAACGGATCAAGAATTTATCGCTGAAATTAAAGTCGATATGTTCAATCATCAGGGGGCACTGGCCAATCTGACTGCGGCGATTAACGCTGCTCAGTCCAATATTCAGAGTCTCAGCACTGAAGAAAAGGACGGCCGTGTGTACAGCGCCTTTATCCGCCTGACAACCCGCGATCGTGTGCATCTGGCAAACATTATGCGCAAAATTCGTATCATGCCGGATGTCATCAAAGTCAGCCGTAACCGAAACTAAATGTTATGACTCCAGAACGTTATGCGCGCATCTGTGAAATGCTTGCAGCCCGGCAGCCTGATCTGACCGTATGCATGGAAGAGGTGCACAAACCGCATAATATTGCCGCGGTAATTCGCACTGCTGACGCCGTAGGTGTGCACGAGATCCATGCGGTGTGGCCATCAAGCCGGATGCGGACCTTAGTCTCTTCGGCAGCAGGCAGCAACAGCTGGGTTCAGGTTAAAACGCACCAAACGATTCAGGATGCCGTCGCCAAAATGAAGGCGAAAGGGATGCAGATACTGGCAACACATCTGTCAGACAAGGCTGTGGATTTTCGTACCATCGATTACACCCGCCCAACCTGTATTCTGCTCGGCCAGGAAAAAACCGGTATTACACCCGAAGCTCTCGCACTGGCTGATAGCGATATTGTGATTCCCATGGCGGGGATGGTTCAGTCGCTGAATGTCTCTGTAGCCTCTGCGCTGATTCTGTACGAAGCGCAACGACAGCGTGAAAATGCTGGCATGTATCAGCGCCAGATCAGTCCTTTAAGCCTGAAAGAGCAACAACGCCTGCTGTTTGATGGCGGCTATCCGGTATTGTCGAACGTAGCAAAACGTAAGAAATTACCCCGGCCCTTTATCGATGATACCGGCCAAATTATTGCTGATGAGCAATGGTGGTCAGCAATGCAAATGACGGTCAAAAAATGAAAGGCCGCTTGCTCGACGCCATCCCGCTCACGTCACTTTCCGGCGTTGGAGCCAGTCAGGCAGAGAAGCTTGCTAAACTCGGCCTCGAAACTATCCAGGATCTCCTGCTCCACCTCCCTTTGCGTTATGAAGATCGCACACGTCTGTACGCCATTACTGATTTACTACCCGGAATTTTTGCCACAGTAGAAGGCGAAGTGTTGCGTTGCGACATCAGTTTTGGCCGCCGCCGGATGATGACCTGCCAGATAAGTGACGGTACTGGTATCGTTACCCTGCGCTTCTTCAACTTCAATGCGGCAATGAAAAATAGTTTGGCAACTGGCCGTCGTGTTACCGCTTATGGGGAGATAAAACGTGGCACACAGGGCGCAGAGATTATTCACCCGGAATACCGCATTCAGGGTGAGAACAGTGAAGTGGTACTGCAGGAGTCGCTAACCCCCGTCTATCCCACGACTGAGGGTATTCGTCAGGCAACGCTGCGTAAACTAACCGATCAGGCATTGGAACTGCTGGATACTGTGCCGATTGCTGAGCTTCTGCCGGAAGAGCTGAGCCGCACGTTGATTTCATTGCCTAAAGCTCTGCATCTTCTGCATCGCCCACCGCCTGATATTCAGCTGGCAGATCTCGAAAAGGGCCAACATCCCGCACAGCGCCGGTTGATCATGGAAGAGCTGCTAGCACATAACCTGAGCATGCTGGCCGTACGTGCCGGGACTCAAAGTTATAAAGCCTTACCGCTACTGCATGATGATCGCCTGAAAGACCAGTTCTTAGCCTCCCTACCGTTCAGCCCAACCGGCGCACAGCAGCGCGTCGTCGCCGAAATTGAACACGACCTCGCAAAGGGCTATCCAATGATGCGGTTGGTTCAGGGGGATGTAGGTTCTGGTAAGACACTGGTCGCCGCATTAGCCGCGCTCAGTGCCATTGCACAAGGCAAGCAAGTTGGCTTAATGGCACCGACTGAACTTCTGGCAGAGCAGCATGCTAATAACTTCCGCCAGTGGTTTGAACCACTGGGTATTGAGGTCGGTTGGCTGGCCGGTAAGCAGAAAGGCAAAGCGCGGCAGGCACAACAAGAGGCGATTGCCAGCGGCCAGGTTTCTATGGTGGTTGGTACACATGCGATTTTCCAGGAACAGGTTCTGTTCTCATCACTCGCCCTGGTGATCATCGATGAACAACACCGTTTTGGTGTCCACCAACGTCTTGCACTGTGGGAAAAAGGGAAACAACAGGGTTTCCATCCGCATCAGTTGATTATGACGGCCACGCCGATACCACGAACATTGGCTATGACGGCTTACGCCGACCTCGATACGTCCGTGATCGATGAATTACCGCCAGGTCGAACACCGGTGACTACCGTCGCGATCCCGGATACCCGACGCAGCGATATCATCGCCAGGGTGAAAAGTGCCTGTGAGCAGGAAAACCGCCAGGCTTACTGGGTTTGTACACTGATTGAAGAGTCAGAAATGCTGGAGGCCCAGGCGGCGGAAGCGACCTGGGAAGGGCTGAAAGTTGCCCTGCCTGAACTGAAAATCGGGCTGGTTCATGGTCGGATGAAAGCTCAGGAAAAACAGGCGGTCATGCAGGCTTTCAAACAAGGCGATGTACAGTTACTGGTCGCCACTACGGTTATCGAAGTCGGTGTAGATGTCCCTAACGCCAGCCTGATGATCATTGAAAATCCGGAACGTCTGGGTCTGGCTCAGCTACACCAACTACGTGGCCGTGTCGGGCGCGGTGCCATCGCTTCCCATTGTGTTCTGTTATATAAAACACCACTTAGCAAGACGGCGCAAAAACGCTTGCAGGTCCTGCGCGACAGTAATGACGGATTTGTCATTGCGCAGCAGGATTTAGAGATCCGTGGACCGGGAGAACTACTGGGAACGCGCCAGACAGGGAGTGCAGAATTTAAGGTCGCAGATTTATTGCGTGACCAGGCGATGATCCCGGAAGTACAGCGAATTGCTCGCTATTTACAGCAACAGTTTCCCCAACATGCTCATGCTTTGATCGAACGCTGGCTACCTGAACGCGTGCGTTATACCAACGCCTGATATCCTCTTGCTGTTTGCAGTTAAGTGCCGTCCATGGCACTCAATATCATTATGCGATGGCAGGGAACACCGGTAATAATAAGAATAGTTTTATGACTATCGCGTTAGCGATATCAATAAAGAATGCACCAACCATCGGTACGACCAAAAAAGCCAGATGAGACGGGCCAAATCGGTTAGTGATGGCTTGCATATTGGCGATTGCCGTAGGTGTCGCCCCCAGCCCGAAACCGCAGTGCCCCGCAGCCAGAACTGCCGCATCATAGTTTTTTCCCATCACCCGGTACGTCACAAAGATCGCATACAGCGCCATTGCCAGCCCTTGCACGCCGAGAATTGCCATCATTGGTAATGCCAGTGATGCCATTTCCCACAGTTTAAGGCTCATTAACGCCATCGCCAGAAACAGTGAAAGACTGACGTTACCCAGCACGGATACTGCGCGATCAAAGACCCGGTAAAAACCCAGCCATGCCAGCACATTGCTGAGGATAACCCCGACAAAAAGCACACAAACGAAAGTTGGGATTTCGAAGGTAGAACCCTGTAACAGGTTAGATACATGGCTGCCTGCCGTCAGACAGATAGCTATCAGCGCAATGGTTTCTACCATCACCAAAGGCGTGATCATCCGGCCAATAGCCGGTTTTTCGAATGCGCTTGGATCGACGGCATCATCCGGTGAACCATTCGGGGTAGATGAGTGACTGACCAGATAACGGGCAACCGGCCCACCGATAATACCACCCAGCACTAACCCAAAGGTCGCGCAGGCCATGGCTACTTCTGTCGCATTTTCAAAACCATACTTTTCGCTGAACAATTTACTCCAGGCAGCCCCCGTGCCGTGACCACCGGACAAGGTAATTGAACCCGCCAGCAATCCCATCAGCGGGTCAAGTCCGAGTAATTTTGCCATACCGATGCCAATCGCATTTTGCAGTAACAATAATCCCAACACGACGAACACCAGTAAAACCAGTGCCTTGCCGCCCGAACGCAGGCTGGCAAGATTGGCATTCAGACCAATGGTAGCGAAGAAGGCCAGCATAAGTGGTTCTTTCAGCGACATATCAAATGTGACTTCCCAACTGAAAAGTTGATTGGCCAGCAACAACAAGAAGGCCACCAGTAAACCTCCCGCTACCGGTTCAGGAATGGTGTATTTCTTGAGGAATGAAATTGTTTGGACGCATTTACGTCCCAGAAGGAGTACCAGTGTGGCGGCAACCAGTGTGCCGTAGGTGTCGAGAGAAATCATGAAAGTGCTCCATTTTATAAAAAATCCAATAATATTATTAAGTTATAAGAATTCCAGTTCACTGATATTTTTCAGATATGGGATTAGAAGTCAGATAGCCAATCTAACGCAAGAAAAACAGCCCGAATGTGCTGGTTAAATCGCAATTGGTGGTGAAATAAAACAGCAAAGCAAACGATTGCTTTTGTGTCCATTTTCATTAAAAATGCCCGCTTTGCCGCTTAATGGATGCCCAAATCATGAGTACGCAATCCGCCGAGCCAGAGACTCAGCGCCCTGAATTTTCCCGCCCGCATAATAGTGAATTAATTTACCGCCTCGAGGACCGTCCTCCTCTGCCGCAAACCCTGTTTGCCGCCTGCCAGCACCTGCTGGCGATGTTTGTTGCGGTGATCACCCCAGCGCTGCTGATTTGCCAGGCACTGGGGCTTCCGGCACAGGACACTCAGCACATCATCAGCATGTCGCTGTTTGCATCAGGGCTGGCTTCTATTCTGCAGATTAAGACCTGGGGCCCTGTAGGTTCAGGCTTACTGTCAATCCAGGGCACCAGTTTTAACTTTGTGGCTCCGTTGATCATGGGCGGTATGGCACTTAAAAACGGCGGTGCAGATGTACCGACCATGATGGCAGCGTTGTTCGGCACGTTGATGGTTGCATCCTGTACGGAAATTATTCTCTCGCGATTCCTGCATCTCGCACGCCGCATTATCACGCCGCTGGTCTCCGGTATCGTGGTGATGATCATCGGTCTGTCATTAATCCAGGTTGGCCTTACCTCTATCGGTGGCGGCTATGCGGCGATGAGCGATCACAGTTTTGGCGCACCAAAGAATCTGTTGCTGGCCGCCGTTGTTCTGGTGGTAATTATCCTGCTGAACCGGCAGAAAAACCCTTACCTGCGCGTCGCGTCGCTGGTGATAGCAATGGCTATCGGCTATCTGGCCGCATGGATAATGGGAATGCTGCCCGAAACGGCATCGGCTACACAAAGTCACTGGATAACACTACCGACACCGCTCTATTACGGCCTGGGTTTTGACTGGAATCTACTTATTCCCCTGATGTTGATTTTCATGGTGACGTCACTTGAGACCATTGGTGACATCACGGCCACCTCTGATGTTTCCGAGCAACCGGTAAGCGGCCCGCTTTATATGAAGCGTATTAAAGGCGGCGTACTGGCAAACGGTCTGAACTCAATGCTTTCGGCGGTCTTCAACACCTTCCCGAACTCCTGCTTCGGCCAGAACAATGGGGTGATTCAATTGACCGGCGTTGCCAGCCGTTATGTCGGTTTTGTCGTCGCTTTGATGTTGATCGTACTTGGCCTGTTCCCTGCCGTTGCGGGGCTGGTTCAACATATTCCTGAACCGGTGCTGGGCGGGGCGACTATCGTGATGTTTGGTACGATTGCAGCTTCTGGTGTCCGCATTGTGTCGCGTGAACGCCTTAACCGCCGCGCGATTATGATCATGGCATTATCTCTGGCCGTGGGGATGGGAGTTTCACAACAGCCGTTGATCCTGCAATTCGCACCGGACTGGCTTAAAACCCTGCTGTCATCCGGCATCGCAGCCGGCGGTATTACCGCCATTGTGTTGAACCTCATTTTTCCTCATGAAAAGTAAACTTCTGCTGTAACCCCCTGCAAAGACTGCGAGAGGCCCGGAACCCTCGCCGCATTTTCTTGTCTCTGTCATGCTAACCTATTGAGAAAGGCCACTGTTTGCGGCATAAACAGGGTATTCTTTTCCCTTTCCCGACGGATATGGATTCAGACGATGAAATTTATCGGCAAAATTTTACTGACACTCCTTCTGCTGTTGGTGCTGGCAATCGTACTGCTTTATGTGGTGTTGCAGACCCATTGGGCCGCAGGCCAGCTTAGCCAGTGGATGAGCAATAACAGCAACTACCGCCTGTCAGTTGAAAAAATTGATCACGCCTGGTCTGAACCCGGCCGCATAACGCTAAACGGCGTGAAATTGGGGCAAAAAAATCAGCCTGATACGCTCAACGCCGCTCAGGTGAATCTGGATCTGAGCTGGCGTCAGATAACAGAACCCCGTTTCTTCGACCGCATTGTGTTGGTCAACGGACGGCTCAATCTCAATCCTTCAGCATTCAATCTCCCTATTCAGGCAAATACGCTTCAGCTCAGTAAAATGGCACTTACCGGTGATGCCGATAGCTGGGCGGTTGATGGTCAACAAGTGAATGCAGGTATCTACCCGTGGCAGCCAAAAGCCGGGCATCTGCTGGGTGAAAATACGGAATTCCAGTTAAGTGCAGCGTTGCTGAGCATCAATGGTATTCCAGTCGAGAATGTTTTAGTGCAAGGGAAAATTAACAATAACCAGCTCACACTAAGCAACTTCGGCGGCGATGTTGCCCGTGGCCAGTTGACGGGAAAAGCCAGCCGGGCACCGGACGGCAGCTGGACAGTTGATAACGTGCGTCTAAGTAATGTGCGGTTACAGACCTCACAATCACTGTCGGTATTCCTGCAGAACCTCCATCAGCAACCGAAAGTCGTGGTTAAACGCTTCGATTTGATCGATGCCCGCCTGCAAGGCAAGGATTGGGCGTTCAGCGATGTTGATCTGTCCGTGAAGGATGTCAGCTTTGAGAAAGGTGACTGGCAGAGTCAGGATGGTGAAATCTCGTTGAATGCCACAGAGATGATAAACGGCAACCTGCACGTTATCGATCCAATCATCAATTTGGACCTTTCCCCCCAAGGGATTGCCATCAAACAGGTAAGTGCCCGCTGGGAAGGTGGCCTGCTGCGAACCACAGGTAACTGGATTCGTGATAGCCGCCGGTTACAGCTGAATGAACTCACCGTTGCCGCACTGGAATATACGCTGCCACAAAACTGGCGTCAGCTTTGGGTCCAAAGCCTGCCGGACTGGCTATCAGAGGTTTACGTCGGGAAGCTAATGACCAACCGCAATTTGATCATCGATATTTCTCCCCAGTTCCCGTTCCAGCTCACCGCACTGGATGGTTTCGGCACCGATTTACTGCTGGCGCGTAATCACCAGTGGGGGATCTGGTCAGGTAAACTGAACCTCAATGCCAGCGACGCTACCTTTAATAAAGTCGATGTGCGACGCCCTTCTCTTGCGCTTGAAGCGTCAGACAGCCAGGTGAAATTTACTGAAATGAGTGCATTCACCAAAGAAGGGCTACTGGAGGCCACGGCCAGCGTGGATCAACAACCACAGCGTAACTTTACTGTGGCGATGAACGGACGCGCCGTTCCTGTCAATGTGCTGGAAACCTGGGGCTGGCCGCATCTAGACCTGCAAGGCAATGCCAATATGCAGCTGAATCTGCAAGGCCAGATGCCCGCCAACGTAGATTTCCAGCCGACGTTAAACGGTAAGCTACACGTTATCTCTGCTGACGGAAAACAGCTGGATCAGCAAATGAGCAAGGGCATTGTGGCTGGCGCGATCGCACCCTAAATAGAACGACACCGCAGCTCTTGAAACAACAAAGGCACTCCATCACGGAGTGCCTTTTGTTTTCGGGAAGGTACCAGGGATCAGTTAATGTGCGGCTCAAGCGGTGCTTCAGGTGCAACCGGCAGGACTAAATAAGTGCCTTCAAAAATAGCGCCGTCAGTTTCATCCCCCAGCAGACTCACCTGGAGCTGAACACGGGCACGACGTCCCTTAGCCAGACGGTCAAGATCACCGCTGATAGAGCTGAGATCGGCGATGGCTCGCGGCCTCCCGGTGACAGGAGCACTATAACGAATATGCGCATCGGCAAGAATTATGGTTCCGCCCAGATGGCGTTCACGCAGCAACAGCCAGATCAATCCCCAACCGGTTAGGGTCGCCAGTGAAAACAGGCTTCCGGCAAACAGGGTGTGATGAGGATTCTGGTTGCCGTTTTCCGGCATGGTTGTCACGAAACGCTGCCCGGTATATTGGCTGATCCGCACGCCCATTTTTTCGCTCAGCGGAATATGGTCGTACCAGGCTTGCTGTAACTGCCCGCACCAGTCGGGGCGGTGTAAAATATCATCCAGTGTTGCTACCGGTTTGATCATCAAAAAATGACGAACCGGTGTCGTTTGCGGGGTGGTGATCTCGCCCTGATTCACAAAGCCAAGTTTGGCAAAGAACTCCACGGCGTCTTCACGCGCGCTACATACCACCCGTTTTACCCCTTCCTGGCGTGCCACGGACTCCAGGGTCATGGCCACCAGTGTCCCCAACCCTTTTGCCTGAACATTCGGGTCAACGGCAAGGAAGCGGATAGAGGCCTCGTTGTCGGCATTGATATATAAACGGCCTACCGCAACGGTTTTACCGCTCTCATCCACCACCATTTGGTGATGTGCCATTGCGTCATAGGCATCACGCTCTGAACCTTCCGGCTGACGCAATGGCTTACGCAGCATCTCCCAACGGAAGGAGTAATAGGCAGCCAGCTCTTTTTCAGTAACAGGAACTCTTAAATGGTACATAGATAGGTTCTCTCCGGCGTGATGCCTTTACATTCAGACTTGTAGCCAGAAGGTCACCGGCCCGTCATTAACCAGTGCCACTTTCATATCAGCAGCGAAGCGCCCTGTTTGGGTAATTATTCCCTTTTCACGGCACTCCCCACAAAAATAATCATAGAGTCTTTCCGCTTCCTGAGGCGCAGCCCCTCGGGAGAAGCCGGGGCGGTTGCCCTTCTGCGTATCAGCCACCAGCGTAAACTGGGAAACCACTAACAGGCTGCCGCCCACCTGCTGAACGTTAAGGTTCATCTTGTCGTTCTCATCACTGAAGATACGGTATCCGATCACCTTATCGCACAATTTTTTGGCTTTCTGTTCGTCATCGCCCTGTTCGACACCCAGTAAAATCAATAATCCGGGGCCAATTTCCCCACAAATTTCACCCTCGACAGTGACGCTGGCACTTAATACCCGCTGAATTAATGCAATCATAAATAACCTTCAGACTTTCTTTAAATTATGACTCTTTCACGTTTAACGTCGCGGCGTCAGAGGAGCGCAACTTGCGCAGGGAACGATATTCCCCCAGCGTTACCGTGATCTCAGCCCCCAAAAGCACGATACACCAGCTCACATAAACCCAGAGGAATAATATTGGGATCACTGCCAGAACACCGTAAATCAACTGATAGGACGGGAAGAGTTGTATATAGAGTGCGAAAACTTTTTTGCCCAGTTCAAATAAGGATCCAGCGACCAACGCCCCTACCAGTGCATCCAAAGGCGGAACACGTACAGTAGGTACCACCTGATACAGCAGCCAGAATGAGATCCAGGAAATGAGTAAAGGCAGAACGCGCAGGGTGTGATCGATAACCGAATGAACCCCATTGATGCGCAGCCAGTTCAGGGACAAAAGGTAGGAGCTGATCGCCACGCTGGCCACCAGCAGAATCGGTCCCAGTGTTAATACCATCCAGTAAACTGCAAACGAAAAGACAATCGGCCTTTTGGTTTTACTGTTCCAGATTTTGTTCAACACACTGTCAACGGAGGCGATAAGTAACAGGGCGGTGACAATCAGCCCACAGGTACCCACTGCTGTCATTTTGCTGGAGTTGGCAACAAACTGTTCCAGATAACGCTGGATCACATCCCCCGTAGCAGGCATAAAATTATTGAAAATAAAGGTCTTTAGCTGAGCGCTGATCTCTGAAAATACCGGAAATAAAGCAAATAAAGAGAAGACCACAGCGATGAGCGGAACTAATGACAGCAGAGATACATAAGCCAGATGCCCTGCCAGCATCGTCAGGCCATCTTTATCCGCGCGCTTAAGTAACAGGTGTACGAAGTGCAAACCCGTTTTAACACGATGCCACAGTGTTCTCATTCACACTCCACTCACGAAAACCAGGCAGGTACAGTAGTTTTATCTTCTACCAGTACCGCTTCAATGCCCATTAACCTCGCCGCTTCGACGTTTTCGATAACATCATCAAAGAAAACAGCCTGGCTGGCCGTCACGCCTTCCTGCCCGAGCACATACTCAAAAATGCGGGGTTCCGGTTTACGCATGCCCAAATCTTGCGAAAGATAGAGCGCATCGGTATTGGCTGCAATTTCAGGATAATGTGCAGGCCAGTAGTTGAGATGCAGGCGGTTAGTGTTCGACAGCACAACCACGCGGTGCCCTTGCTCGCGCAATCTCTTAAAAATATCGATAACTTCAGTTCGCAAGCCAACAAATACCGCCTGCCAACCCAGACTGAATTGTTCAAAACTCAGCGCAATGCCCATCTCATGGCTGAGTTCTGCGGCAAACTCTTCGTCGCTTATCTCGCCCCGCTCATGTTTCTGAAACACCTGTCCCATTGAAAATCGTTCGCTCAGGGTCGCGAGAGGGGTGCCGCTGAGATTGCTCCATACGCCGAGTACACGTTTGAAATCGATATCAATAATGACGTTGCCCATATCAAAAATGTACAGCATTGCACGCTCCTGATTTCAAAGATGATGTTTAACTCTAGCGGGAAAAGATACACATGAACAGAGAGGGAAGTATGAAGCTGTAACGTAATGTCAGAAAAAAGTATAAAAAAAACAGAGCACCCTAAAGTGCCCTGTTCTATTGAAAACGGCTTGCGTTAAAGAGGCTTACGCTTCTTTAGGACCACGCATAGCACGTTTACGGTCATTCTCGGTCAGGTGACGTTTACGAATACGCACAGACTGAGGAGTTACTTCGACCAGTTCGTCATCATCGATGAATTCCAGAGCTTGCTCCAGAGACATTTTGATGGCCGGAACCAGAGTCGTTGCTTCATCAGTACCAGACGCACGCATGTTGGTCAGTTTCTTACCGGTCAGGCAGTTCACGGTCAGGTCGTTAGAACGTGAGTGAATACCGATGATTTGGCCTTCGTACACTTCTGCGCCGTGGCCCAGGAATAATTTACCGCGGTCCTGAAGGCTGTACAGTGCGAACGCGACAGCTTTACCCTGACCGTTGGAGATCAGTACGCCGTTCTGACGTTGGCCGATTTCGCCTGGACGCACATCATCGTAGTGACTGAATGTAGAGTACAGCAGGCCAGTACCGGAAGTCATGGTCATGAATTCAGTACGGAAGCCGATCAGACCACGTGCTGGGATCAGGTAATCCAGACGGATACGACCTTTGCCGTCAGGGATCATGTCCTTAACGTCGCCCTTACGCTCACCCATGGCTTGCATGACTGAACCCTGGTGCTGTTCTTCGATATCCAGAGTCACGTTTTCGAATGGCTCTTGTTTACGACCATCAATCATCTTATTGATAACTTTTGGACGAGAAACAGCAATTTCGAAACCTTCACGACGCATGTTTTCGATCAGAACTGACAGGTGAAGTTCACCACGGCCGGATACGCGGAACGCATCAGCGTCTTCAGTTTCTTCAACACGCAGTGCAACGTTGTGCACCAGTTCTTTGTTCAGGCGGTCAAGAATCTGACGTGAAGTCACATACTTACCTTCTTTACCACAGAACGGAGAGGTGTTTACGCAGAAGTACATGGTTACTGTTGGTTCATCAACAGACAACGCAGGCAGCGCTTCAACCGCTTGCACGTCACAAACGGTATCAGAGATGTTCAGCTCGCCCAGACCGGTGATTGCAATGATGTCGCCTGCTTCAGCCAGTTGAGTTTCGATACGCTCCAGACCCATGTGGCCCAGTACTTTGCCGACTTTACCGTTACGGGTTTTGCCTTCGCTATCAATGATAGTGACTTGCTGGTTAGGCTTAACCACACCGCGTTTGATACGACCAATGCCGATAACGCCAACGTAGTTGTTGTAGTCCAGCTGAGAAATCTGCATCTGGAGTGGGCCGTCACGGTCAACTTTAGGTGCTTCAACGTGGTCTACGATTGCCTGGTACAGCGGGGTCATGTCTTCGGCCATATCGTTATGGTCGGTACCCGCGATACCCAACAGGGCAGATGCATAGATAATTGGGAAGTCGAGTTGCTCGTCAGTCGCGTCGAGGTTAACGAAAAGGTCAAAGACCTGATCAACAACCCAGTCAGGACGTGCGCCAGGACGGTCAACTTTGTTGATTACCACGATCGGTTTCAGACCATTAGCAAAAGCTTTTTTGGTCACGAAACGGGTTTGCGGCATTGGGCCATCCATTGCATCCACAACCAGCAGCACCGAGTCGACCAT
>Ga0066791_10000561_pt1 | contig 13654 bp, 8 predicted proteins | sample OrgsoiDNA2013051_FD_70944 | JGI IMG/M metagenome (GOLD analysis project Ga0066791, IMG submission 70944) | Permafrost soil microbial communities from the Arctic, to analyse light accelerated degradation of dissolved organic matter (DOM) -... | ecosystem: Environmental > Terrestrial > Soil >...
AAAAAACGCAGGATTCCAAAGGAGGCACGTTTATGCCTCCTTTGGGCCAGTTTGGGCGGCGAGCCCAAGGTCTTAGCCCAAGGTCTTAGCGGGCAAGGGCTGCCAGCCCTAGTTCGTCGTCTTCACCGGTGTATCTGGCTTCTTCTCGTTACCGGCAATGTACGGACTCCACGGCTGGGCGCGGATCGGTTTGTCGGTCTGCCAGACCACGTTAAACTGACCGTTGGATTCGATTTCGCCGATCATCACCGGTTTGTGCAGGTGATGGTTAGTGGCATCCATGGTCAGCGTGAAGCCAGACGGCGCGGCGAAGGTTTGCCCGGCCATGGCGGCGCGGACTTTATCGACATCCGTCGTTCCGGCTTTTTCCACCGCTTGCGCCCACATATGGATGCCGACATAGGTCGCTTCCATCGGGTCGTTGGTCACGGCGCTATCGGCGTTCGGCAGCTTGTGGGCTTTGGCGTAGGCTTTCCATTCGGCGACAAATTTCTTGTTAGTCGGGTTATCCACTGACTCGAAGTAGTTCCACGCCGCGAGGTCGCCGACCAGCGGCTTGGTGTCGATACCGCGCAACTCTTCTTCGCCGACCGAGAAGGCAACCACCGGCACGTCAGTGGCTTTCACGCCCTGGTTCGCCAGCTCTTTATAGAACGGTACGTTGGAATCGCCGTTGATGGTGGAGATCACCGCCGTTTTGCCGCCTGCGGAGAACTTCTTAATGTTCGAGACGATGGTTTGGTAATCGCTGTAGCCGAACGGGGTATAGACTTCCTCGATATCGCTGTCTTTCACGCCTTTGGAATGCAGGAAGGCGCGCAGAATTTTGTTGGTGGTGCGCGGGTAGACATAATCGGTGCCGAGCAGGAAGAAGCGTTTGGCGCTGCCGCCGTCTTCGCTCATCAGATATTCCACCGCTGGAATCGCTTGCTGGTTAGGGGCTGCGCCGGTGTAGAACACGTTCGGCGACATCTCTTCCCCTTCGTATTGCACCGGATAGAACAGCAAACCGTTCAACTCTTCGAATACCGGCAGTACCGATTTACGCGACACCGACGTCCAGCAACCAAACACCACGGCGACTTTATCTTGGGTCAGTAATTGACGCGCTTTTTCGGCGAATAACGGCCAGTTTGAGGCCGGGTCAACCACCACCGGTTCCAGCTTTTTACCCAACACGCCGCCGTGGGCGTTGATGTCATCAATGGTCATCAGCGCGATGTCTTTCAGCGGCGTTTCAGAGATCGCCATGGTGCCTGACAGCGAATGCATGATACCGACTTTAATGGTGTCGGCGGCTTGCGCGCCCCATGCCAGACCCATGCTGACTACGGTGGCGGAGAGGGCAAAAGCTTTAATAAAATGTCGACGTTGCATAGATGTATCCTCTGTAAATGCCTGTTAGCTAAGAGAAAGCCGTTATGGTGAAAGTCGAAAAAATTTTTATAAAAGTCATGATGGGTTGCCCTCATCATTTCGGGCCTGATGCAGCATATGCAGTGTGATTTTGCGCACCTCGGCTTTACTGACGGCGATATGGTCTTGGAGTTGGCGTTGGGCCTCCTGGGTTTGTTGCTGCAAAATGGCGAGCAAAATGCTCGCGTGTTCGTTATAGGTCGCATCGATGCGCGGCGCTTTGGTGAAGTCGAGGCGGCGAATAATGCGAATTTTTTCGGTTAAATCGCGGTGGATCCTCGCCATTTCGTCGTTACCGGCGGCGGCGACCAGCGTCATATGAAAAGCTTCGTCATGACGCGACACTTCCTGACCGTCTTCCAGACGCGGCGCCTCTATCCAGAAGGTTTTCAGTTCGCTCAGTTGCACCGGTTGCAGCGGTGGCGGCAGGGCGCACAGGCGCTTCACCGCTTCCCGCTCTAATACGATGCGCAGGTCGTATAACTGTTCGAAATAGTCGAAGTCGAACGGTCTGACCTGCCAGCCGCTGCGGAAAAACACCTCGACATAACCTTCGCGCTCCAGCCAGAACAGCGCCTGACGCACCGGCGTGCGGCTGGTTTCCATACGTTCGGCGATGTCGTTCTCACTGAAACGATCGCCCGGCAGCAGGCGAAAGTTAAAAATGTCGTCCTTCAGTTGCAGGTAAATGCGCTCCGCCAGCCCTTCAGGGCGGATTTTGTTGCGCTTTTTATCCGCAGCACCGCGGGGATCCGTCAATTGCATGGTGATTCCTGCCTGTCAAAAACGTTAAGCCGATTGCGCGACGTCCAGCCACAGCAGCGCGTCGCCCGGACCGACCGGACGGCCTTGCTGGCAACTGATTTTGCTGACGGTACCGGCACAAGGCGCGTAGACCGACAGCTCCATTTTCATCGCTTCGACCACGATCAGCGCCTGACCCTCTTCGACCTGCTGGCCCGGCTCGACCAAAATTTTCCACACGTTGCCGTTAAGATCCGCGCTGACCAAATGACCGTCCTGCTCGCCCTGATCTTCCACCACTTCCACCGCATTGGCGGCGGCCTCAACGGCCGCGCTTTCTTGCGCCGCCCAGTGGGCGACTTCGGTGGTGAAGGCGGCAGACTGACGGGCGCGGAAATCAGCGATATCGGCGGCGTTGTCGGCCAGGAATTGGGTGTATTGCGCAAAATCGAACTCGGTTTCTTCGATGCGCACCTGCGCGCGGCCTTCGCGGAACGCGTCACGCTGGGCGTCGAGTTCGGCCTCGGTGACTTCATAGAAACGCACCTGATCGAAGAAGTGCAGCAGCCACGGCTCGCCGTTTTTAAATTGCTCATTTTTGAGGAATTTGTTCCAAATCGGCAGCGTGCGGCCCACTAACTGATAACCGCCCGGCGAGTCCATGCCGTAAATGCACATGTACATGCCGCCAATGCCGACGGTGCCTTCGGCGGTGTAGGTACGCGCCGGGTTGTATTTAGAGCTGAGCAGGCGATGGCGTGGGTCAATCGGCACCGCACAAGGCGCGCCGAGATAGACGTCGCCGAGACCGAGGATCAAATAGCTGGCGTTGAAAATGATGTCTTTGACTTCCTGACGGCTCGCCAGCCCGTTGGTGCGCTGAATAAAATCGACGTTATTCGGCAGCCAAGGCGCTTCGGCGCGCACGGTTTGCTGGTAACGCTCGACCGCGCCGAGCGTGGCGGAGTCTTCAAACGCCATCGGCATATGCACGATGCGGGTAGGAATTTTGAGCTGGCTGACGTCGGCCAGATCTTGCTCCAGCGTCAGCAGATGTTGCAGCAGCGCCGACTGGTGGATCACCCGGCTGTCATAGCGAATTTGCAGCGAACGCACGCCCGGTGACAGCTCTTCGATCCCCGGCTCTGCCGCTTCGCGAATGGCTTTCATCAGCAAATACAGACGCAAGCGCAGCGCTAAATCCAGCACGTTGTCGCCATACTCGATCAGAATGTAGCCGTCACCGGCCTGACGATATTGCACCGACGGGCGCTCGGCGCTGGCGGGCAATTGAGCCAGCACGGTGGCTGATGCAGTGGTGTCCGGCAGCAAGGAGGGCGTTGCCAGCGCCATGGCGTCGATAGGGATCAGCGAATCAATGGTGCCCTGTTGTGCCAGCTCCAGCGCTTGCGCCTGTTCGAAACTGACCGGATGGAAGCGAATTTTATCGCCCGGCTTCACCTGACCGACTTTCCACAGCTCGGCTTTGGCGATGGTCACCGGACAAACGAACCCGCCTAAACTTGGCCCGTCACGGGTCAAAATCACCGGGAAGTCGCCGGTAAAGTTAATCGCGCCGATGGCGTATTCGCAGTCATGGACGTTCGACGGATGCAGCCCCGCTTCGCCGCCGTCCAGTCGTGCCCACTGCGGTTTCGGGCCGGTTAAACGCACCCCAAGGCGGTTAGAGTTGTAGTGAACCTGCCATTCGGCAGCGAAGAACGCGTCGATGGATTCTTTGGTGAAGAAGTCGGGCGCGCCGTGCGGCCCGTACAACACGCCGATATTCCACAGGTTGCCGTAGGTCGGCACGATGTCTGGCGCGGCGGCTTGCGGTAAGTCCACCGGCGCTGGCGTAGTGCAGGCGGCTAATTCTGGTTGGGAAAGGGTCAGCATGTCGGCGACGCGCAGAGTGCGCCCGGCATGACCGCCAAACTGGCCGAGGGCGAAGGTTGAACGGCTGCCGAGATACACCGGCACGTCGAAACCGTTACGCACCGCAAGATAAGTACGGCAACCCTGCGTGGCGCGGCCCAAGGTTAAGGTCTGACCGGCTTTGACCTCCACCGGCTGCCAGTAAGCGACCGTTTCACCGTCGAGATCGGCCGGGCACGGTGCACCGGTCAGCGCGATAGTGGCGTCGCAGTGAAAGCGCAGCGTCGGCCCTTGCAGGGTGAATTCAAGACCTGCGGCGTCGAGATGGTTACCGACGATGCGGTTCGCCAAGCGGAAGGCAAAATCGTCCATCGGGCCAGACGGCGGTACGCCGATATCCCAATAACCGAGGCGGCCGGGGTAATCCTGAATGCTGCTGTAGGTGCCGGGGGCGAGCACTTCCACGGCCTGCGGCGCGTACTCGAAGCTGTCGAGCATCCGCGTCCACATTTCGCCCTGATGGAACACCGGCGTGGCGACCACCTGACGTAAATAATCAATGTTGCTGCTGATGCCGTGCAAACGGGTGGCGGCCAGTGCGCGGGACATTTTTTCCAGCGCCTCCTGACGGTCTTTGCCATGCACGATCAGCTTGGCGATCATCGGGTCATAAAACGCCGAGACTTCGCTGCCGGTAGAGACCCAGCCGTCCACGCGCACGTCGTCGGGGAACACCACTTCGGTCAGCACGCCGGGGCTTGGCTGGAAGTTTTTCAGCGGATCTTCAGCATAAATACGCACTTCCATCGATGCGCCCTGCGGGGCTTTTTCCATGGCGGCCCAGTCGAGCGGTTCATCCGCCGCGACGCGCAACATGCATTCGATCAGGTCCAGACCGGTGACCATTTCGGTGACGGGATGCTCCACCTGCAAGCGGGTATTCACTTCGAGGAAATAGAATTCGTTACGCGCCGGGTCGAAAATGAATTCGACGGTGCCCGCACTGCGATAATTGACCGATTCGCCCAGTTGCACGGCGGCGCGGTGCAGCGCTTCGCGGGTGGCCTGCGGTAGGTTCGGGGCAGGGGTTTCTTCCACCACTTTCTGGTTGCGGCGTTGCAGCGAACAGTCACGCTCACCGAGTGCCACCACGCGGCCTTTGCCATCGCCAAAGATCTGTACTTCGACATGGCGGGCGCGGTCGACAAAGCGCTCTAAAAATACGCCAGCGTCGCGGAAAAAGTGCTCGCCCAGACGCTTCACGCTGTCCCAGGCGGCCAGCAGCGCCGGTTCGTCATCGCAGCGCGTTAAGCCAATACCGCCGCCGCCCGCCGTGCTTTTGAGCATGATCGGATAACCGATGTGAGTCGCGGCGATCACCGCGTCTTCAAGACTTGCAAGCAAACCGGTGCCCGGCGTCATCGGCACATTGGCCGCACCGGCCAGTTCGCGGGCGCGGTGTTTTAGGCCGAATTCACGAATTTGCTCGGCGCTTGGGCCGATAAACGCAATGTCGGCGGCGTGGCAGGCATCGGCGAATTCGGCGCTTTCGGACAGGAATCCGTAGCCCGGATAAATCGCCTGTGCGCCGGTTTCTTTAGCGGCCGCCAGAATTTTCTCGATCACCAAATAGCTGTCGCTGGCCTTGTCGCCACCCAACGCGATGGCAATGTCGGCGTCAGTCACGTGCGGCGCATTGCGGTCGGCATCGGAATAGACGGCGACGCTGGTCACGCCGAGGCGCTTCAAAGTACGGATGGCGCGGCAGGCGATTTCACCGCGGTTGGCGATTAAAACGGTAGTGAACATAGTCGCGGTTCCTCAGGCGTGATGCAGAGCGGCGAGGTGAGAGATGTAGCTTCTCCAGCCGCCAAAATGGGTAATGTCAGTGGCGTCAGCAATCGCCCACGGCTCGCAGATAAAGCCTTTCACCGTGCGGCCATCGGCCAGTTGCAGAGATCCAATGCCGAGTGGGGCGGGGATCTCCGCCACAAACTCGCCAAAGCGCGCCAGCGGGATGTCCCACAGTTCGACGATAATCGCGCTGCCGCCTTCGGCCTTCACCAGACCCGGCTTTGGCGGCTGGGTATTGGCGAGGGCGAACAGTTTGTAGCTGTTCGCGGTGGTGGTTTGCTCGACGCGCACCGCATTGCGGCGGGTCAGTTGGAAATTGAGCGGCATGCCGGTCAGATGTGCGCCGACCACCGCCACGCGGACGTGATCTTTGCTAACCGGCAGTTCGCCCGCCAAGGCGTTGGCGCTGAGTTCGCGCCCGGTCGCGCCCAGCGGTAAACCGAGATTTTGCTGCCACTGGCAGCCAAACGCCGCCAGCGCGTCGTCGTGCCAGGCGGGAGCAATCAGCGTGATGCCGGACGGTAAGCCGTCGGCACGAATACTGGCCGGCAGCGCCAATGCTGACAGATCGGCCAGATTGGTGAAGTTGGTGTAGGTGCCGAACTGTGAGTTGTAGAGCACCGGCTCCTGCGCCATTTCATCTAATGTGCGGATGGTCGGCGAAGTCGGGACGATCAGGGCGTCAAAACCTTCCAGCGCCAGATTGATTTTACGTGCCAGCTCGGCGCGCAGATATTCAGCGCGCCATGCGTCGCAGGCGCTGTATTTCAGACCATTAGCCACGATGCCGCGCACGACAGGGTCCATGGCTTGCGGGGATTCTTCGAAAATTTTCCCCACCGCCACGGTGCGCTCGGCCACCCACGCGCCGTAATACAGCTGTTCCGCCAGTTCGCGGAACGGCGTGAAGTCAATCGGTACCAACGTGACGCCGCGGGTGGTCAGGCGTTCCAGCGCCTGGTCGAAAGCTAATTCGGCCTGCGCATCGCCAAAAAATTCCAGACTGTTGGGCACGGCGAAACGCGGGTGCGGCGACATGGCGACCGGCGCGGTGCGCGGATTGGCGCGCGAATAGGCGTCGGCGGCGTCATAACCGCCCGCCGCATGCGCCACGGCGTGGGCATCGGCGACGGTCAGGGCGAAAATCGACACCGCGTCGTTCAGACGGCAAGCGGGCACCACACCGTTGTTCGACAACCAGCCTTTGGTCGGTTTCAGGCCGACGACGTTATTGAATCCGGCAGGCACGCGACCGGAACCGGCGGTGTCAGTTCCCAACGAAAACGCCACCAGACCTCGCGCCAGCACGGAGGCCGAGCCGGAGCTGGAGCCGCCGCTAACATAATCAGGATTGAAGGTGTTGCGTACCGCGCCGTGCGGCGAACGGGTGCCGACTAAACCGGTGGCGAACTGGTCGAGGTTGGTTTTGCCGACCACGATCGCCCCTTTGGCGCGCAAATTGGCGACCACGGTGGCGTCGTCTTGCGCGGTATAGGTGAATTCAGGGCAGGCGGCGCTGGTGGGCCAGCCGCCGACGTCGATATTGTCTTTCACCGCAAAAGGCACGCCGTACAGCGGCAGTGCGTTGAGTGAGCCGTTGGCGTCGCGGCGAAGCTGCTCGAGATGCGCGCACTGGGCGTCAATCTGGGCTTGCGTTGCCAAATATAACCAGGCGTTGTCTTGCGGATTAAGGCTTGCCAATACGTCCGACAGCGAACTGCGCAAACTGTCAGGTGCAGAAAGGTAATGCTGCTGCCATTCACGCAGGGTGAAGGCATGAAAGGGTGAAGTCGCGGTGCGTTGGCTGTCGTTCATTGGTTGAATTCCATCTGGTACACAAGATTGAATTCACTAAAGCAAAGGCTGTGCCATATTTTTTGTTATTGATTAACAACGTTTTTTAATGAGATTGCGAGGGTGTTGCACCAATGCTGCTGTGCAATTGAGCGAAAATAGCGCGGGTTTTTGTAGGATTTGCACCGCCTAAGAACGCGGCGAAAATAAAATAATCGTCACCCAGACCGTAATGCGCTTAAAAAATGCTTGCGATAATATAGTGCGCTATATATATTGAGTCTCATGAAGACCAAAACTGATTTACCGATACCCGCCAATGCCCTGTTACATCTGGATCAACAGATGTGTTTCGCGCTGTACTCCGCGAATCTGGCATTGCACAAAGTCTACCGTAAGCTGCTGGGCGAGCTGGATCTGACCTACCCGCAATATCTGGTGATGCTGGTGCTGTGGCAGCGCGACGAGGTAACGGTTTCTGACATTGGTGAAAAGCTATTCCTTGATTCTGCCACGCTGACTCCGCTGCTAAAACGTCTGGAAACCGCCGGATGGTTACTGCGCCAGCGTGCTAAAACCGATGAACGTCAGGTGATCATTACCTTGACCGATGCCGGTAAAGCGCTGAAAGAGAAGGCGCAAGGCATTCCTGAAGCGGTGATGTGCGCCACCGAATGCGATATTGATGAAATGGTCGCGCTGAAAAGCCAGCTTGAATCTTTGCGTGAAAAGCTGAAAGACAAATCCTGAGCCTTCGCGCCTTCAGGGAAACAGACATTCTTTTGCAGTAACCAGACAGACCGGAGAATCATGCCGAGTTTGTCTTGAATGATTAAACAAGTAGTGCGCGATTTAATAGCGTTATTTCCATGTAAGCTTTATATGAACTCTCATCTGACCCAATAAGGAACGAATGATGTCTATCGAAAAAGTGTTGTACCGTGCTCATGTGACCGCAACCGGTGGCCGTGATGGTCGTGCTGTTTCTGACGATAATCTGCTGGAAGTGAAACTGGGTCTGCCAAAAGAGATGGGCGGCCTGGGCGGCGCAACGAACCCTGAGCAACTGTTTGGCGCGGGTTATGCGGCCTGCTTCATCGGTGCGCTGAAAGCCGTTGGCGCCAAAGAAAAAGTGAAAATCCCTGCAGACACTAAAATTGACGCGTCGGTGGGCATCGGTGAAATCCCGGGCGGTTTTGGTCTGGAAGTGACCCTCGATATTACGTTGCCAGGTCTGGAGCGCAGTGAGGCCGAAGCGCTGGTGGCTAAAGCGCATCAGGTTTGCCCGTACTCTAACGCCACGCGCGGCAACATTGATGTCACGCTGAACGTAAAATAATAGCGTCAGCATAAAAACCGCTGTTAACCGGCGTTTTACTCGCTATCAGGAGGCTTCGGCCTCCTTTTTTCATCTTTAAATCTCCCTCATGTTGTCCCACTCTGGCTGATTGAGCATGACCCCGTGCGGATCATTCTGGAAATCCTCGCCAAATCTCGTTTCTGACCAATATCTCTGAACGAGTTGCGACTAACCATGTCACAATGCTTCAGAATCTTTCAAATACCGCGTGGAAAAGTACACTACATGAATAGAGTGAAGACTCTATCGCAGCAAAATCTCTCCTTCTTGTTAGCGATCTACATCGGCATTTTCCTCAATGTCTCCGTTTTTTACCGCCGCTTCTCGCCAATGGCCCAGGGTATCAAGCTTACCGAGGTGATTCAGGCTGTCACTGAAGTGGTCGTCATCGTCTTGTTTACCTTCTTTATTTTGCGATTGCTCTCGTTGGGCGGGCGCATTTTCTTTCGTATTGTCGCCAGTTTATTGCTGCTGATTTCGGTGGCGGCCAGCTATTACATGGTGATGTTCAACGTGGTGATTGGTTACGGCATCATCGCGTCGGTGATGACCACCGACATTGATCTCAGTAAAGAAGTGATTGGCTGGACTTTCTTCCTGTGGATAGCAGTAGTCAGCGCCATTCCTCTGATACTTATTTGGAAAAATGATCTGCGTTTAACGCTGATTGAGCAGATAAAAACGCCGGGGCAGCGTTTGTTACCCTTCGCGATTTTACTGGCCGTGGTGGCGCTGGTGTGGCTGCCGCTGCGGATGTTGGACCGCCAGCAAAGTCTCAATGAGAAGCTCACGAACATCGATTTACCGAGCTACGGCGGCGTGGTGGCGCACTCCTATTTGCCGTCAAACTGGCTGGCGGCATTGGGGTTGTTCGCCTACACCCAAGTGAATGAAAGCAACGATACCGATAATTTGTTGGACCCGGCGAAGCAGTTTACCTACGTCGCACCGGCAGATATCGACCAGACCTATGTGGTATTTATCATTGGTGAGACCACCCGCTGGGACCATATGGGCCTGCTAGGGTATGAACGCGATACGACGCCGCGCATGTCGAAAGAAGAAAACCTGGTGGCGTTTCGTGGTCACTCCTGCGACACCGCAACCAAGCTGTCGCTGCGGTGTATGTTTGTGCGAGAAGGCGGGGCGGAAAATAACCCGCAGCGCACCCTGAAAGAGAAGAACGTGTTCTCGGTGTTAAAGTCACTCGGGTTCAGCTCTGAGCTGTTCGCGATGCAAAGCGAAGTGTGGTTCTACAATAATACCAACACCGACAATTACTCGTTCCGCGAGATTATCGCCTCTGAAAAGCGCAACGACGGCAAACCGGTGGATGACATGCTGCTGGTGAACGAGTTGCAGGAGTCGCTGAAGAACCATCCGCAGGGCAAGCATCTGGTTATCCTACACACCAAAGGCTCACACTATCTCTATTCGCAACGTTATCCACGCAGCTTTGCGCGTTATATGCCGGAATGTATGGGGGTGGATCGCTCTTGCACCAAAGCGCAGTTAATTAACGCCTTCGATAACAGCGTGCTCTATACCGATACCTTTATTGGCAATGTGATCGACCAGTTGCGTAATAAAAAGGCGCTGGTGTTTTATGCCGCCGACCATGGTGAGTCAATCAATGAAAACTCGCATCTGCACGGTACGCCGCGCGAAATGGCACCGCCCGAGCAGTTCCGCGTGCCGATGATTGTCTGGGCGTCCGACGCTTTCCTGGCTCAACCGGACCATAAGCAGGCGTTTGACCAGCTAAAAGCTCAGCAGCGCGTTGGCGGTGAAAAGCGCCATGAGGAGCTGTTTGACTCGATTCTGGGCTGTCTGGGGTATACGTCTGCCAATGGCGGAATCAACCCGGCGAATAATTGGTGCGCGAAACCTCAGGCAACGGCAGGGAGTTAAGCCTGAAAACCGCTGTTTCGCTGGATTTCTAAGCAGTCAGCGTCAGTGTTATAAAAAGGCGTTGACGCTCTGAACCAGCAGCAGTAACATGCGCTCCGATTCGGCGAGTAGCGCAGCTTGGTAGCGCAACTGGTTTGGGACCAGTGGGTCGGAGGTTCGAATCCTCTCTCGCCGACCACATTCGAAAAAACCTGCTTTTTAAAGCAGGTTTTTTTTCGTCCATACCAAACCCAGCACCCTGATGTTGAGTTCCACTTCTGGCGTTTCAGAGTATTTCTGAATATGCCCTGTTTTCGTGTTTAATGATGCCGCCTGCTCACCGCACCAAAAAAGAGCAAAGGCCCTATTTTGGCCCGTATCTGCACCCTTTTATCTCGTGTTGACTTCGACTTATCTCATCCCTCCTCAGCATTTTCCGCTGGCATTTGGCCTGATCACACAAATAACCGTTCATATAACCATCATTTGGCAAGAAATTTTTTTTGAATTAAAACGGGGTAATTGGCTGGTTAACTTACGTTAGGCAGGTGAATCGGTTGACTTTATTGTCCAGAGTTGGACTTTAATCCTGCAAATGTTAAGGAAAGGTTTTTTTATGTTTGTTTGTTGTAACTCACAGTCTTTGTAAATGCCTATTGGTTATATTGACGTCATCCATCAGAGTTGCCAAATTGATAGCCCGAAGTATGACCAGAAGATTTTTCAGGTAATTATTTGTAACGTTAAGTTTACGATTTTTGTCAGAGAAAACGCTCGTATAGCGTCCCCCTTTCTGGAAAGACTTTCCGCAGCGAATTGGGCAACACAACCACCCGTCAATAAAAAATAAAGGGTGGCGTGAGCTGCAAATACAACACACACATCCACATCACCATTAAATAGATGGAGCACAAGCGATGAAGATCTCCTTGGGTAAAGCAGGGCTACTGAAATTCAGTATGGGCCTGATTGCGTTGACCGTGGCGGCCAGCGTACAAGCCAAAACATTAGTTTATTGTTCTGAAGGTTCGCCTGAAGGCTTTAACCCGCAGTTATTCACCTCTGGTACCACCTACGATGCCAGCTCCGTGCCTATCTACAACCGTCTGGTTGAATTCAAAATCGGTACCACTGAACTTGAGCCAGGTCTGGCTGAGAAGTGGGACATCTCCGCAGACGGCAAAACCTACACCTTCCATCTGCGCAAAGGCGTGAAATGGCAGGACAGCGCTGATTTCAAACCAACGCGTGATTTCAACGCCGATGACGTGGTGTTCTCCTTTGAACGTCAGTTAGACAAAAACAATGCTTACCACGGTGTTTCTGGCGGCAGCTATGAATACTTCGAAGGTATGGGCATGGGCGACTTGATCAACAAGATCGTCAAAGTCGATGACAACACCGTTCAGTTCGTGCTGAACCGTCCAGAATCGCCATTCCTGGCAGACTTGGGCATGGACTTCGCGTCTATCCTGTCTGCGGAATACGCGGACAAAATGCTGGCCGCGAAAACCCCTGAGAAAGTTGACCTGAACCCAATCGGTACCGGTCCATTCCAGTTGCTGCAATACCAGAAAGATTCTCGCATTCTGTATAAAGCCTTCCCAGGCTACTGGGGCACCAAGCCGAAGATCGACCGCTTAGTGTTCTCTATCACGCCAGATGCCTCTATCCGTTATGCGAAACTGCAGAAAAACGAATGTCAGGTGATGCCATTCCCGAACCCGGCTGACATCGCAGCAATGAAGAAAGACAAAACCATCAACCTGATGCAACAACCGGGTCTGAACGTCGGTTATGTCTCCTTCAACACTGAGAAAAAACCACTGGATGAGGTGAAAGTGCGTCAGGCACTGACTCTGGCTGTGAACAAACAAGCCATCATCGATGCGGTATATCAAGGTGCTGGCTCTGCGGCTAAGAACCTGATCCCACCAACCATGTGGGGCTACAACAAAAACGTGGTTGATTACACCTATGACCCTGCAAAAGCCAAAGAACTGCTGAAAGAGTCGGGCCACGCCGATGGTTTCTCCATCGACCTGTGGGCCATGCCTGTTCAACGTCCGTACAACCCGAATGCTCGCCGTATGGCTGAGATGATTCAGGCTGACTGGGCGAAAGTCGGCGTTAAAGCCAACATCGTGACCTACGAGTGGGGCGAGTATCTGAAACGCGCCAAAGCGGGTGAGCATCAGGCTGTGATGATGGGCTGGACCGGCGACAATGGGGACCCGGACAACTTCTTCGCCACCCTGTTTAGCTGTGCTGCAGCGAAAGACGGTTCTAACTACTCTCGCTGGTGTTACAAGCCGTTTGAAGACCTGATCCAGCCTGCTCGCGCAGAGTCTGATCACGCTAAACGTGCTGCATTGTACGAGCAAGCTCAGGTTGTGATGCATGACCAAGCGCCTGCGCTGATCGTTGCTCACTCCACCGTGTACGAACCTGTGCGTAAAGAAGTGAAAGGCTATGTGGTTGATCCACTGGGCAAACACCACTTCGAGAATGTTTCTATCGAGTAATGTCTTCACTCGACTTTCAGATTCATTCGTAAAGAAAGCAATGTGAGTTAACAATAAGCCCGGCGAGCTACGGTTCTCCGGGCATTTTATACAAGAGAGTACGGGATATGTTTCAGTTCATACTCCGACGTTTGGGGTTAGTTATCCCAACGTTTATCGGCATAACTTTGCTGACTTTTGCCTTCGTGCACATGAT
>Ga0066791_10000566_pt1 | contig 13602 bp, 10 predicted proteins | sample OrgsoiDNA2013051_FD_70944 | JGI IMG/M metagenome (GOLD analysis project Ga0066791, IMG submission 70944) | Permafrost soil microbial communities from the Arctic, to analyse light accelerated degradation of dissolved organic matter (DOM) -... | ecosystem: Environmental > Terrestrial > Soil >...
CCGACATGGCGTGCTACATGGCCAAGGAAAAGGGCCGCAACCGTGTGCAGGTCTACCACGCGGATGACTCGGAGTTGTCCCTGCGTTTTGGCGAGATGGCTTGGGTGCAGCGCCTGCACATGGCGTTGGAGGAGAATCGCTTTTGCCTTTACGCCCAGGAAATCTCTGCGCTGGGCCAAACCGATGGCGGCAATGGCCATATTGAAATCCTGCTGCGCCTGCACGACGAGGCCGGCCGTATCATCCTTCCCGACAGCTTTATCCCGGCCGCCGAACGTTACGGTTTAATGACTTCACTGGACCGCTGGGTGGTAGAAAACGTATTCAAGATCATCGCCCGTTGCATGCATGAGCGTGCAGGCCGACCTATGGCCATGTGTGCGATAAATCTGTCAGGGATAACTATTGGAGATGACGATTTTCTTGGGTTTTTACGTGAAAAATTCGAGGCTTACAGCATTCCGCCTGAAATGATTTGTTTTGAAATAACCGAAACCAGCGCTATAGCGAATTTGGGCAGTGCAATTCGCTTTATTAATGAACTCAAAGCCTTAGGTTGCCATTTTTCGCTCGACGATTTTTGTGCCGGAATGTCCTCATTCGCCTATCTGAAACATTTACCTGTAGACTTCCTGAAGATCGATGGAAGTTTCGTAAAGGATATGCTGGACGACCCGATTAACCGCGCTATGGTCGAAGTGATCAACCACATCGGCCATGTCATGGGTAAGCGCACAATTGCCGAGTTTGTTGAAACACCGCAAATCGAACAGGCGTTACTGGAGATAGGTGTGGATTACGCTCAGGGCTACCTGATTGAACGCCCGCAATTGTTTACCTTTGATAGCTTGCAGTGTCGACCTGTGCGGCCGCAGCCTCTGTTGTTCAAGGCGCCCGGCACATTCCGCTGAAACTTTGCTGGTCTGTACAATCACACTTAAAAAGGAGCCTTACAGTGATCGACACATTCAACAGAACCGGCCCGCTTATGGAAGCCTCGAGTTACCCCGCCTGGGCGCAGCAATTGATCCAGGACTGTAGCGAGAGCAAGCGCCGAGTTGTCGAACACGAACTGTATCAGCGCATGCGTGACAACACGCTCAGCGCCAAGACCATGCGCCATTACCTTATCGGTGGCTGGCCAGTGGTTGAACAGTTTGCCTTGTACATGGCACAAAACCTGACCAAGACCAAGTTTGCCCGTCATCCTGGGGAGGATATGGCGCGCCGGTGGTTGATGCGCAATATTCGCGTGGAGCTCAACCACGCCGACTATTGGGTGCATTGGGCCCGCGCCCACGGCGTCAGCCTCGAAGAGCTGCAAGCGCAGAACGTACCGCCTGAACTGCACGCACTGAGCCATTGGTGCTGGCATACCAGCTCGGCCGATTCGTTGATTGTCGCGATTGCCGCAACCAACTACGCGATCGAAGGTGCAACCGGGGAGTGGTCAGCGGTGGTGTGCTCGACCGGTGTGTACGCGGCAGCCTTCCCTGAGGAAGACCGCAAGCGCGCCATGAAGTGGTTGAAGATGCACGCGCAGTATGACGACGCCCACCCATGGGAAGCGCTGGAAATCATCTGCACCCTGGCCGGGATGAACCCCAGCAAAGCCCTGCAGGTAGAGCTGCGCCAGGCGGTATGCAAGAGCTACGACTACATGTATCTGTTCTTGGAAAGCTGCATGCGGTTGGAGAACGAAAAAGCAAAGGCGCCTGCGGCCGCTCGCGAGCGTCAGGTTCGCGTCGCCAGCGAGGCGTGATGTAAGCGTGATGGCGGGGTGTTTACCCCGCCATTGCCAAGCGGTTGCGGCCTTCGCGCTTGGCCACGTACAAAGCGTTGTCGGCACGGCGCAACAGGCTTTCGGCAGACTCTGCGGCCAACAGCGTCGAGCACCCCAGGCTCACGGTCAGCTCGACCCGTGTGGTATCCGCCCAATAGTCCTGAGCTTGTGCCGCCTTGCGCAGGCGCTCGCCGACCATACCTGCCGCGTCCCGGCCGGTGTTGGAGAGCAGGATCAAAAACTCTTCCCCGCCAAATCGAAACACCATGTCGACATTGCGCAGCTGGCTTTTGATCGCCCCGGCCACAGCGCGCAGTACGGTGTCGCCGGTTGCATGGCCGTGAGTGTCGTTGATCTTCTTGAAGTGATCGATATCCAGCATCAGTAGAGACAACGGGTTCATGTGCCGCCGGGCCATGTCGATCTCGCGTTGCAGGGTCTGGTCCATGGCGACGCGATTACCGGTTTCGGTCAACGGGTCACGCAGAGCGCTGCGAGTGGCGGCGCGGTAGAGCAGGGCGTTGCGCATCGGATAAAGCAACGTCGCCAGCAGCGCTTCAAGCTGGACCAGTTCGTCTTCCAGCAGGCGTTGATTGCGTCGAAATATCAGCTCGCCCAAGTGCTCACCTTCATGGCTCAAGGCATAGCTCACCGAGTGGTGGCCGCGATGGCCAAATTCCAGGCGCAGGTCGCTGGCTTCGTGGCGATACTGCAACGCATCCAAAGGCACCAGGCGCTGAATCTCGCGAAAGAACAGCCCAAGGATCCGCTGGGGCTCCAGGCTGACTTGCAATTGTTGGCTCAATTGCTGACGAAGTTGGGCGAACGACGCTGGTCGACGGGGTGGCAGGAGGGACGGCTGACCAAAGCCCAGGCGTTGCAATTTGGCACTGTCGAAGTCAATTGCGTGAGTCTGGGTCGGTGTTTTCATAAGCTATCTGCCTCTAAGCACTTAACTGTCTTACAGGCTGCGTGAGAGTGGCGAGTGCCAAGCGTCTTACTGTTCCTTCAGTTCCGTAAAACATTGGTAACAGTTTAAACCGCTTTACCAGGGGTTATAACCCCTGGGTACTGCCGCACGTCTTGTCATCGCTTAACCTGCTTGAAAGGGATTAGAGCGAGATTCATGCCATTTCGTTTAACTTAATAAAACTCCTTATAAATCAACGACCGTTTTACAGAGTAAAAACAGTCGTTGGGTACTGACGTCAGTTATTTGGCTGATTGAACCAGCGTAGTGCTGTCAATCTGATCAATCGACGTCACGCCGGTCAGTGTCATGGCCACGCGCATCTCCTTGGCGAAGATGTCCAGCAGGTTTTCAACGCCGTGCTGGCCATCGGCAGCCAATGCATAGGCCGTCGCGCGTCCCAGCAGGCAGGCCTTGGCACCCAGTGCGAGCATGCGCACCACATCCAGCCCGGAACGGATGCCCGAGTCGACCAGTACCGTCAGGTCATCGCCAACCCCATCGGCAATCGGCGGCAAGGCTCTGGCGGTAGAGAGCACGCCATCAAGCTGACGGCCGCCGTGGTTGGAGACCACGATACCGTCGGCGCCGAAACTCACCGCATCCTTGGCGTCCTGTGGGTCGAGAATGCCTTTGATGATCATCGGGCCTTTCCAGAATTCACGGATCCACTCCAGGTCTTTCCAGCTGATCGACGGGTCGAAGTTGTTGGCCAGCCAGCCGATGTAATCTTCCAGATGAGTCGGCTTGCCGAGGTATTTTGAGATGTTGCCCAGGTCGTGCGGGCGGCCCATCAGGCCTACGTCGAAGGCCCATTGCGGTTTGGTGACCGCCTGCAGCATGCGTCGCGACGCCGCGAACGGCCCGGACATGCCGGAGTGGGCATCGCGGTAACGCGCGCCAGGCGTCGGCATGTCCACGGTGAATACCAGTGTGGTGACCCCGGCAGCCTGCGCGCGCTCCAGCGCATTGCGCATAAATCCACGGTCCTTCAGCACATAGAGCTGGAACCAGATCGACTGCGGGCTCTGCGATGCCACTTCTTCAATCGAGCACACCGACACCGTCGACAAGCAAAACGGAATGCCCTGGTTCGCCGCTGCCTTTGCCGCTTGCACCTCACCACGCCGCGCGTACATGCCGGTAAGCCCCACCGGGCTCAGAATCACGGGCATGGCCAGTTCCTGGCCGAACAGGTGGGTCTTGAGGCTCAGGTTGTCGACGTTGCGCAGGATACGCTGGCGCAGGCTGATCTCGGCCAGGTCCGAACTGTTGGCGCGCATCGTGTGCTCGGCGTAGGCGCCGCCGTCGATGTAGTCGAACAGAAAGCGCGGCAGCTTGCGCTTGGCGGCGGCGCGGTAATCGGAAGCGGACGAGATGATCATCAACAGTGTCTCCACAAGGCAAGGTGGGTTCAGCATAAGGAAATATCTGGCATGATAAAAACAACTTTTATCGCTAGTAGCCAGTCGCTAAAGGAATACCGATGAACCTCAGAACGCTGCGCGCCTTTGTCGAAGTGGTGCGCCAGGGCGGTTTCTCCCAGGCGGCCCAAGTGGTGTCCCTGACACAGTCCACCGTGAGCAAGGCGGTCAAGACGCTGGAGGATGAATTGGGTACGCCGTTGCTCAATCGCCTGGGCCACAGGAACGAACTGACCGCCGCTGGCGAAATTGCCTACCGCCGCGCGCTGGTGTTGCTCGCTGAACGCAACGATTTGGTGGCCGAGATCAACGACCTGCGCGGGCTCAAGCGCGGCGTATTGCGAATTGGCTTGCCGCCCGTGGGCTGCGGCGTGTTGTTTGCCGCGATGTTCGCCGCTTACCGCAGGCTGTACCCGGATATCGATATCGAGCTTACCGAGTATGGCAGCAAGAAATTGCGTGAATGCCTGGAAGCCGGGGAGGTCGATCTGGCGGCGCTGCTGTTGCCCATGGATGAAGATTTCGACTATCAGTCAGTGCGCAACGAACCCTTGATGGCCGTGCTGCCCATGAGCCATCCACTCGCCCAACGCACACGTATTGATTTCAACGACTTGGCGGATTCGCCGTTTATCCTGTTCGAAGCGGGTTTTGCCCTGAATGCCAAGATTCTTGCCGCCTGTGAACGCAAAGGCGTGACGCCGAGGGTGACGGCCCGCAGCGGCCAGATCGACTTTATCGTCGACTTGGTGGCGGCGGGGCTAGGCGTCGCTTTTCTGCCGCGCATGCTTGCGCACAAGCATCAACAACCCGGCATCGCCTTGATTGCCCTGGACGAGGCGCACACTGATTGGCACATCGCCCTGGCGTGGCGCGCCAGTGCGCACCTGCCGCCCGCCGCCCGCGCCTGGCTGGACCTGGCCAAGGAAATGGCCAGCCCGGTATAGACGTTCACAGCGGTTGGCCGAAGTAATTCTGGAAAATATGCCTCAGTGCTTGACTTCTTCTTTTTAATCAGTAACATACGGCGCATTCCGCGATAGCTCAGTTGGTAGAGCAAATGACTGTTAATCATTGGGTCCCTGGTTCGAGTCCAGGTCGTGGAGCCAGATAGAGAAAAGCCTGCAGAGATGCAGGCTTTTTTTTGCCTTGGATTTGACTAATGGCAGCCACCCCAACCCCTATACAACGCCCACCCCAAAGCCATAAGATGAGAAGCATTATCATTTAATGCGGATCTGACATGCACGACGACAGCATCGCTTCGCCGGTCGCCAAGCTGTATGCGAATCACCATGGCTGGCTTCGGGGTTGGTTGCATCGGCGGCTGGGGCACAGTGCCGATGCCGAAGACCTGGCACACGACACGTTTATCCGCGTGTTGCGCTCCAAGGAGGATGTGCGCGAGTTGCGCCAACCCATGGCGTTTTTGGCCACCATCGCCAATGGCTTGCTGATCAATCGCTGGCGTCGCCAAGCGATCGAGCGGGCGTACTTGGAAGCACTGGCGGCGCGGCCGCTGGCTGAGGAGCCTTCGCCGGAGGAGCGCCACCTGATGATCGAGACCTTGTTGCAGTTGGATTCGCTGCTGGTCGGGTTGTCGGCGCGGGTTCGGCAGATTTTCTTTTTGTCCCAGCTCGATGGCCTGACCTATCCGCAAATCGCCGCGCAATTGAGCCTGACGGTGGCCCAGGTGCAGCGGGCCATGAGCAAGGCGTTCAGTGTGTGCTACGCGAGTCGCTTTGAATGAGGGGCGCTGCAGTTGACCCGCGCGTGCGCGACCGTGCAATCGATTGGCTGGTGCGGATGCAGTCCGGGTTGATGAGCGCCGGTGATCATCAAGCGCTGCAGCAGTGGCGTCAGGTGAGTGCCGAGCATGAGCATGCGTGGCAGCGGGTAAGCAGCTTGCCGTTGATGCTTCAGCCGGGCGCCAATCTATTAGCCGATGCCACGGCGCGCCGGGCGTTGCAGGCGGCCGGGGCTGATCCGCAGCGTCGTCGCCAGGTGCTCAAGTGTTTGCTGGCGTTGGGGCTGCTGGGTGGGATCTCCTGGCAAACGGCGGATTCCACGTTGGTGCGTTCGGCATTGGCGAGCTATCGCACGCGCGTTGGCGAGCGGCGGCACTGGGCCCTGGCGGATGGCTATTCGCTGTGGCTAAACACCGCCAGTGCGGTAAACCTGGACTTGGGCGCAGGGCAACGCAGCGTGGAGCTGGTCGAGGGCGAACTGGCCCTGGATACCCCGGCCGGGTCTGCGTCGCTGGAACTGCTGACCCCCAACGCGGTGCTCTACAGCCATGGCGCCCACCTGCTGGTGCGTCATGATCGCCAAGGCACCCGGGTGACGGTGTTGCGCGGGCTGGCGCAAGTGAGCACGCGGCGTCAGCCGACGCCGGTGCCGTTGCAGGCAGGCTGGCAGATGCAGGTGGACGAGCGTGGGGCAGGGCGCCCGAGCCCCGTCGATCGGGTGCTGGCCCAGGCCTGGATGCGCGGCATCCTGCCTGCCGAGCGCATGCGCCTGGACCACCTGTTGGCTGAGCTGTCGCGCTATCGCCCAGGCTTACTGCGTTGCAGCGAGGCGGTGGCCGCCCTGCGCATCACTGGCAGTTTCCAGCTGGACGATACCGATGCAGCGCTCGCGTTGGTCGCCAACACGTTGCCGGTGCGTATCGAGCGAAGAACGCGTTACTGGGTGACGGTGGTGCCTGCGTGAAGTTTTTTTTTCGCGGCGCGATAGTTTTTTCGATCTGGCTTGGCCTTTAGGTATTACCCACCGGCACAGGTGGGTTTCAACCCCTAGGAGCCTTGCATGATTTCCCCCGCTCGTGTCTTGCGTACCCATACATTCAGCTTGCTGTTTTTGAGTTTACAGCCGCTCTACGGTGAGCTGGTTTTTGCCGCCGGCGAACGCCCTTACCGAATTAGCGCCGGCCCGCTGGATCAAGTGCTGTCGCGCTTTGGTGCCGAGGCGGGCATCAGCATGGCGGGCAGTGCGCTGCTTACGGCCGACAAGACCAGCCACGGGCTGCAGGGGGAGTACAACATTGAGTCGGGCCTGACCCAACTGCTCTCAGGCACTGGCCTGGGCTATCAGCGCCAGGCCGACGGCGGCTATGTCTTGCGTGCGCATCAAGGTGCAGTCCTGCTGCCGACGCAAAAGGTCACGGGCGAAAATCTCGACGAGGAAGACGTCTACCGCGCGCCGCGCTCATCGGTGTACATCTCCGGCGAAGACATGCAGCGCTTTGGCGTGGTCTCTGTGGGCGACGTGCTCAAGGGCCAGCCGGGCGTGCAGGTCGGCGACAGCCGCAATGGTGGCGGGCTGGATGTGAATATCCGCGGCATCCAGGGCCAGAGCCGGGTGGCGGTCACGGTGGATGGGTCGCAGCAGGCGCTGGATGTCTATCGCGGTTATGCCGGTACCCAGCAGCGCAGTTACATCGACCCGGACATGATCAGCGACATCACGATCGACAAGGGCCCCAGCCTGACCTCCAGTGCCATCGGCGGCACGGTGAAAATGCGCACCCTCACGGTCGACGACATCCTCAAGGACGGCCAGACCATCGGCCTGCGCCTCAAGGGCGACCTGTGGAACAACGGCGTCGCTCCAGCCTCCCGAGACCCGCATTCCAAGACCGAAGACCTGTACTCGGAACCGCACCAGAGTCGCGGTGGGCTGCTCGGCTCAGAGGCGCAGGCCGGCAGCGCGGCATTTGCCTATACCCATGACTTTTTCGACGTCGTGGCGGCCTATGCCAAGCGCAACCAGGGCAATTATTTCGCCGGCAAAAAGGGCCAGGACCGCTACCGCACCTACGACCGTTGGGGCGATGAAGAAACCAGCGTGGCAACCACCTACAACGCTGGCGAAGAAGTGCTGAACTCCTCGTCGAGGACCGAATCCTTGCTGCTCAAGACCACCCTGCGTCCGGCGGACGGCCATACTTTCGACCTGGGTTACCGCCGCTATGACGGGCGCATCGGCGAGATCATGCCTTCGGATATCTTCCGCTTCGGCACCGGCGGCATCTATCAGTACCCCTTGGGCCACACCACAATCGACACCTACACCGCGCGTTACAACTACTTGCCTGCGGGTAACCCGTTGGTGGACCTGACTGCCGACCTGTGGCTCACCGATGCGCAAACCAGCCAGCTCACCTCGGTACGCGCGCCGGCGTCCCAGGCGTATCGCTCGGACCGCGCCTGGAGTCGTCAGGCTAACCAGCGTATTGGCGGCGGCCTGGCCAACACCTCGAACTGGGCGACCGACTACGGCGACTTGAAACTGGACCTGGGCGGCTCGTTCCAGCTCGAAGAGCTGCGCCCGCAAAAAGGCGTGGTCACCAACCAGGACGATATCAACGCCAACCGCATGCTGCGCGAAGGCTCGCGGCAAGAGTTCAGCTTCAATGGCAAGCTGGAGTACAAACCGGTGGACCGCCTCACGTTATGGGGCGGCGGGCGTTACACCCACTATCGCAGCAAAGACCACATCGCCAATGCCACGGCGCGCGAGGAGGAGCGTAACTTGCGCTACCTGCGGGTCTACAACGGCGGCGACTCCGGCAACATGATGTGGTTCCCGGATCAGAACGGCCAGTACACCGACGCCACCGATCCGCGGCTGACCAATGGGATTGTCTTCCAGAACACCAACTACCCCTTTGAGGGCGTTCGCTACAACGACTTTGGCGCGGTCGATTCGACGGTCTATCCGTCCCAGGTCGGCAGCGTGGTTACCGGCTATGAGTATTCGGGCAAGGCGAGCAACAGCGGAGGCGCTTTCGCTCCGGCCGTGGGCATCAATATCGAAGTGCTGCCGGACACCTTCGTCTACGCCTCCTACACCCGGGGTTTTCGTATGCCTTCGCTGTTCGAAACCAGCCAGGGCGTGTTGCAGACCATGCCCGGCAAGGGCCTGAAGCCTGAGCGTTCAAGTAACTGGGAGGTCGGCGCGAGCACGCTGCAAAAGGGGTTGTTGTTCGATGACGACTCGGCGGCGATCAAGCTGGCCTATTTCAACAACACCATCAAACACTACATCACCCGCTACTACGACCCAAGCCCGGGCTTGTGGGGCTTGATGCGCTTCAGCAACACCGACAGCTACAAGACCAGCGGCCTGGAATTGCAAACCCGCTACGATGCCGGGCGTGTATTTGCCGACCTGTCGTCCACCTACTACCTGAAGACCGAAACCTGCGATGCGGCGTTCGCGGCCACACTGCGCGCTACCAGTGACAGCTACCAGAAAACCAGTAATACGCCGAACTGCACGCCGGGCAGCTTCATGGGTTCTTACACCAACACCCAGAACCCGCCACGGTTCGCAGGCAACCTCACCACAGGCCTGCGCTTCTTCGACCAGAGCCTTACGCTCGGTACGCGCATCACCTACACCTCAGGCCCCACCGTCACCGCCGACAAACCCTGGCAGACCGGCGCCACCACGCCGCAATTGAATTACCGCGAAGTGGCCTTGGTCGATCTGTTCCTTAACTACAAGTTGCAGGAAGACGCCAGCCTCAACGTGTCGCTGCAAAACCTGACCGATCGCTACTACCTGGATCCACTGGCGCAGAGTTTCATGCCGGCGCCGGGGCGTACGCTGCGGGTGGGAGTGCAGGCGAAGTTCTAGAGGCAACGGTTGTGATCCTCGCGCGGCGGTGCAACAGCCCGTCACGCGAGGTTCGGCAAGGCGGGGTTACAACGTCTGCACGATAATCTGGCTTTTCAGGTCGTTGACCATGCCTTCAATCGCCGGCTTCATGGCGACAAAATCCTGCGGGCTGCACAGCGCGTCGGGGTGGCTGAACGCATAGCTGCGGGTGATGAATACGCTGTTGCCTTCCTTGACGTAAGTGGTCTGGTAGTTGAATCCACCGGTGTTGAGCGTTACAGCCTTGGGCACCGCGAGGATATTCAATTGTTTGGGGAAGTCGAAGCGCGCTTTTTCTTCAATCGTGCCAGAGGTACAGATGAAGGCCTGCGTGCGGTCTTGTTCCGCCATGAGGCTGAACACGTTCTGGCCGATGCCGCCCGCGAGGCTGCTGAGCGTCGGTACGCCCGTGGGGCCGGGCAGGTTGACCAGGTTCTCGGTACGCCCTTTGACCGTGGACGTGAAGGTGGCGGCATTGCCTTCCAAGGGGTCGGTTTCGATCTTGCCGCTGCCGGTTTGCCCATACATGCTGAGGACTTTCTGGGTCAGTTGATCACGGTCGGCAGGCATGATGGATTTGAACAGGAAACGATTGAGTTCCGTGGCCCAGCCTTCCACCGTGGTGCCGTTGGTGAAGTCCGCCGCGCCGCTCGGGTCGATCTTGAAGTGCAGCGTGCCGTCCACCTTGCCCAATTGGTGTGAAGGTGTACGCGCCAGTTCGCCGCTCTGGGTCAGTAACACGGGTTTACCCAGTTCCGGAATCATCAAGTAGCCGGCGGCGATGGGGGTTGCGGTGGAGTCCAGATAAAGGTCGAGGGTCGGGACGTAAGTGATCGCATGGTTAAGCAAACCCAGGGTCGGCACCTTCGGCAGTAGGTAGGCGTCGCCGAGGTTGATCAGCGCGGGCGAGCTTTCGATGGCCACCGCCTTGAGCAGCGCTTCGAGCAAGGCAACATGGTCCTTGCAGTCGCCATAACGGTTATCCAGCACCGCCTGCGCCGCGTGCGGCACCACGCCGCCATTGCCGACGTAAACCGCGACGTAGCGAATGTTCTTGCGCACCCAGTCACTCAGCACCAGTGCTTTGCTGCGTGGGGAGTCCAGGTTGGCGGTGAGTTCCCTGGCCAGTTGGGTAATGGCGGGCGTCACCTCAACCTGCGCCCTGGCGGCATACGCCTGGGCAAACTGTTTGTAATCAGTGAAGGTCGACACGGCGAGGCGTTGCCCGTAATCGGTGTAGGCGACGGAGCCGACTTCAACGCGGTTTTTCTCCGTGGGTTGCAGGTCCCAGCGATAGATTTTTCGCCCGTTGGCGGTGGTGGGCTCGGCGGCTTTGAAACCCCTTACGTCAGCGAACAAGGGCATGTCGGCTGGCATGTCGTAGGTGAAGTGGATCTGCTGGTTCTCGTAGAAGTCCGGCGCGTAGAGGTCTTCAAACTGTCCGGGGAACATCGCGGTGGTGCGATGGCGCTGGTAGCGCAAGACCATGCGGTCACCGACGGCTACGTCAGGGAAGATCACCACTTTGACGCGTGAGTCCTGGAACATCGGCGCTTCGGCTGAGGCCTGCTCCTGCTGTTCCTTGATCTGGTCGGCAGCCACCGGCACTTTGCGTCCGTCGGCTTTCTGGGTGTAGGCCTCCACGATGTCCACGGTTTCCAGCGAGCGGTTGAAGCTCACCGAGCGTTGCGCGTTGGGCTTGATCGCGCGTTCCTCATTGATGCGCGAGACCAGCTCGAGGTCGAGCACAAAACTGCCGTCGGCATTGACTACGTAGGCCTGGCTATTTTTTTCGACGGTCAGGGAACGGTCGGTGTAATCGGCATTTGCCTGTGCGCTGAACAGCCCGCAGACGACCACCACCGCTGCACCGAACAGGCGCGCCGGGAAGAGCGTAACGCTTTGCATAAAGATCCTTCTAAATGATGACGCGCGCCGTCTGGGCGAGGGCGCGCGTTCCTTGGGTAAACCGCCAAATGCGAAGCGTTACTATATAGAGGTGGCAGTGAGCCTGGCTATTTTTGTTGCTTAGCGTCGTGTGGGAAGCGTCTGGGTATCGCTCGACAGCCGTGAAGACCTGATGGGCGAAGAGATTCATGGGCGAACGATGGGACTGGTCGGCCTGGGGGAAATCGGTCGGCGTGTGGCGCGGATTGCCCAAGGTTTTGGCCTGGATGTTTTGGCCTACGACCCGCATCTGAGCAACCAACAGATACTTGCTCACGGCGCCACACCCGTGACCTTGCCGGAACTGCTGAGGCGCAGTGATTTCGTGTCGTTGCACTGCCCCTTGGACGCCAGCACCCGGCACCTGATGGGCGCGCACGAGTTCGCGGCAATGAGGCCCGGCGCGGTGTTCTTATCCACCGCCCGCGGCGGCATTCATGATGAAGCGGCGTTGTACGAAGCCTTGCAAAAAGGTCACCTCAGCGGCGCCGGGCTCGGGTATGGACGTGCGAGCCGCCTGCGCAGAACGCGCCGCTGATGAGCTTGCCCAATGTGGTTGCGACCTTTCACACGGCGGGCGTCACCCACGGCGGGCGGCGCAATGTGGCACGCTCTTCGGCGGCGCAAATTGCCGCGATCCTGCGCGGCGAACGGCCGCCGCACTTGCTCAATCCTGAAGCCTGGGAGGTGGTCTGCGAGCGCGTGCGCCTCAGCCGTTGAGCCAGGCGTTAATGCTTGCTCGGGGAACAGAGGCGCGTGAACAGTCTTTGAGGATTTGCACCCGCGTGTTGGCGGCACGTGCGTGGCGATGGCAAAGTCGGGCAGACACGAATCACAGCGTCGTAGCCTTCTTGACCCGCGTGGCGCGGTCAAAAACCTCGCGCTGTGCGTGCGTGATGCGACCTATCGGTCTTCTTTCAGCCACGATGCGGACGAGGTGCGGGTGCTGATCACCTACACGCAGCAGGTGTGGTAGCTGTATTTATGCGGCGCAGCCTGATAAACAGCTCGGTAACCGTTCTAGCTGGTACCGGGTGTCATTGAGCATGAAACGCCATTTCGAAGATGTGCAGCTGGGCAGCATCGAGCTGTTTTGCCTGGCCGCCGAAGCCAATAGCTTCACCGCTGCCGCACAGATTGCCGGGGTCACCCCGGCCGCTGTGAGCCGCAGCATTTCGCGTCTGGAAGAACGCCTGGGTACGCAGTTGTTTGTGCGCACCACGCGCAGCATTCGCCTGACCGACAGCGGTCGTACATTCTTCGGGCAATGCCGCCAGGCGCTGACGCAATTGGTGGAGGCGCAGCAGGAAGTCATGGGCGCGCAGTCGGTGCCGTCCGGCCAGTTGCGCATCAGCGTGCCGACCACTTACGCCCATCATCGGCTGTTGCCGTTGCTGCCCGCGTTTCGCGCGCTGTACCCGCAAGTGACCGTGGATATCCATATCAGCAACCGCAATATCGACTTCGTTGCCGAAGGCTATGACCTGGCGATTCGCGTGCGCGCCCAGCCGGACTCATCACTGATCGCCCGGCTGCTGGAAGACGCTGAATTGGTGGTGGTGGCAGCGCCGGCCTACCTGCAGCGCGCCGGCACGCCGCAGACGTTGGAGGATCTGCCGTCGCACGAGTGCATTCAGTTTGAATTGCCCAGCAATGGCCGACGCATTCCCTGGTTGTTCCAGGTGCAAGGCCAGGAACAGGCGTTTGCCGGGGAGGCGGGTTACAGCGTTTCTCATGACGTGCTGGGCGGCGTGACCTTGGCCAAGCATGGCGCGGGGCTGTTTCAGACCTACAAGTTCATCGTCGAACACGAA
>Ga0066791_10000621_pt1 | contig 12911 bp, 8 predicted proteins | sample OrgsoiDNA2013051_FD_70944 | JGI IMG/M metagenome (GOLD analysis project Ga0066791, IMG submission 70944) | Permafrost soil microbial communities from the Arctic, to analyse light accelerated degradation of dissolved organic matter (DOM) -... | ecosystem: Environmental > Terrestrial > Soil >...
TTGCGTCCGAGCCTCACCTTCAATAAATCGTTTCATGATCGCCCCCGCTACGATCTCGACGATCAGAAGATTAGACAATTGCGGGAGTTTTCACACAGCCTGGGTCTATTACAGCCGGTCGCGACAGGCAACAACCGGCCAATTGCAGTCATTCGTGAAAGACCACAATTGGCTAGTAATAGACGTTCGATTAAGGAATGCTTTTGCGGCCAGAAGCGGTCACTGTTCCGCCTTCTGTTTGGCCGATAGAAAGTCGGGGACCTGGGAATGGTAACTGCGATAGAACGCAGCTAACGGATGAGAAAATCCAGGGCGTTTAGCTGCCCACCGTTTAGCATCCCATCCACACTCAATAAGGTCAGAAGCTACAAATACAAACTCCAAAGCATCAGTCAGCAAAGATATTAAGTCATCGTAGTGTTCATATCCAAACTTGTTTGTTCCATGTACGAAGTAATTTCTTGCCGATATAGCAATGATCAATATGGAGTCGAGCTCCGCAAAATAATCGCCGAAGGAGTTATGGATAATACGGGATCGACTAAGAACTTTAAGCTTTAGACTTTTCCCTCCCCAAAACGAGAGTGTGTTCGAAGCTTGCTCTTTTTCGGGGCCAGATTCTAGCGCCCTTATTATGGCTTTACATTGCCGCCGTGCTTCAAGCGTCGCTGCGGATAACTCGCCTGTTTCAGGGTATGTGGTATCCGGCAAAATATCGAACGCATTTGCAGCCGCGACTAGTCTGTTTTCGTCGTATTGCCGTCCATTTTTTTGCCAGTTTATAATTCTCAGCCTCGCAGGCAACCAACTATCATGTCGCTGTATCCAGTTATAGAAAACATTATAGAATTCAGCGCTATCTACCTGAGGAGTGATCGGGATATCGCGACTATTGCTGGCTGCGTGCTTACTTGAAATAGGTGCATAACTCCAATGTAGGGTCGTTTTCTCAGGGGCTGCTTGCGCTGCGTCTAGTCCTGAACTAAAAACTCCAACGTTGATTTTATCAACACCCTGATATCGGCCCGCCATGATTGTTAAAAACAGCAACACTGCAACGACATCATCAAGCACCTCGCTTAAGGTTTTGGGCTCTTTAAATCTCAATGTTGCGATAGTGAAACTAGGGCAGTCAATGCCGGTGTGGTCGCTGATATTCGCTTCAAACTCCAACGCAACTGAGAAAAGCCCGGTAGATATGTCAACATCAACGCTATCTTGAATGCCTGAAAAATAAAATATCGTGGGACTATCTCCTACTACGACTTTCCTGGGCGGAGAACTTTTTTCCAGCAAAGCCTGTAATTCTAGAGGGGCAGGTCGGGCCGCGCCAAATGTTCCACTGGCGGAAAATAGTAGCCCAAGGTCGTCGGTACAGAAAGATACGGATTCAAATACCTTCTCTTCCTCATTTATATGACGCTGCCCTATGATCGCGTAATGAGGGAATGAACTTCTCTTAAACGCTACTTTTGGATAGGTACCTTCGGGATCTGGCGGATCACCGACACATTCGAACAAGCTGATTTTCTTATGATCAAGCGATTCACCGAAAAGTGAATGAGGTTCAGGATTGTAGGGGATTGGGTGCCGACTATGTAAGATTAAAGATGTATTCTCAGCATCTAATAAAAGCTCACTTAGATACTGGTTACCCTCCAAGGTAAAACAACAGAACATTTTTTCCGGCTGTGACATGTGAACCTCGTTCTTTCAGCATCAATGCCTAATCATTACTAATGCTCGCTGATTCCCCGTCCTTTTACTAGCTCAAGTTCGTTGCCGTCACTTAGATATTTCGGGCTAAGGCTAAAGAGATGCATGGTCGCCGCTCCTACCGATCTCTGGCGCTGCTGACTGGCTGCTGTGGGTCGTTTTCTACCCTTTACGACTGGCAGTAATCGGCCAAATACAGACATTCCGATGTGTCTATAGACCATCGTCGATTCAGGTTGCGTAGGAGAAGGGAAGCTATACGCGGCACCGTTCGTCCCACTCAGAAATCAGGAAAGAGAGATAAATCACTTTCTGCCCCAAATGGAATATAGCTTTGAAACCATGTGAAATGTTGTGGCTTTATGCTTGCTCCGGTTCGTTGTTCAGTATGGCCTGGATTGTCCCAATAGGGTTTTGATTGTGAAATAGGATTCTCAAAAACAAGCCATCCATAAGTGCCATTTCTTGTTGCTCATTGCCAATGTAAATAGCCTTACCGTCGTGCCGATAGGGGGGGAAGCCCTGCTGGTCCAACATACTAGCCTCCTTGTTAGTTGCATGCCGCACCTTAAAACCTACTTCTCCTAGTTTTCTGAGTAAGGCACCTACATTTAGACCTATGCAAACATTTTTTCGACCAAATAGAATATCGAACTTATGTTCATCTGAAATATTCAAGTTAAAAACTGGAGGCGCTAACGGGTGAGACATAGAGTCTAACAATCGAACCCTAGGGCAATTGGCTGTCCCTCCAAACTCATCGAACCACATATTAAAAACCCCGTGCCCTTTGCCTAGCATGGTGGTTTTTGAGTAAGAGGCTATAAATAGGCAATCGTCGATAACATTTAGAGCCCAGCCTTTCGAATCCGACGCATCTAAAACTTCATTCAACTCATCATCCCAAGAGGGCATGTATACAGTTTTCTCGGGGATACAGATTTTTTGATTTGTATCCGGATCAAGTGAGCGGCCCTTCGTCATGACCTCTGTCAAATGCCCCATTCTTTCCATTTGCCGAGACATTCGTTTTAATTGCTTGACCCCCGAATCACCGTGTTGCTGCGCAAAATATTGGAACGACCGAGGGCAGCCACTTTCTGCGAAAAACTTCATGAACTCCATAATTTCATGGTTTTTTCGACCCTCCTTAACTTCAGCAATGGTTAAACCGCCAAGCGATCCCATTGTCAGCAAATCGCCAACCTGAACAAACGTAGTTAAATCGGAAATTAAGGAAAAGCTTCCAGGGTCATTGCTATCCGCCTGATCAGCGGCCAATACGACTGAGTTAAAATTTGACTGCTTCAAGTTGACCGGTTTGTGCTCTTTATAAAAACGGCGAGCATAGCAGAGTTGATTCCCGATCATCTGCCAAGCCATGCTGTCGGCGATCGCCTGAAGCAAAACCGTCTGTGAATCAGTCAATATTTCATTGGACTGTATGATCTCAACAATTGTTTTCTGAGCCTTCCGCATCCCTGCGTGGGATGAAGCAAAAAATCTGCTTCTCAAATCAACATCTTCTTTAATGCTTCCGGTTTTTAGCTCCTCCCATAGCGGTTTCGAGCCTTTGGTGGCTAATTCAAAAAGTTCGCGCGCCAACTCCTCTAAATTTCTATCAAGAGACATTGCATGCAATTTATTAAAGGGATCGTATTGAGTCTTTACTTTCTTCTTAGCCATATTAGGATCCATCGCAGTTAGAAATACCTCCTCTTCCCGCTATTGAATGCTGGAGGTGACCTAGGTGGAGTATATGCCCGGTTGGCCGATTTCGCAGATTCTACAGGCACTAACGGATCGTAAGCCTCCCTTCCTGACGGTCCACTCCCGGCCAAAAGCGGACTTCCGGGTGAGCCTATGAAATGATGGGTGTTTCACTGTTGTTATTTATGAAAACTTCAGTGTTCTCACCGCTCGCTTCTTGCTCAAGCTCAAGCTCAAGCTCAATCTGCGCCCTTTTGAGATAGCGACGGATTCGGGCGTCTCGCGCTTGAGCAGTTCGAAAGCCATCAAGTCCCAAGGACACCACAACGGCCAAAGATCCAATTGCTAGAATGTACAATAGAGCTTGCGTGGGCCAAGCTGGAGTTTTTTGAAGGTATGCGGTAAAAAGGCTTACTAGTGCTGACATGAGGATTACTGTAATAAAATGTTGGTTTATCAGGAAAGGTTTAGATGGCGGGCTTAGTGTTTCGGAGTATTCGGCGATAGCTTTTAGCTTCACTGGCGTGTATTTAACCTGTTTGATTCTTTGTAGAAAAAAAGCATAGGCCAAAAAGTCGGTACGCTCTGATAATCGTTGCTGAGCAATGTCGTACTGCTCGTACTCAAGAGGGTAGAGCTTTGCTAGCTGTGTCTCTACTGACTTAAAAAAAACCATCATAGAAACGGCAATCCCCGTCACACATATAAACGGCCATAGAGGATTTTTTAACCAGTAAAGAGTGGACGATATTGTAATCATTATCAGCAATGTCACCAACGCCGGTACGAGGTATCGCTTACGGCCACATACCTTTAATCGTTCATAGCCAAATATGCGATTACTTTCAACGTAGATTTTTTTTATTTGCGACCAGTTTTTATGCATTTCGTCATTCCTTTCGGCAGATACTGCACTCTGTTTTCCTGAGGTTTTTCCGTTTGCGCATATCGCTTTAGGCCGTGAGCAGTCAATCTGTGACAGACAACAACCGGCTAATGGCAGTCATAGGCTCATCACCCTAGCAGGCTAACCTAGATGAACTCCCCTCACATATGTACTCGATGTTAGTACTGCGCTGACGGATAAAATGTTCAGGGAAAAGCCGCTGCATCACCAGGCCGCCTAAGGGGGGTTTGTCGGTAGGAGGGGGCGGTTTTCGCGAAGCAAATGGATATAGAAAAGATGGGGGGTATAAATAGGGGTATTTTCTAGAGAAACGCGAAGTTACCCAGCCATCTTATTTCTTTCAAGCCATTGATATTATTGATTTTTTATAAAAATGAAATGCCTCCATTCCTCTTTAACGTGTGATTAACGTCTAAGTTTTTTCAAGACGAAGCACCCGCCCAAGAAAAAGCCGCGTTTGATACGCGGCTTTTTTGTGCCTGAAATCCGGGCAACTCCTAATCCTGTAGGCGCGAGGCTTGCCCGCGAAGGCGTCATCACTGACGCTAAAAGCTTCGTGGGCAAGCCTCGCTCCTACAGGTCGGTGGTGTTCAGAGCTTTTTGGTTCTTGGCAGGAAGATCGCCAACACCCCAAACAGCGGCAGGAACGAACACAGGAAGTACACATATTCGATCCCGTGGACATCCGCCAGATGCCCCAACAGCGCCGCGCCTATCCCGCCAAACCCGAACATCAAGCCGAAGAACACCCCGGCAATCATCCCGACATTGCCGGGCACCAATTCCTGCGCGTACACCACGATGGCGGAAAACGCCGAGGCCAGGATGAAGCCGATGACCACGCTGAGGATGCTGGTCCAGAACAGGTCGACATGGGGCAGGATCAACGTGAACGGCGCAACGCCGAGGATCGAGAACCAGATAACTGCCTTACGCCCGATCTTGTCGCCGATCGGCCCACCGAAGAAGGTCCCCGCCGCCACTGCCCCCAGGAACAGGAACAAATGCAGCTGCGAACTGGCCACCGACAGGTCGAATTTCTCGATCAGGTAGAAGGTGAAGTAACTGGTGAAACTCGCCATATAGAAATACTTGGAGAACACCAGCAACCCGAGCACCACCAGCGCACTGATCACCCGGTTTTTCGACAAGCCATGAGTCGCCACCTGACCTTGCTTGAGCTTGAACAGATTCAAGTGATTGGCGTACCAACGGCTGATGCGATAGAGCACAAACAGAGCAAACACCGCGAACAGCCCAAACCACGCGACGTGCCCCTGACCGTAGGGAATGATGATCGCCGCGGCCAGCAATGGACCGAAGGCCGAGCCGGCATTACCGCCGACCTGAAAGGTCGATTGCGCCAGGCCGAAACGCCCGCCAGACGCCAATCGCGCCACGCGAGAAGCTTCCGGGTGAAAGGTCGAGGAGCCGATACCGATCAACCCGGCCGCCAACAGGATCAACGGGAAACTGCCGACCTGGGACATCATTAAAATGCCGATCAATGTGCAGACGGTGCCGGCCGGCAACAGCCATGGCTTGGGATGGCGATCGGTGTAGTAACCGACCCACGGCTGCAACAGCGAGGCCGTCAGTTGAAAGGTCAGGGTGATCAGGCCGACCTGGGTAAAGGTCAGGCCATAGTTGGCCTTGAGCATCGGGTAAATCGACGGCAGGACCGACTGAATCAAGTCGTTGATCAAATGCGCCAGCGCCACCGCGCCGATGATGCGCATGACCAGCGGGCTGCTTTGCGGTGTCGCGGATGCCGGCGTCGAGCCGGTCTGGGCATTGCTGATAGCCATGAGAATTTCCGTACAGCAGATGGGTGCACACGGGCAGGTGCGCCAATGTGCCATTTTTCAGTGCAGCAGCGCCATCCCCTTAGCCTGCTAACGACCTCGACGTTCATCGCTGAACGGGTGATAGCGCAACGCCATGGTCTGAATCTTGCCTTGCTAAACCCCTTCAACGCGGCCGCCTTACAAAGGCGACCGAGAATGGGAAGTTTCGCTACAGAGTCAGCCTACCGAGCTGGCGAGGGTGAACTTTCGAGGCCTTTTAGAGGGCACAAGTCGCGGTCGCAACGACCACGGCGCACGCCAATGGTGCGTGGTGTCCAGAGGAGTCATGGGGCATGCAGGCTTTTTTATCACCGGGGATCGGGCTGCTGGGGCGTTTCGGTTTCGCACGCAAATTTCAGCTGCTGTTTCTGCTGTTTATCCTGCCGCTGGCCGGCAGCCTGTGGATGATCGGCCAAGACTATCGCGACAAACTCCAACTGATTTCCGGCGAACGTGCCGGGGTTCGCCAGCTGCTTGCCCTGGATGCGCTCGACAACCTGCTCGCCGCTCAGCGTGACCGCGCCGCCCGCTGGCGCGCCACCGAAACCAATCGCCAGCCGACACCCGCCACAATCGCCGCCATGGGCGCGTTCGACGCGGTGCAGCCTGCCGTCGCCCAAGCCACTTCGGACCTGGGCAATGCCCTGAAAACCGAAGGCGCCGAGGGTGAAACCCTGACCCGCTATCAAGCCCTGCAAACTGCCCTCAACAGCCTCGACTCAAAAAGCCTGAGCAGCGTCGGTTGGTGGCCGGACGGTTACGATCGCTTCACCAACGCCTTGAGCGCCCTGCAAGCCCTGCGCGAACAGATCACCATGGACAACCGCCTGACCCTGGCGCCATGGCTTGAAACCTATTTGCTGACCCAGATCTCCACCCAACACGCACCAGACCTGATCGAACGGGTCGGACGCCTCGCGGCGGTTGGCCAGGCGTCGGTGGTATCCGGCCAGTTCACCCTGCAAAGCCGTCTGCAACTGCGGGATTTGCGCGGTCGCATCGGTGATGCCCGCGAGCAGCTTGTTAAAACTGCCAGCCTGCTGGAAGCACGACTGCCCAGCGCCCTGCAAACCTGGGCCGGGCAGTACCATGACAGCCTCAAACATTTGGACGCGAGCCTGAAAGTCCTCGACGACGGCGTGTTCGGCGGCAGCATCAATCTCAAGCCGGATGACTTCGAACGCAACCTCGACTCGCTGCTCACCGACCTCGCCTCGCTACGCCAGCAATCGCTGGTGTCGCTGGATCAACGCCTGGATTACTACCACACCTCAGCCATCCGCCAATTCATCCTGGTGGCGACGATCCTGGGTTGCCTGTTGTTGGCCGCGCTGTACCTGTTCGTGTGCTTGCAGGCCTCGATCCGTCGCAGCGCCAGCGGCATCACCGTGCTGGCCGAAGCCTTGCGCGACGGCAACCTGAGCCTGCAAGTGCCGGTACAAGGTCGCGACGAACTGGCGGCAATCAGCACCGCGCTCAATGTCGCCGTGGTGCAATTACGCAACAGTTTGCTGGGGGTCGATCACGAGACCTTGCAGTTGAGCAATGCCGTGCGCACCCTCAACGATCACTCCAGCGGCGCGTTGGGGGAAGTCGAGGCTCAGCAAATTCAGATCAGCCAGATCGCCGCTGCCGCCACGCAACTGGCCGCCACCTCGCAAGGGGTCGCCCAGAGTTGTGAACAAGCGTCCGGCAGCGCGCAACACACTCAACGCATCGCCGCCGACAGCAGCCGCGACAGCCAACGCACGACAGCAAGCATTCAGCAACTCAATCAGCGGCTCAATGACACAGCAGCGGCATTGGGCCGGGTCAGCGAGCAGGGGCAACAGATTCAATTGGTGGTCGACACCATTCGGGGCGTCGCCGAGCAGACCAACCTGTTGGCGCTCAACGCCGCCATCGAAGCCGCTCGCGCGGGTGAGCAAGGTCGCGGCTTTGCCGTGGTGGCCGATGAAGTGCGCAGTCTTTCCCAACGCACCCAGTCTTCCACCGCGCAGATCGCCGGCACCGTCGACAGCCTGCGTAGCACGGTGAATGAAGCGGTAAGTCTGATGGAAGCGGCCTGCGGACAGGCTCAGTCCGACGCAGAAGCCGTCACTGGCCTGGGCGAACGCCTGGGAGAAATCGCCAGCGCCGTGCAGAGTGTCACCGACACCCTGGCGCAAATCGCCACCGCTGTCGAAGAACAAGCGAGCACGGCTGATGAGGTCAGCGGCAACATCCAGCAGGTCGATCAAGCCGCCGTCAGATTGCTGGAAGGCGCGCGTGCAGTGAACCTCGCGGCAGACACCTTGAGCCAGGGCAGCAAGGCCTTGAGCGCCAATACCGGCAGATTTCAGCTGCGTTGAGACCCCGCCCTGCCCCGATTTTTCGGGCCGGGGCGATAAGCAGTTGAAAGCGTAGAGAAATATTTTAGATTTACGCTTGACACATCGTCGTTACGAGCCAATAATGCGCGCCACTTGGCTACATAGCTCAGTTGGTTAGAGCATAGCATTCATAATGCTGGGGTCCGGGGTTCAAGTCCCTGTGTAGCCACCAAGTACTAAAAACGGCTTACCGAAAGGTAAGCCGTTTTTTTATGCCTGAATAAAAGCCCTCAGGCATACTCGCCCCCAACCACAAGGAGGCGATTGGTGAACACGCACTTCCCCACCCACGGCATTGCCACCGAACGGCTGATACTGCAAGCCGCCCAGCCGTCTCACGCTCGCGCCCTGCACACCTACCTGCTGCAAAACCGCGCTTACCTGCAACCCTGGGAGCCCACGCGCGACGATGACTTCTTTGCACTCGACGCCATCACTCAACGCCTCGAAACCATGGCCGAAAAGACCGCCAGCGGCGAAGCGCTGCACCTGCTGATACGGCGCGACGGTCAGATCATCGGCGCCTGCAATTTCACCCACATCGTGCGCGGTGCGTTTCAAGCCTGCCACCTGGGCTATGCGCTGGACGAATCGGCTCAGGGCCAGGGGCTGATGCACGAAGCGCTGAAGGCTGCGATTGCCTATGGGTTCGATGCCATGAAACTGCATCGAATCATGGCCAACTACCGCCCCGAAAATGCACGCAGTGCACGCCTGCTGGAACGGCTGGGGTTTGAGCGCGAGGGTCAAGCGCGGGCCTATCTCAAGATTAACGGCGTGTGGGCGGACCACGTGTTGACGTCGCTGATCAACCACGCAGAGAGCGACTGATGAGCCTCAGCGTATTCGCCATCATCCTTTTGGGCGCCGCGCTCCACGCCACCTGGAACGCCGTGGTCAAAGGCGGCGCCGACAAGCTGTTGACCACCTGCATGATCGCCTCCGTCGCCTCGTTGATCGCGTTGGCCGCCACCCCGTTTCTGCCGCTGCCGGCAAGAGAGAGCTGGCCGTTCATCGGCGCGTCGGTGCTTCTCCAAGTGCTGTATTTCGTGCTGGTGGCCTCGACTTACCGCATTGCCGACATGAGCCAGACCTACCCGATCATGCGCGGCACAGCGCCGCTGCTGGTGGCGACGGTCAGCGTGTTTGTGTTGGCCGAGCCGCTCTCGACATCCGCCTGGCTTGGCATTGCGGTGATCTCACTGGGCATCTTGAGCATGGCCCTGGCGCCTTCTTCAGGGCCAAGAAAAGGCTTGGTTCTGGCGCTGATCAACGCCGGCGTGATCGCCAGCTACACCCTTATCGACGGCTTGGGCGTGCGCAAGTCCGGTGCGCCTGTGGCCTACACGCTGTGGATTTTCCTGCTGACCGGCGTCCCGCTGGCGACGTGGGCGTTAGCTTCGCGGCGCACGCTGTTCTGTGATTACCTCGCGCGTAACTGGCGCTTGGGCATCGTCGGTGGTGTGGGCACGATCGCCTCGTATGGCCTGGCGCTGTGGGCCATGACCGCAGCCCCCATCGCGACCGTTTCGGCCCTGCGCGAAACGTCGATCCTGTTTGGCGTGGTGATCTCGGCCTGGGTGCTCAAAGAGCGCCTGACCCGCGTGCGCATCCTGGCTGCGTGTGTGATCGCCGCCGGGGCGATGGTGTTGCGCCTGGGATGAGCGAGACTCATGCGCTCAAAAAAACTCCGCATCTGTATTTTGACGCTTCACAGACCCACTGTTAGTGTCCAGCCTCCCTACTCGGAGTGCCCTCGATGAAACTGGATATCTATCAAGTCGATGCTTTCAGCCAACACCCCTTCGGCGGCAACCCGGCGGCAGTCTGTCCGCTCACCGAGTGGCTGCCCGACGAGCAACTGCAGAATATCGCGGCTGAAAACAACCTCTCCGAAACCGCCTACTTCGTACCCCGTGGCGATTTCTATGAGTTGCGCTGGTTCACCCCGGAGGTCGAAGTGGACCTGTGTGGCCATGCCACGCTGGCCGCAGCCTGGGTGCTGATTCATCAATTGGCGGATGCACCGAACGTATTGCGCTTTGCCACCCGCAGCGGCGAGCTTCGCGTGACGCGCAATGGCGACGAACTGGCGATGGACTTCCCGGCCAAACAGCCCCAGCGCTGCGAGCCGCCAAGCGGCATGTTGAGCGCATTGGGGATTGAGCATGCCGAGGTGTTTGCCACCGACGACTACCTCGTGCTGGTCGACGACGAAGCTCAAGTCGCCGCCCTGACGCCGGACTTCGCGCGCCTCAAGGGCCTGCCCAAACGCGGGATTGCGGTGACGGCCAAAAGCACGCGGTTTGATTTTGTATCCCGTTGGTTCGGCCCCAACGTGGGCGTCAATGAAGACCCGGTCACAGGTTCGGCGCACACCTCGCTGGCGCCCTTCTGGGCCGAGCGTTTGGGTAAGTCGCAGTTGACCGCCGAACAAGGCGGCAAGCGCCGTGGGCAACTGCGTTGCGAGCTCAAGGACGACCGCGTGATTATCTCCGGCCACGCGGTGCTCTACCTGCAAGGCACGATATACCTGTAAAAAGCCGTAACCCAAGGACAACAGATCATTCTCAAAATGAACGGAGTTCAGCGCGTGTTTTCGATTTCCCGCCGTCAACTGTCAATGATTGCCGCCGCCCTCGCCCTGGCTGGCTGCCATACCCCCGTCAATGAACAACCGCCCGCGCCGGAGCTGGGTTCGGGTTATCGCACCGACCTCACCACCCGCCACGCCGAGCGCCATATGGCCGCCGCCGCCAACCCGCTGGCTGCCGAAGCCGGGCGCGAAATGCTGCGCCAGGGCGGCTCGGCCATCGACGCGGCGATTGCGATGCAGGCCGTGTTGACCCTGGTGGAGCCGCAATCATCCGGCATCGGCGGCGGCGCGTTCATCATGCTGTGGGACGGCAAAACCGTGCACGCGTATGACGGCCGCGAGACGGCGCCCGCGGGAGCTACCGAACGCTTGTTCCTTAAAGCCGACGGCACGCCGATGGCATTTCCCGAGGCGCAGATTGGCGGGCGTTCGGTTGGCACGCCAGGCGTGTTGCGCGCGCTGGAGATGGCACACAAAAAGACCGGCCACCTGCAATGGGCCAAGCTGTTTGAACCGGCGATTCGGCTGTCCGAGCAAGGCTTCGCGATTTCCCCGCGCCTGCACGCGCTGATCGCTGCCGACCGTTACATCGCGCAATCGCCCGAGATGGCGGCGTATTTTCTGAATGCCGACGGCACGCCCAAAGCCGCCGGCACGCTGTTGAAAAACCCGGCGTTGGCCAACGTGTTCAAGCGCATCGCCAAGGAAGGTCCGGACGCGTTGTACCAGGGGCCGATTGCCGATGAGATCGCACGCAAGGTCCAGGGCAACCGCAACGCGGGCAGCCTGTCGCAGGCGGACCTCAAGGGCTACACCGCCAAAGAGCGCACGCCACTGTGCACCGACTACAAGCGCTATCAGGTGTGCGGCATGCCACCGCCGTCGTCGGGCGGGATTGCTGTCGCGCAGATCCTCGGTACGTTGCAGGCATTGGAAACCCGCGACCCGCGCTTGGCCATCGCACCGATGAAGCCGGTCAAAAGCACATCGCCTGCCGGCCTTGAGCCCACACCTGAAGCCGTGCACCTGCTGGCCGAAGCCGGTCGCCTGGCCTTCGCCGACCGTGGGTTGTACGTGGCCGACGCCGACTTCGTGCCGGTGCCGACCGCAGGCCTGATCGCCCCGGACTACCTGGCCAAACGCGCCACACTGATCGGCGACCGCAGCATGGGCATCGCCAAGCCAGGCACGCCTGCGGGCATCCAGGTGGCGTACGCGCCGGACCGCTCGCCCTTGCGCATCTCGACCTCGCAAGTGGTGGCGGTGGATGACCTGGGCGGCGCCGTGTCGATGACCACCACGGTGGAAGCGGCGTTTGGTTCACACGTCATGGTTCAGGGCTTTTTGCTGAACAACCAGATGACTGACTTCTCGTTCATCCCCGAAGAAAACGGCCAGCCAGTGGCCAACCGTGTCGAGCCGGGCAAACGTCCGCGCTCGGCCATGGCGCCGACGCTGGTGTTCGACCGCAAGAGCGGCGAGTTGCTGGCCACCGTCGGATCGCCGGGCGGTTCGCAGATCATCGAGTATGTGAGTAAATCCCTGGTGGCGATGCTCGACTGGAACCTCGACCCGCAAGCGGCCATCAGCTTGCCCAACTTTGGTAGCCGTAACGGCGCCACCGAGCTTGAGGCCGGGATGTTCAGCCCCGAGTTGAAGCAGGCGCTGAGGGACAAAGGCCATGCACTGAGCGAGATTGATATGACCAGCGGCGTGCAGGCCATCGTTCGCACGCCAGACGCCCAGGGTAAGGCGTCGCTGAG
>Ga0066791_10000626_pt1 | contig 12865 bp, 10 predicted proteins | sample OrgsoiDNA2013051_FD_70944 | JGI IMG/M metagenome (GOLD analysis project Ga0066791, IMG submission 70944) | Permafrost soil microbial communities from the Arctic, to analyse light accelerated degradation of dissolved organic matter (DOM) -... | ecosystem: Environmental > Terrestrial > Soil >...
CCGCATGTTGTCAAAATCCAGTCCGGGGATGGCGGCATCGCGCAGGGTGTCAGGGATGTTCGTCTCCTCCGCAAAGCCGAAACGCATTTCGACCCGATGAAAACCTGCGCCGCACTCGACGTGAACCAGCCGTTCCTGCTGCGCGGCCCTGGGCGTTTCAAGAATGTCGACCGTCAGTATGATGTTGAATTTATGCAGAGTTTGATTCGCATTCAGATTGTGCAACAGCGCATTGGGCACGCCTACCGTGTGCGCGCTGAGGAATATCGCGATGCCGTCGGCCCGCAGTAGGTGCTGGCTGCCGAGCGACGCGATAAAGTCCGGCAGCGCGAGGGGATTGTTCATGTGCGCCAGCACGATGCGACGGCCGCGACGCCAGGTCAGCATAATGACGTACATGGTGAATCCCAAGGCCAGGGGGAACCATCCGCCGGAAGCGACCTTGAGCATGTTGGCGCTGAAAAAGGCCAGGTCTATCGTCAACAGGACCAGGGCAATCGGTATCAGTGCGATGTAGGGCCAATGCCATGAACGCCGCGCCACCAACAATGCCAGTACCGTGGTGGCCGTCATGGTGCCGCTGACGGCGATACCGTATGCGGCAGCGAGCGCGTCGGAGGAGCGGAATATGAACACCGCACCGATAATGAAGACGAACAGCAGCAGATTGATGCCTGGAAGATAGACTTGTCCGCCCACCGCTTTCGACGTGTGTTCGACGTCTAGCCTGGGAAGAAATCCCAGTAACATCGCTTCACGAGCCATGGAAAATGTTCCAGCGATCACCGCTTGCGAGGCCACCACCGTGGCCAGGGCGGCCAGTACGATCATCGGGTACAACAGCGCCTGCGGCACCATCCTGTAGAACGGCTGGTGTACTGCATCGGCCGAGATCAACAAGAGCGCGCCCTGGCCGAAATAATTGAGCAGCAGGCATGGCAGCACGAGGCCGAACCAGGCAGTACGGATCGGACGCGCGCCGAAATGTCCCATGTCCGCATACAGCGCCTCGGCGCCGGTCAGCACCAGCACCACAGCCCCGAGCGATTCGAAGCCGTGAAAGCCATTCCTGCCAAAATAGGCCCAGGCCTGAAGTGGATTCATCGCGGCAAGCACGGTGGGGTAGCGCACAAGCCAGGCGATGCCCAGCGCGCCGATCGACAGCAACCAGGCGGTCATGACGGGACCAAATAGCTTGCCCACTTGTTGGGAACCGAAGCGCTGCAGAAAAAACAGGCCCAGCAAAATCACCACGCTGATGGGGACGACAAACGGCTTGAGGTGAGGCGCCGCCAACTGCAGGCCCTCGACTGCGGAAATGACGGAGACGGCCGGCGTGATCACGCTGTCGCCGAAGAAAAACGCGGCGCCGCCGAGGCCCAGGCACACCACGCTGACGAATGCCCAGCGGGGCAGCGTCCGGCTGACGCTGCGCGCCAGCGCCAACAAGGACATGATGCCGCCTTCGCCCTTATTGTCGGCACGCATGATGAAGGCGATGTATTTAAGCGAGACGACCAGTATCAAGGCCCAGAACGTCACCGACAGGAGACCGATGACGTTGTCCGTGCTGGCGGCGATACCACGGTCGGCGAACGCCGTTTGAAAGGCATACAGCGGGCTGGTGGCGATGTCGCCGAATACGACGCCCAGCGCACCGAAAATTAAGGCAGAAAAATGTTGATTGCTCGCGGCAGGGGGCAGTGGTGTCGTCATGGGCAAGAATATACTAGCAACGTGGACATTGATCGCGTACCAGCGCCCAGCGCGCCCGGCCGGCACCGACAGCAAGCTTAGTCATCCATCCGACGGTGCGGTGTTTGTCGTGGTAGACGCACTGTGAAAGTCACCCCACCTTCTGCGCTTGAGGTGACCGATATATTGCCGTCGTGTGCGGTGACGATTTCCTTGACGACATATAGTCCCAAACCTAAATTCTCCATACGTGCCCCCACGCGCTCGTTCACGGGACGAATTGCGAAACGTTTGATCGGGTCGAAAAGCGTGCGTAATTTTAGCGGGGAGATCACCTCCGCCTCATTCTGTACGATGTAAATCACCTCATCGTGCGATCCCGATATAGAGACTTTGATTGGGCTGCCGGGTGTGCTATGTTGAATCGCATTCGATATCAGATTCGAAAATGCTTGGCCCATGCGCGGCCCATCCCATGCACCGGTCAATTGCCCTTCCGCTGTCAGTTCGAATTGCCGGTCAGGATGGAACGTCTTGGCTTCATCTATCGTATTTCTACATATTTCTAGCAAATCTACCGTTCGGGGATCAATTGGTATGCCATCGCCGAGATGAGTTGTCGAAAAATCTAAAAGATCACGGATAATCGCGTCCATTCGCTTGGAACTATTCAGAATGCGCAGCCCCACTTTGAGCGCTTTAGAGGGCAGTGTCTGATCCATTAGGAGCACCTGAGCCCCCATACTTACTGCGCCGAGAGGCGTACGTACATCATGCCCAAGAATGGCCAGGAATAAGTGCTGCGCCTCCCTTAGCATGCGCGAGTAGCGCGCCATCGACTCGGTCTGAGCCTGATCGATCGCTTCATTAAAACGTATCATGTCCTGGATGTCCTCCGGCGTGGCGATGTCGGTACTCCGAGCCCACAATCTCAGCACACTTGAGCGAAGAGCCCGGTATTCAGCCATGACCTGTTCACCAGAAAAGCCTGCAGCGACACGCTCCTCTGCGTGGAGCTCGGCAGCAGTATTGCCGGTATCCGAGATATTCATGCCTTTGGATTTTGCAATACTCTCGACTTCCGACTGGGGAGAATCTAAATCTATTGCGATGACTCGCAATACGGCTGCGGCATGATCGCGTAGCTCGCCCCGGCTAGCATCCTCAAGAGGCGCTAGGGATGCGGCGAAATTTTCCCATTCCTTTAAAATAGGTTCGAGATTCGATGTTATAAAAATGGATAATTTCATTTGGCGACCTGCACGGATTTTAATGGCGATGAATTGTCTTCGTTTAACAGCTTCTTCACTTGTGCGATCAGTGCCTCTGCTAAGAAAGGTTTGCAAATGAATGCATCGTAGGTATCACCATAAGCCACTTGGCTGCGCAAAGAACCACTCATCAGTAAAATAGGTAATACGCTGCGACTGTAGTGCGCACGTATTTGCTGACTTAACTCCAAGCCCGTACGGCCAGGCATGATGCAGTCCGAAATCAAAAGATCTGGCTTGTGTTCGATGATTTTTGTCAGTGCCTCATCGGCGTCGCGGGCTATCTGGACCTCGTAGCCACAGGTCTCAAGTACCATTGAGCAGGTCTCCGCCAAGTCGATATCGTCTTCCACTATTAAAATCATGATTTTCTCCGGTTGTCGCCTTTGGAACCGAAGATAAGTGATCGGCAGGGGGAAAAGCTGACCCCACGGCATTTTGGAGTATTTCCACACGGAACTCCGTACGCTACCGTACGTTGCGGATGCAGCGACGCGCAACGGCATGCGGGCGCCGACCTTCGGACACCAGCTCAATTGCGGGACGCGGTCGGGTTGCGGTCCTAATTTATGTTGGGATCGAAAGTATCCTATGGGAACTATTGCAACCACTCTAAAGAGTGAGGGCAGATCCCTCGATGGAGGGCAGCGAAACGCTGCTGAAGTCTCTATGCTCAAAATTTCCATTCAATCCGATCTGCCGAAGGAAATGTCATGAAAAATCTTACCACTGCCGCTGGCGCACCTGTCGTCGATAATCAAAATACACAAACCGCAGGTCCGCGTGGACCGGTACTTTTACAGGACGTGTGGCATCTTGAAAAGCTGGCGCACTTTGCGCGGGAAGTTATTCCAGAACGGCGCATGCACGCGAAAGGATCCGGGGCCTACGGCACCTTCACCGTCACGCACGACATCACCAAGTACACCCGTGCGTCACTGTTCTCGGAAGTCGGTAAGAAAACTGATATTTTCATGCGCTTTTCGACCGTGGCAGGCGAGCGCGGCGCGGCCGATGCAGAGCGCGATATTCGCGGCTTCGCTGTGAAGTTTTACACCGAACAAGGCAACTGGGATGTCGTCGGTAATAACACGCCAGTGTTCTTCTTCCGTGATCCGCTCAAATTCCCCGACCTGAACCACGTAGTCAAGCGCGATCCTAAAACCAACCTGCGCAGCGCTGAAAACAACTGGGACTTCTGGACCCTGCTGCCGGAAGCGCTACACCAGGTCACCATCGTCATGAGCGACCGTGGTATTCCTAAAGGCTTTCGCCACATGCACGGCTTCGGCAGCCATACCTTCAGCTTTATCAGCCCGAACAACGAGCGCTTCTGGGTCAAGTTTCACTTCGTTACGCAGCAAGGGATCGATAACCTGAGCGATGGGGAGGCGACCGAGTTGGTGGGCCGCGACCGTGAAAGCGCGCAACGCGACCTCTTCGACGCCATCGAACGCAAGGAATTTCCGCGCTGGAAACTCGCAGTTCAGATCATGCCCGAGAACGAGGCGTCCACGGTTCCCTACAATCCGTTCGATTTGACCAAGGTATGGCCGCACAAGGATTATCCGCTGATCGACATCGGCATCCTGGAGCTTAACCGTAATCCGGAAAACTATTTCGCCGAGGTAGAGCAGTCGGCATTCTCTCCGGCCAACGTCGTGCCTGGCATCGGTTTTTCGCCCGACAAGATGCTGCAATCGCGTTTGTTTTCCTACGGCGATGCCGCACGCTACCGCTTGGGCGTCAACCACCATTCGATCCCGGTCAACGCGCCGAAATGTCCGTTCCACAGCTACCATCGCGACGGCCAGATGCGCGTCGACGGCAATCACGGCGGTGGCACCTCATATGAACCAAACAGCCGTGGCGAATGGGTGGAGCAGCCACAGTTCAGCGAACCACCGCTGTCGCTGGAAGGCGCGGCCGGCCATTGGGATCACCGCGTGGACACAGACTATTTTTCGCAGCCGGGCAAGCTGTTTCGCTTACTGACCGAAGAGAAAAAACGACTGCTCTTTGAAAATACTGCACGCGCCATTCAGGGCGTATCGCGTCCGGTGCAAGAGCGTCACATCTACAACTGCACGCAGGCTGACCCGAACTATGGTGCTGGAGTCGCCGCAGCGATTTCTGCAATCAACGCGCGATAAAAGACAGCAGTTTTTACGATAACGTCCGTGGAGAAAGTCATGAACGAAATAGTCGCCGGTATCAAAATTCCCGACAGTCAAATGGCGCGTGACGCAACGCAGCTTGTTCGCGACACGGAAAGCACGCTCCTCTTTAACCATTCCCGCCGCGTTTTTTTATTCGGTGCATTGACCGGCCAGCGGAAGGAGCTCAAATATGATCCAGAGCTGCTGTATATTGGCGCCATGTTCCACGACATGGGCCTACAGGCGCCGTATAGCAGCATAACGGATCGTTTCGAAGTCGATGGTGCCAATGCGGCCCGTAGTTTTCTGGTCAGCTACGGCATTCCTGAAACCGATATCGAGATGGTCTGGGATGCGATCGCCTTGCACACCACGCCAGGTATTCCCAAATTCAAAAAACCAGTTGTGGCACTAGTGACAGCCGGGGTGGAAATGGATGTCCTGGGCATAGCGTATGGCGATTTCACTGAAGAGCAACGAATCGCCGTTGTCCATGCCCAACCTCGGGAAAGCAATTTCAAGGAAGGCATTATCGACGCCTTCACCCGAGGGACAATTTTCAAGCCTGATACCACCTTCGGCAACGTTAAGGCGGATGTGCTTGCGCTCAAGGATCCTGCCTACCAGCGTGTCAATTTCTGCAGCCTGATCCTCGGTTCGTCCTGGAACGATGACAATGCTGCCTATAAGTGCTGCGCAGACCCGCAGCATCAACACGACTGACCAGGAGGGCAGGCATCGGGCGACCGCTCTCGCCCGAGCAATGCTGTTCGACGTGGCCGGAGAAGGTGGGCCGGCCCGGCCTGAAATGCCCGCTGCAGACACGATCCAGAGTCAACTCCACCAGCTCGCACGCTTTACCTGATAGGCAAGCGCCGATCTCAAGGTCAGCACGCAGACGGTGCCACCGCCGTCGCGCTGACCTATGTGCAACATCGCTCCGAGCTGGGTCGCGCGCTCGCGCATGCCGATCAAACCAAAGTGGCCGCTGCGCCCTCCATCCTTCAGGATTTGGCTGGAGATGCCAACGCCATCGTCGGCAACCGTTACGGTCAACTCCTTGGGGTCGAAATTAATCGTCACCGCAACGTGGCCAGCTTGAGCATGTTGAAATGCATTGCTGATCGCTTCCCGGCAAATAGCAAGCAGCTCGCTCTCTATATCGGGAGCCAGCAGCCGCTGTTTGAGTTCAAGGTCCACGGTGAATCGCGTTTTACTCTCCCGAGCCAATTCATCGCCAAACGCCGCTATCAGCAACAGGCTGCTGCCGTCCGCACGAGCGCGCAAGTCCAGGACTCGGTGGCGTCCTTCGACGATGGTGGTTTCGGCTTGCGCCAGCGCCGCGTCGAGCAGCTCGCGCACCGGCTCTTGCGCCTGCAACCGCCGCGCTGCGCCATGAACCTTGAGCACCAGGCCTTGCACTGACTGCAGCAGCGTGTCGTGCAGCTCTCGCGCAATGCGGGTCCGTTCATCAATGCGCTCATTCATGAGCAGGCGCATTTGCGCTGACAAGCGGGCCAAGCGCCAGCGGAACGCCAGCCACAACAATCCCATCAGCGCGAGCGCGCATAGCGCCCGGAACCACGTAGTTTCCGCGAGCGTTGGTGCGACAGTGAAGTCCTGCGCCGCCCCCTCCCGGTTCCACACTCCGTCCTCATTGGCCGCCTGTACTTGGAAGCGGTAAGAGCCCGGCTTCAGCGCGGTGTAATAGGCGCTGCGGCGCGCGCCGGCGTCGATCCAGTTCGCATCGGCGCCGACCAGCCGGTATCGGAAGCGCATGCGCTCCGGCATCGACAGCGACAGCGCCGTATAATCGATGCGCAATTCGTTATTCCGTTCAGCAAAATGCAGGGCGGTCGACGCCGGCGTAAACGTGACGCCATCGGCCACTAGCGCCCGCAATCGTACAGGTGGCGCAAGGCTGTTGCGGGTGATATGCGCCGGGTCGATCCAGCCAACCGAGCTGTTGGTGGTGTACCAGATGCGTCCGTCGGGTCCCTGGACCAGCGAGGGCAGCGGACGTATGTGCGGCGCTTGGCCAACGACGCCATCCTGGTAGTTGAAGCGTTCAAATGCGACGCGCGCGTTGCCGCCTGCCAGCGCCCGCTTGAGTTCCGGCGCCGCGATGTGCGTAATGCCCTGCAAGCCGTTGAGCCACAGGTCACCATCGGCTGTTTCGATAACGCCAGACACGCCGATAAAATCGCTGCCGTCGGCGCCGGAGAGGGGCGAAAAGCGGCCATCGCGCAAGAACATCAGCGCCTGTTCGCCGCCCGCCCAGACGTGGCCGTTGCGCACAGCGATGCTTTCCACATTGCCGAGCCGCAGCCCTTCCTTGTCCGTGTAACGCACCACAGTGTCGCCGTCGGCCATCCCGATGCGGTTGTCCGTGTAGCCCTGCCACAGGCGGTTATGCTCGTCGATGGCCAGCAAGATGGGGGGCTCCGCGAATCCCAGTCGCGCTGTGCGGGTTTCCCATGCGCCGTCACGCAGGTGATACAGCGCGTTGTAGCCGATAATGCTGACCCACAGCGAGCCGTCCTGGTCCGGCGCTGTGGTCTGCACCTGTTGCGCTTTGGGCAGCGGCCAGCTTTCCTCTTTGCCGTGGGCGTAGCGGTCGATACGCTGGTTGTTGGCGGCCCAGATCGTGCCGTCGGCTCCGCGTATCACATTCTCCGCCCACGTCATTGTCGTGTTGCGTAAGACGCCGCCGTCAGGGCCATACTGGCGCAGCGGCGTGCCCGTCCTGCTGCTGATCCACATCGAGCCGCCTTCGCCGACGGCCACGCCTGGGTCGTGGACATCGTTCGGCACGGAAAACGGCTGAACCTTACCGTGCCGTATGCGGTCGATACCGCCAGTGGTGCCCAGCCACAGGTTGCCTTCTCGGTCCTCGAAATTCGACAATATCGAACCTTCGGAAAGCCCGCGCGCACGCGTCAGCTCGTCGACCATGTGGAAGCTCTTGGTGTCGGCCAGCAGTTGTATGCTCTGCTCCATCGTCATCCAGGTGCTACCGTCGCGTAGAAAGATCAGACCGTTGGCGTTGTCGGTCAGATGAGTGGGCGTGCCACGGCGCAGCCGCGCCGTGGCGGCGTCGTATTCAAGAAAACCGTGGTGGGCTCCCGCCGCCCAGAAGCCGCCGTTCCGACCAGGTATCAAAGCCGTGGTCTGCGGGTCATCGCTGTCGACCTGGGTGAAGGTTGTCGAACCGGCCGCGCGCCGCAGGATGCGCGAAAAGCCTATCTGCATCAGGAGGTCGCCGTGAGCGTCGTAATGCAAACACCATGCGGGTTCGGACGGCGCGCCGGGACTGGGCCAGGCCTGTGTCCAGCCTTGGCCGCGCCATTCGTATAGGCCTCTCATGGTGCCTGCGCTGACCAAGCCGCCCTGAGCTCCGACGAATTGAAAAACCGTTGCGCTGGGCAAGCCGGAAGCCTTGTCGAAATACGTAGCGCTACCATCGCGGAAAACGAAGCGCTCAATGCCGCCAAACTGGTAGCCGACCCACAGCGCGCCTTTTATCCAGGCCAGTCCAACGATATCGCTCTTGTGGAGTTTGTGCCCGGCCAGCTCGGTAATGCGTTCGAAGCGGTCGCCGTCGAAACGGTACAGGCCGCTCGGACTGGCCAACCACAGCCAGCCGTCATCGTCCTGGACGATGCTGCGCACCTCTGCCGGCGCGCCGTCGCTCTGGGTCCAGCCGGTGTGGACATAGCCGGCAATGGGACCTTCCGTTTTCGCGTCTACTCTGAAACTGATTGCCGATAGAAGTGCAAGGAAAAAGTAAAAACAACGAGGGAAATTTGGCATATTGATGGAGGAATAGTCAAAAATATATACGTGGGATGTGCGTCAAAAGGCGATGAAAACGGCGTGCGCATGCGCCAAGGCGAGCAGTAGGCGAAGCACAAGGGACGCCGCGTTGCATCTTGTGGTCGGAGGTCCTCAAGGGAGGGCGCCGTGCGGGCTGCGAGAAAATGACTCGCGCTCAGCGTTTGGAACCGCCGTCCCCGAGCTGCGGCATGGGCAGGATGCCGCGCGCGATGGCAAGCGTGACGGCGTGAGTACGATCCCTGGCGCTCAGCTTGGGAAGGATACTTCGCATGTGGGTTTTCACGGTTTCCTCTGTGATCGAGAGCGACGCACCAACCCGTTTGTTCGACTGTCCCACGGCCACCAGGCGCAGCACTTCGAGTTCCCGTGCCGTCAAGTCGCCGGCGGACAAGGGGTTGCGTAGGTCTTTGGCTGCTGTCAGGTCGTGTACGCGCCGGCCCGCGCGCACGCAGTGCACCATGGCGACCAGGTCGCGCCGTAGGCTGCTTTTAATGACGTAACCATATGCGCCGGCTTGGATTGCCCGCGACACAAAGCCGTCTCCTTCGTATGTGGTCAACACGATGATGCGTGCCAGCGGATATTCCGACAGGATCATTGCGGTTGCTTCAATGCCGTCTAAGCCCGGCATCTGGATATCCATCAACGTCACATCAGGTAGCGTTTCACGGTAGCGTTGCAAGGCTTCCGCTCCGCTGCGGGCGACTGCTACCAGTTGCATGTCCGGCTCGGCCGTTAGTACGCTAGCGATGCCCTCTAAAAAGAGCGGGTGGTCGTCTACCGCCATTACCGTCAGCGGCTTCTGCACTACGGCAGGCTCGCTACTGATCGCATATCCCGCACCCATGGTGGCCTCTAAATTTCGATCTTGATGAAGGAAAGTCAGCGTAAGCGTTGCTTCGGCCAGACTCTGTCGCAAATGAATGTGGTGCCGACAGCGCATTGGCGAGCTGGTAGCCGCACATAATTAACATACGAGCATGATTGTGAAATGGAACTATAGCTGATATTGAATCCAGGCGATATAAAAAAGATAGAGGTAGGGGAGGGGAGAAAAGCTTCGGCAACGGTAAGCTGTTTGGCGAGGGAGTGAAACAGTACATCAATGCAACGGTACCGCTAGCGCTGCCACCAGCGCTGCCACCAGCGCTGCCACCAGCGCCAACGGCAATGCTTCGATGCGAAGTAAGCAGTCGCGGCAGGAAGCGTTAATAGCCACTCGGCGCCGCCGCTTGCGTGCGTGCGCAATTGCAGAATCGCTCCTAAGCCTTTTGCACGTTCACGCATTCCGTCCAGGCCGCGATGGCCGACTCGGCGCACTTTCGCCAACTCTTCAACCGTCAAGCCTAGACCATTGTCGGCGACAGTCAATTGCAAATTCCGACGGCGATATGCCACCAGTACCAGTACCTGCGATGCGTGCGCATGTTTGAACGCGTTCAACATGGCTTCGCGCCCGATCGCAAATAGGTTGCTGGCGACACCTGCGTTCAGGGGGCGCGGCGTCCCCTGCACCAACACGTGATACGCCGGCCCCGACCAAGTACCCAGTTCTTCGCCAAATGCCGATAGCATGGCCGCAAACTCCTGCTCGTGTCCACCGACGCCAAGGTCACGTCCCCATTCAGGTTCATCCCACACCACGCCCTCGGCCTGCGTCAGAGCATCGTCCAGCATGGCGCGCAGTGGCTCGTGCGGCGGCATACGCATCGCTACACCATGTACTTTGAGGATCAGCCCTTGCACCGACTGTCGCAAGGTATCGATCGATGCACGGGCTCGGTGGGTACGCGCGTTAAGACGGGCGTTCATGCGCAAACGGAGTCGCTGTACCTGCCGACGTAACGCGCGACCATGCAGCCACCATAGCCCCAACAGCAAAGCTAGCGCCAGTGCGATTACAGCGATGTCAGGCACAAGCGCGCATAGGGGCATGGTGGTTCCCTGGTTGATCACAGCCGGCGTAACGCCAGCTAAGCTAAAGCTATCGTTAATCGGCCTTGGCGCCGGCGGCCGCACTTTCGATTACTGCGGCGACTTCGCGGGGATGCGAGATATAGACTGCATGGCTGGACTTCACCTCGGTGATCTTGGCACCGGCGCGCTTGTACATGAAACGTTCGAGTTCGGGATTGATGGCATGATCATCCGTGGCGACAATGGCCCAGCTTGGCTTCGTGCGCCAGGCCGGATTGATGATCTTGGTAGCAAACGCCGCACCATTGGTCATCACTTGTGACATGGCCATGAACTTGGTGACGTTTGCTGGCAAGTCAGCTGCAAAGTCAGCCCGGAATTTCGCCGGATCCAAATACAGGTAACCATCCGCCGTAGGTGTGACGGAGTTCGATGCCGCTGGCATTTTTTGCAGTAACTGGCCGGCGACCTCGCCTTCGTCCGGTGCGATTGCGGCCACGTAGACCAAGGCGGCGACTTTGGCATCGGACCCGGCCTCGGTCACGACGACGCCACCGTAGCTATGGCCAACCAGCACTGTCGGGCCATCCTGCAACGCCAGCACGCGCTTCACGGCGCTCACGTCGTCGGCCAGCGACGTTTCTGGATGCTGTACCACAGCGACATGGTAACCATCTTTTTCGAGGATTTCGGCCACGGCGCGCCAACCGGAGCCATCGGCGAATGAACCATGCACCAGTACGACATTTTTGACGGCAGCGGCGGTGCCTGCGTGCGCCGCGCCGGTAGAGATAGCGGCGGCTGTAAAGAGCAAGGCTGCGAAACGTTTCATAAAAACTCCCTTAGTAGATTAGTGGGCACAGATGGTTAAATTTAGAACGACGCATTCATGGGGTGATTGCGACGGCTTGGTGTAAGGTGGTAAGCACGGCCGCAGTACTAATGATGGAGCGCTGGCGTAGCGCACACAAACCCCGATCAGGGTAGGCAAGACCTAAAAAAGTTCAAACCTATATGACGTTAACGAGCGTAGTGCTTACGGAAGCTCGTGAAGCGAAGCAGCTATTTCAGAAGGATGTCGCTGAAAGGTTGCGTAAAAACCAAGCATTCGTTAGTAAGTATGAGGCGGGGGAGCGAAAGCTGAATGTGCTCGAAGTATTGAATCTGCTGGAGGTGCTCGGCGTGGACGAACTACAGTTTCTAAAGGAGTTTCGGCAGCGTGTAGTCGATTACAACTCCAGAACGGAGACTGCACTTTTACAGGAAATTTCTGAACGACAAGCTAAAGTTCGCACTGAGATAGAGGAAGTCCTGCGGAAAAACAATGTGACTTTTGATGATTTGAAAAATTCATTACAAAAATCTAAAAAGTCTAAGCCGGCTAAGTAGTCTATTTTGAGTATACTTTTATTAGACGGATAATTTATTCAAATTTTCCACTTTAAAATAACTAATGTACTGCTTAAACTAAACCACAGGAAATAAACTGAGTATAATGAACCAATCAAAATTGGAAATTTATCTTATGTTTATACGAGCCTACCTTAGAGCAAGCACAAAATCGCAAGATGCGTCGCGTGCAAAAAAATCATTGGAAAAATTTGCAGCAGAACATCATCTTGTTATTGCACACTTCTACTTGGAAAATGAATCTGGAGCATCGCTAAAACGACCTGTTCTTTTCGATTTTATCGAACAGGCAAAGTCCGGTGATATTTTACTCATTGAGCAGGTCGATCGGCTTTCTCGACTGAATGATGAAGATTGGTCGCTGTTAAAAAAATTATTAAACAACAAGAAGATCAAAGTTGTTTCTCTTGACCTGTGGTGGTCAAGTAAATTCGGACACGACGATAGGTTTATTTACTGCCATGTTCCGCTCATAGACGGAGGGCGGCAGGTTGCCCAGAACTGAGTGCAGACGTTCGCTGTTGTAGAAGCCGACGATGTAGCCGACGATATCGATCTTGGCCTCTGCATGGTTGG
>Ga0066791_10000636_pt1 | contig 12765 bp, 16 predicted proteins | sample OrgsoiDNA2013051_FD_70944 | JGI IMG/M metagenome (GOLD analysis project Ga0066791, IMG submission 70944) | Permafrost soil microbial communities from the Arctic, to analyse light accelerated degradation of dissolved organic matter (DOM) -... | ecosystem: Environmental > Terrestrial > Soil >...
TGGTGGCCGGGGGCTCACCGATAGCCAGCGCAGTTTCACGCTGCGCCATGGCAAAGCGGGTCAGGGAGTCCATGATCAGCAATACGTGCTGACCGCGGTCTCGGAAGTCTTCGGCGATACGCGTGGCGTAAGAGGCGCCCTGCATGCGCAGCAAGGGGGAGACGTCCGCCGGAGCGGCGATCACCACCGCACGGGCGCGTCCTTCATCCCCCAAAATATTCTCGATAAAATCTTTTACTTCGCGTCCACGTTCACCAATCAGTCCCACCACGATCACGTCGGCCTGGGTGTAACGGGCCATCATGCCGAGCAAGACGGATTTACCGACGCCGGAACCGGCAAACAGGCCCATACGCTGGCCGCGACCGACGGTCAGCAGGGCGTTAATGGCGCGAACGCCGACGTCCAGCACGTCCGTGATCGGCGTACGTTGCAGCGGGTTAAACGGTGGGGTGATCAGCGCGGCGCGATAGCCGGTATCCGGTGGCGGCAGGCCGTCGAGTGGCTTGGCGCTGCCGTCGAGTACCCGTCCCAACAGCTGGGGGCCGAGCGGTAACTGTTTGCCTGCGGTGTGGCCTTCGGGCGAGATACGTGCGTAAACCCGCGCGCCGGGCAAAATACCTTCCACCTCTTCCAGCGGCATCAAAAACAGATGCTGGCCGTTAAAACCCACCACTTCGCTTTCCACTTCCTGCACGTTGGCGCCATCATGGCGCTCGATCAAGCAGGTCGCGCCCAGCGGCAATTGCAGGCCGGTGGCTTCCAGCACCAAACCGGTGGCGCGGGTCAGGCGACCATAACGACGCAGCGCAGGCGTTCGCGCCATGCGTTTCTCGGCGTCGTCGAGGGTTTTTAGCAGTCGGCTAAGACGGGCGGTCATCAGAGATCACCCGGTGCCGCGAGGCGGCAAAGCTCATGCCAGCGAGTTGCCAGCGAGGCGTCCATGTCACCGTCTTCGGCGCTGACTTTGCAGCCGCCGGAATGGATTTGGTTATCGGCCAGCAAACGCCAGCCGTGCAAACTCAGCGTCACGCCCAGTTGCTGTTCAACCCGTTCGAAATCGGCCGGATTAACCCGTAGCTGGGTTTTGCCCTTAAACATCGGCTCTTGTTGAATGAGCTGCTGAATCTGATTGAGCAGGGCAGATCCGTCACAAATCGGCGGCTGGCCCAGCACTTGTTTAGCGGCGGTGAGCGCCATTTGCATCAGACGCGAGGCGATGACGCTGTCGAGCGCATCCAGCGTTTGCTGGAAGTCGGTCACCATATGCTGCCAGTGTTCAGTCAACACGGTCTGTTGCTGTTGGGCTTCCTGCAGGCCTTGCAAATGTCCCGCTTCCTGACCCGCCTGAAAACCGGCCTGATAACCTTGTTGCTGACCGGCCTCAAAACCTTGCTGATGGCCCTGCTGCTGGGCCTGAATCTGCAAACGCTGCAATTCGTTTTGATCAACCTGAAACTGCGACAACGGTTCTATGTCTTGGTGTTCTTCCGCGCCGTGGTCTTCCGGGAACAAGGGTTCGATCGGGTTCTTGGCTTTGGCCGACACCAGCGGCGTATTCAGATCATTCAGCTTCCACGGCTGCCATGGCAGCGCGTTGAGCTTCTCGGCTTTTTTCTCGGCGGCGGTTTTCTTTTCCACAGCCGGTTTGTCTTGTGGCGTCAGGGCATCAGACATAGGAATCCTCGCCTCCGCCAATCATCATCTCGCCAGACTCGGCCAGACGACGTACGGTTTGCAGAATGGCTTTCTGTTCGTTTTCCACCAGAGACATACGCATCGGGCCACGGTTGGCCAGGTCGTCGCGCAGAATATCGGCAGCGCGTTGTGACATGTTGCGCAGGAATTTCTCGCGCAGCGGCGCTTCGGCCCCTTTCAATGCCACCAGCAGCGCTTCGCCTTCGATTTCTTGCAACAGGCGCTGGATACTGCGGTCGTCGACGTCCACCAGATTTTCGAACAGGAACATCTCGTCGATGATTTTCTGGGCCAGTTCGCCGTCGTAGCCACGCATCGCTTCGATAACCGCTTCTTCCTGCTGAGATTTCATCAAGTTGATGATCTCCGCCGCCGTACGAATACCGCCCATCTTCGCGCGCTTGAGGTTCTGACCGTCGAGCAGGTTGTTCAGCACTTCGGTCAGTTCCGCCAGCGCCGCCGGTTGCACGCCGCCGAAGGTCGCGATACGCAGCATGACGTCGTTGCGCTGACGCTCGTCGAACAGCGCCAGAATATCGGCAGCCTGACCGCGTTTGAGGTGAACCAGGATGGTGGCGATGATCTGCGGATGTTCGTCGCGGATCATGTCGGCCGCAATCTGCGGTTCCATAAAGTTGAGCGTTTCCATACCGGTGGTGGTTTCGCGCGACTCCAGAATATCTTCCAGCAGGCTGGCCGCGCGCTCTTCGCCGAGGGCTTTGGTCAGCACGGAACGCAGATACTCACTGGTGTTGACGCTCAACGCCGCGTATTGCTCGGATTCGTCTTCAAACTCGCCCAATACTTCGCTGAGCTGTTTGTTGGAAATTTGATGGATGTTGGCCATCGCCCCACTGATTTGTTGAACCTCACGCGGATTCAGGTGCTTGAACACCTCAACCGCGCGGTCTTCGCCCAGCGTGACCATCAGGATGGCGCTTTTTTCGGTTCCGGTCATAGTCATGATTGTTCTGTACTCATCCATTGGCGGATCACCAGGGCGACGATACGAGGGTCTTTATCGGCCAGCTCCTGAACACGTTGGGTCTGCACTTCAACACTGACTCGCTGCTGTGAACGTTTACGTTTCGCCAGCTCGTCGTTGGACAATTTGGCTGGCTGACTGCCTTCTGGCGTTGGCATCAGCGCGGCGGCATTGGCAGCAGCCAAGGCTTCACGATCGGCTTGCTGTTTGCGCAGCAGTGGGCGAACCATCTTGCGCCACAGCAGCCAGGCAACAATCAGCACCAGCAACCAGCGACCGGCACTCAGCAGGAGGTCGAAGAACGCAGGGGACTTCCAGAACGGCAGTTCGCTGGAGCTATCTGCGGTTTCATTAAACGGTGTGTTCACCACGTTCAGCGTATCGCCACGTTCGGCGGAGAAGCCCATGGCTTCACGCACCAGCGAGTCAACTTGCTTAAGCTGTTCGTCGGTCAGCGGCTTGGTTTTACCGTCTACGCCCGGCTGATAGTTGACGACCACCGCCGCAGATAACCGCTGAACCGCACCCGCGCTGTGTTGCGTATGAGTAATGGTGCGGTCTAACTCGTAGTTAGTGGTTTCGTCATGGCGATTGCTGCTTGGGCCGGTCGGTGCGGCGGCGGCGGTGCGGTTCGCTGCATTGTTCTGCGCGTTCGCACCTTGGCCTGCGGCGCCATTCGGATTATTCACATTGGTCGCTGGATTGGTGATCGGCGCTGTCGCCGGTGCGGTCGGCTGATTGGACAGGGCACCCGGTACACCGCCGATCCCCGAACCCCCGATTTGGTCATTAGTGCTTAACTGACGTGAACGCACCGCTGCTTTGTCCGGCGAACCGTTCGGCTGATAATTTTCGTCAGTTTGCTCACGCACGGCGTAGTCGATTTGCGCGGTAATTTGCGCGTGAACGTTACCGGCACCAACCACGGGCTGAAGAATGGATTCGATGCGACGTTGCAGGCGGCCTTCAACTTCATTGGCGTATTTCAACTGCGCTGCGTTAAGGTCACGGCCGTTGCCGTCAGATTGGGTCAACAGATGCCCACTTTGATCGACAACGGTGACGCTGGCCGGCGGCAAACCGGAGACGCTGCTCGACACCATATAAACGATGGCGTTGATTTGGCCGTCATCTAAGGCGCGACCGGCTTGTAAATTCAGGGTGACCGACGCAGACGGGTTTTTCTGTTCACGCACGAACAGCGACGGTTTTGGAATGGCGAGGTGAACGCGGGCGCTTTGTACCGGCCCCAGAGTTTCGATGGTGCGGGAGAGTTCACCTTCCAGCGCGCGCTGGTAGTTAATCTGCTCGCTGAACTGGCTGATACCGAACTTCTCTTGATCCATCAGCTCAAAGCCCACTGCGCCGCCTTTGGGCAAACCGGCAGAGGCCAGTTTTAAACGCGTTTCATAGACTTTGTCTGCAGGAATAAGAATGGCACCGCCGTTATCAGAGAATTGATACGGGATATTCATTTGCGTCAGTTGCGTGACGACGGCGCCGCCATCTTTGTCATTCAGATTGCTGAACAACACGCGATAAGTCGGGGCTTTAGCCCACAACATCATGACAACAACAATCGCCAGTGCGGCAGCGGCGGCAATGGCCAGAGGGATTTTTGGGTTAGCACGCAGGCGGTTAATGAACGCTGTCATTCCGCTCTCATTGTTTTCTGCGCCGGCTATTGCGGAACTCATACCAGATCCCTATTCAGCTGTTGGACGGTGATATTGGTGTTGTGTCGTGACAAAACAGACTCCCAGGTGCGCAATCCTGCCGATGTAAAACAGACAAGCGTGTCATTTTTTTAGCCCCTCTCAACAATAAAAAGAGGAACCTGATTTTTCAGGTGAGCCATTATTTGCTGCTTTATGCAAAGTTAATGGCCCGATAAGCCATGGTTTTTGCGGTCAATTAGCGCGTTTAGGCAAATTCCTATGTGATAGGGTGTCGTTCCATGAATGACGATTTCGTCTTTCACGACATGATGATGTGAGCTGAAACCGAGGAATCTATGGCAATTCAAGGCATTGAGAGCGTTTTGCAGCAGATGCAAGCGACGGCATTACAGGCGGGAATGAAGCAGCCGGTCGAACCTCTTCAGGAAGCGGGTTTCGCCAGTGAAATGAAAGCCGCGTTGGGCAAGATCAGCGAGACGCAAAACACCGCCAAATTGCAGGCGCAGAAATTCGAGCTAGGCGTACCGGGCGTGGGCCTTAACGACGTGATGGTCGATATGCAGAAATCCTCGATTTCTCTGCAATTGGGCATTCAGGTGCGTAACAAACTGGTTTCGGCTTATCAAGACGTGATGAATATGTCGGTATAGATTCCTTACCTAATAAACTTGCTTTAAACACCTGTATCTCAGGAGCAGATAACGGTGCCATTCATCCTAATGATAGAAATTGGAAAGGAATGTTGGACGCATGCTTGGGCAGCATCATCTCGGGCTCATTTAGAGAGTGGTGTTGACCCACGTGAGACTGCAGGCATCATTAGCAAGTACTTTGTATAAACATTGCTATTCTGCCCTAAAGGCAGCGTGTGATTATTGTATGTATCACGAGAATTTATATTTATTGCTTATCTTTGAGCGACTGGATGGCACTGAGTTACCAGCTTAAGTAGAGTATGAGTCGAGCCGAAATTACTGGAGGAGTTCTACTAGACACTATCGGACACCTGAGTACGACGCTCATTCGTTTCCCGATCGTATATAAAATTAAAAAAAACGGACCGCAATATGAAATTACGGCCACATTTTAAAAAGTACCAAGATGAAACTCTAACTTAGTTTCTCAATCTTTCTGACTTTGATTTGGCGGCCTCTGGCGATCGATTTCGTTTTTATTTTCTCCGTTGCTAGTGTGATAGCAACGCCCTCACTTTCGGCCTCAACGGTTTCTGATGTAGTTGCAGTGCCTGTCCCACCACCTTGCGAATACTGGACTAGGTCGAAATGAACTCTATATCTTGCCATATCAAAACCTTTTACAAAAAATTAGACATCAACAAACTCTGATTGTCATATTTCATAATGACCTTTACAGACGAATTGCTACTCTAAGCCTTTTTCCTTTCTGTCTTTAAGATGCACTTTGTCAAATGCTTCTACGGATGATTTTTTAGAAAATACCCCCAACTTAAAGTCTTCACTATTTATCCCCATCGATGCGACCATCTCTAAAAACTGATTTTCTTCTTCCTTTCTGTTTTCTTTCGTTGCAAGAACCGTACTTCTGTTAACACAATAGCAGATGAAGTCAGCTAATTGTAATAATGGCTCTTCTCTGGATGAGGCAAAAACGCCATTAAAACCACCGGGCCAATCTTTGAATAATGAGTATCCAAATGGTTCACCTGGCGCTCCCCGTCCTTCATCGATAATTAAATTAATGTTAGGAATGGATTGTTTATAGTGAATTCTAATCTTAAGCAATAATAAGAGGAGTGATAGGTCTTCTTTTTGGTTCGTGTCAAACTCATTTGTAAAGTCACCAATGTTCACAAGTGAGGGATGATCTGATAATGTCCTGCTGTCAACTGTTTGGATGAAAACCCTCCATTTATTATCACGATAAATTTTAGCAAAAAACTCAAAAAGAGGGAGGCGCATTTTTTTATCTAAATTTTTCCATCCTCCTTTCTTATTCCATATATCCACAAAGTGGAATTCATCAGCATTTACCTTGCTATTTTCATTTATTTCTACGAGGCATCCCTTCATTTGTTCTCGTATGTACTCTACATCAGAGTCATCAAAACAAATTGCTACATGTGTTCTTCTGCCGTTTGTCACATACATAGAATTGGTTTCAATGTTAGATGAATATGTGTCATCAATTGCAATATGCATTTCAGTTCCTTTTCTTTGAATTTAGTGATATTGATTGTTTGAGTTAGGATCTACTATAGTATGTTGATCCCTTGAGAATGTAATCACTTAAAACACATTGGCCGGAGCACGGAAAATCAATTTACTTCATAAGTACACATTAAGTGATATTATTTAACGAATGTGTTAATAAATAAAGCACTATTTAATAGATAATCTCATGGTTATTCACCAATCGGCAAATATCCCTGCCATGCGGGGGTGAAAGGCGTGCCTTCAGGCTGTGGGTCGAGATGAAGATAATAATCGCCGACCTTTTCTAATAGCAAACAATCATCAACATCGATCAGGTTATCTTTATGCAGTTGATGAACACCACGCAGTAAGGTTTTCAAGGCCTTTGTTTTGGCCTGAGCGGTATTGTCTGCGACGAACAGGTCGAACTCATGCAGCTCGGCCAGCGTGTCGCTGCGGTAGCCACCGGCGTTCACAAAGAACAGTTTTTTCGCGTTTGCACTCGGTTCACGTGATAACGAAATTCGGTAGCCATCGGCCCAGTCGATGACAGCATAGCCATCGAGATGGATTTTATTCTTGTCCCCAAACCAGGCTTCGCGCAGCAAGGGCCACGCATCCTCCGGTTTTTCTACCACCGCAAATTGAATGTCGTGGACTTCGATATTGGATTTTCCGGCATTTCCGCCAATATAAAATAGGTACAGATTCATTCAAATATCCCTGCCTTTCGTTGTATCTGAGATTATACAGCGAAAAATTAATCTGGCATCAACGCGCCAAAATCTTCTTCATACAACGCTTTGCACTCGTCCATAAATTCAGGGTAGCCAAGCTCAGATGTCTGGACTTCGCGACCAAGGCGCGCTTCAAGGTCGGCATGAAACCATTCGAATTCGCCATGCAGGATGCCGGTGAAACCGGTGAGGATCACACACTGCTGTTGAGTTAATTTGTGCATTATTTTTCCTTGTTACATTTCGGGCGAGCGGGAGCGAAGTGTTCTATCCTCTTATTAATCAACCCGAAAAACAAGGAACGCCCGATGAATGAATTTGTATTCGAACAGGCTCCATTACGCTTGCCAACCCGCTGGCAGGTAGGGGATAAGGTGAAACTGCTTACCTTCCCAGTGGGGCAGGAATCGGCAAGCTATCAGTTGGATGTCACCATCAGCGAAATTAATGACGGTGAATATCAAGGGGTGATCATCCGCATTGCGCCCTTAGGCCGCGTTGATGCCTCGATACGTTCACATTTTAAACTGGAGGGCATTGTCGAGTTTCGTAGCGAGAATATTCAGGGCAGTGCAGACTGACAATGTCTGAGGTTCATTAACAATTAACCCCGCGAAAGCGGGGCTATGTTTGATGATACTGTTGACGATGAATCAATACTTTTAAGCTTTAAAAAACATCTTCATTACACATCAAAGGTTTGACGTTTTTCTGCCGTATCAAATGAGTCAGATCTTCTAAGGGAATGTCAGGACAGGCCCCACAATAACCGACCAGATACCAATTTCCGTCAGCGCCTTTTTCCGGGCACACTTTATAACGTTCATTCTTTACGCCATTCATTTCTGAATTTAACTGGCCTGGCTGGTTCCCCAGTCGTTTATCTGCCCAGAAATACAGCGAGAACTGATGGCATTGATCGACATGCTTTTGCCCATGCCGACTCCCTCCAAGAAGCAAATAATGGTATTCAGACATTATTTCCTCTCCTTATAAGTGATTGATACTACAAACACTTTCTCCCACATGGGAGCTTGCAAAAAAGGTGCAAAAAAGAAGTGATCGCTCAACTCGACCTCAACGCTGTCGTCAACGGCCGGAATTAGCTTGCTAAGAAGTATAGGACAGGTGAAGCGGATCACATTTCCCATAAGGTTAAATGTGATCCGCTTCACAAAATAAAAAGCTGTTTTGCGGCTTAACCCGGTTTTTACTCTTCGAGCATTTTTTTATGTAATTGAGACGTCAGGGTTTCGATGCGTTCTGATAATTGCTTGGTCACGGTGGTTAACTCGGTATTTTGACGCAGCAGCTCAATCATCTGCTCGGCGTGTTGGGCCGCCATTTCCTGACGATGCTCATTGGCATTGGCTAACTCTTCGCGGTGCTGGGCATCGGCGTCGGCATGGGCTTTATCGCGTTCGGCCTGCCGGGTCTGCGCCAGCAAAATCAGCGGTGCGGCGTAGGCGGCCTGTAGGCTGAAGGCCAGATTCAATAAGATAAACGGGTAGACATCGAACTTCACTACGCCGGTGACGTTGAGAATGATCCACACGGCGACAACGAGGGTTTGCCCGCCGAGAAACATCGGGGTGCCAAAGAAGCGGGCAAAGGCCTCGGCTTTTAGGGCGAACCAGCTTTCACCAAAGGTCGGGGTGAGGTGGGAGTGTTTATGATGAAAACGGAAGGGATCACGTTTTTTGACGGAAGTGACAGCAGGTTCAGACGGTTTTGGCTGCATGGCAGGCCTCTTTATGAACACGTTAAGATAAACGTTGAGATAACAGAAAATCACGATGTGATGCCGACAGGCAGCAATTAATGGCACGGTTTAGCGTTATGAGGATATTTATTTTGTATCAGGAAATCTGAATGTTTTCGCGAACTATCTGATTGTTAGCGAGGTTTCCCTGCGTTACTTTTGAGGAAAGTGACCTTCAAACCGACGTAAAAGGAGCAACATATGGGTTTTTGGAGAGTATTGATCACCATTCTTGTACCGCCATTGGGAGTACTGATTGGCAAAGGTTTAGGCCTGCAGTTCCTGCTTAATATCGTGTTGACGCTGTGCGGTTATCTGCCGGGCTTAATTCATGCCTTCTGGATCCAGACTCGCGATTAGTCGGTAAGATGATGTAATGTGAACCCGGCTATGATGCCGGGTTTTTTAATGCCAGTGAAATCAAAAACATTTAACACAAAACGGAAAGACTCCGCTGTCTGCCTGAGGCATCATGTCGCCTCTTGGTTGTTAAAGCATTCTATTTATTACTTTTACTGCTTATTACTTTCCTGCGAAGCGTATGCGAATGGGCATGACGTGCGCCTAGTCTATTGAATCAATATCATCATGCCTTTATATGAAATAAGGACACTTCATGTCGAATCCCTATGCGATTATCTTTCGGCAACCGGGAACCAAAGGTTTTTCTGCCGCCGGTTTTATTGCGCGTCTTCCGCTGCCGATGACCACGATTGGTATCGTGGCGATGTTGTCACAAACCTACGGGGAATATTGGCTGGCAGGGGCGGTGTCGGCGACCTTTGCTCTGGCGAATGCGTTTATTGCGCCCCAGGTTTCACGCTGGGTGGATGCCAAAGGGCAGTCAGCGGTACTGGTGCCGACCGTGGCACTGGCTTTTCTGGCGCTGGTAGGGCTTTGCGCGGCGGCATGGTTAGGCGCGCCCAATGAATTGCTATTTCTGTTGGCCCTGATTGCTGGCGTGATGCCGAGTATCGGCTCGATGGTGCGCGCCCGCTGGTCAGATATTTACCGTGGGCAACCCGAATTACACACGGCGTTCGCGTTTGAATCGGTACTGGATGAGCTGGTGTATATGGCCGGGCCGGTGTTTGGTATCGGGCTGAGTATTGCGCTATTCCCCGAGGCGGGCGTGCTGGCGGCGGCGATATTTTTGGCCGTCGGTTCTACGTTGTTTATCGTGCAGAAATCGACTGAGCCTAAGGCCAATCCGCGGCAAGAGACGCGCAGTCCCTCGGTGATGAAACATCGGGCGATGTGGTTTGTGGTGATGGTGTTTGTGGGTATCGGAATGATCTTCGGTACGGTCGAAGTGGCGGCGATCGCCTTCGCGCAGGAAGCGGGGAACAAAGGTGCAGCGACCTATATCTTATCGACTTATGCGGTCGGTTCGTGCGTTATTGGCCTGTTCTTTGGCGCGATCAAATTTAAAAAACCGTTGGCGAATCGCTTATTGATCGCCAGCATCGTCGCGGTGCTTACCACGCTGCCATTACCCTTTGTCACCAGCCTGTGGATGCTGACGCTCATGGTGTTTTTGGGCGGGGCCATCAGTTCACCGGCGTTTATCACCGGTATGACGCTGATTGAGCGCATTGTGCCGTCGTCGCAAATTACCGAAGGGATCACCTATGCGATGACCGGTGTATTGATTGGTTTTTCTGCGGGTTCGGCACTGTCTGGTTTCGCGATTGATGCCTATGGCGCATCCAACGGTTTCTGGGTAGCGGTGGCCGGTGGGCTGGTTGCTTTCGCGGCGATGGCGACCGGTTATCGGTTGCTGGCCAGTTTGTCGCAGATGAAAGCGTCAGGTGCAGAAGCGCAGCTTGCCGTGGAATAATGGCAGATGAAGTCATGTCCGGCACGGGAATGTGGCGGACATGACTTTGCGTATTAGCCGTGCCGCGTCCCTAAATCCTTATCGGATTCACTTCCTTCCAGCAAATGACTCAGCTCATCGACACGAGAGATCAGGCCATCTCGTATCTCATACAGGGCAATGACTTTCACCTTCATCGACTGACCGTTGTGTTTCACCGCATCGACAATATGCACACTGGCCAGAGATTCGCCGCTGGCAATGATCTTCTCGAACGTGACCGTGGCGGATTGCAGCGTCTCTTTTAGCGTGCGGGCGTGCGCCACAAACAGCCGGTGATCCAGCACTTTGCCATCGGCGTGTTGTTGATAGTCGGCAGAGAAATAACGTCCGGTCTGTTCAGCGCTTTCAGCGGGGTTAAACAGTGAGTGAAATACCCGGGAGAGAAAGTCGTGGGCCTGAGCTGGGTTCATAGGGGAGTCCTGATAATAAGTTTGAGTTGACGACCTCACTATAAACGCCTAGCGTTGGCGTTATTAATGCACGCAAGCCAACTTATACCGCAAACACGCCATGAATACAGAATTGCAGATGGCTCTCACTTTGCCAAACGGATTGCATTGGGTATCGCTGACGCAACCGCAAGGTCGCATCACACCGGTTCATCAGCACGCCATCGGCCAACTTTTTGGTACCGAGAAGGGATTACTGACGGCTGATTTTGAACATAGCCAATGGGCTATTCCGGCGACACACGCGGTATGGGTGCCCGCGGCATGTCCGCACGGTATGCGTTCCCACGGGGCGTTTCATGGCTGGAGTGTGTACATGGGTCAGGATTTGACGTCACAACTCCCGGCGCAGCCCAAAACGTTTTTGGTCGAGGGATTGTTACGTGAAGCGCTAAAGCGGGTTAAACGCTGGCAGGGGGAAGAAACGCCGCAACAGGCGCAGCACGCGCTGACGACCGTCATTCTGGAAGAGATCCGCTGTGCACCTGACTCAGCGTTGGAATTACCGATGCCCAAAGATGCGCGTTTGCTTCGCGTGACGCGAGGTTTACTCAACGACGTGAGCGTGCAACATAACGCTGAGCAGTGGGCGGCAATGGCAGGATTGTCGGGCAGAACGCTAGTGAGACTGTTTCCCTTACAGACCGGTCTGACCTTCACCGCCTGGCGGCAGCGGGCCAGAATTCTGCGAGCCATGGTGTTATTAGCGCAGGGAATGGCGGTACAAAACGTTGCGCTGGATGTCGGTTACGACAATACCAGCGCCTTTATTGCCGTGTTTCGTCATCTTACCGGCTCGACGCCCGGGCAGTATCTTCTTCGCGTTTAAAACAGCGAAAACAGTAACACCACCGGCAAACTCATCGGCCAGGTGAAACCAATGATCCCTGAGGTTAACAACCGCACTTTAATCGTATCGCGGCTCACTAACAGCGTAAAAACGGCGGCAATCGCCAGACCACCCCAATAAATTGTTTTAATCACTTCCCACCAAACGTGCACAACATACCCCTGAAGCTTTCACCAGAATGAACAATAAGCAATAGAATCAAAAACAGTGCGCATTCTAGGGCGTTAACATTTGGTAATCAATTAAAGTGTGTTTTTAATCACGTTTTTACAATGTTCACATCTGCGACTGAAATTCAGCCAGTGAACAACATGGCGTTAACGTGGTTTTTTAGCTGCTTTACAGCGGGCGCAGATGGCCGCGGATCGCCGTCGGGGCGAAGCCAAAACGTTTGCGAAAGCGCTCGGCGAAGCGTGATCCGCTTTCATAGCCGACCTGCTGGGCGATGCTGGAAATGGCGAGATCCGTGGATTGCAACAGGCGCAGCGCATGGGTCATGCGCACATCAATCATCAGATTACGCAGCACGCTGTTTTCCGTCGCCAGACG
>Ga0066791_10000643_pt1 | contig 12697 bp, 10 predicted proteins | sample OrgsoiDNA2013051_FD_70944 | JGI IMG/M metagenome (GOLD analysis project Ga0066791, IMG submission 70944) | Permafrost soil microbial communities from the Arctic, to analyse light accelerated degradation of dissolved organic matter (DOM) -... | ecosystem: Environmental > Terrestrial > Soil >...
CGCGCGGGCCTCACCCGCCCGGAACAGAAGACCCTGCCCTGCCGCTACTTATACGATGACATCGGTTCGGCTCTGTTCGAAGCCATCACATTTCTGCCCGAATACGGCCTCACTCGCGCCGATGCGCGCGTGATTGAGGCGTGTGCCGGCGAACTGATTGACAGCCTGCCGCCCGGCCTGGCAGTGGCGGAACTGGGGAGCGGCACGGGCGCCAAGACCAGGACGATCCTCGAGGAACTGCGCAACCGCCAGTCCGTGACATACTACCCGATCGATGTCTCGGCGGCGGCGCTCGCCCGGTGCGCGCAGGATCTGGCCGCGCTCGGCGATGTCTTTCCCCTGGAGACCAGTTACCTGGAAGGGCTGCGCCGCGTCACGGAGCGGCGCGCGCCCGGCCAGACGCTGCTGGTGCTTTTTCTGGGAAGCTCGATCGGGAATTTCGAGCCCGACGACGCCCTCCATTTCCTGTATGCCATCCGTCAGGTGCTCTCGGCGGGCGACGCGCTGTTGCTCGGCATGGACCTGGTAAAGCCCGCGGCGCAACTCATCGAAGCCTACGACGACCCGACTGGCGTCAACGCGGCTTTCAATCTGAACCTGCTGGGCCGGATCAACCGCGAGTTGGACGCCGATTTCGACCTGCGCCAGTTTGAGCATGAGATCCGCTACCACCAGGAGTGCCACCGAATCGAAATGCACCTGCGCTCCCGTGTGCGCCAGATGGTGCGCGTTCGCAAGGCGGAATTGGCAGTGGAGTTCGCACCCGGCGAGACCATCTGGACGGAGAGTTGCCATAAATTCCTTCCGGATCAAATCTGCGCCATGGCCCGCGCCACCGGGTTTCGGCTGGTTCGGCAGTGGATCGACGAAGAGTGGGGCTTCGCGGAAAACCTGCTTGTAGGATAGGCCTCCTGGCCTGTCTTTCTTGTCTAACTGATCCTTACTTAATCCAGGTCGATATCGCGTTTCGGGGGCGTCAGGTCGGGGTTCTCCTTGGCGCGTTTGAAGAGCTCGTCGAATTTCTTTTCCAGAACCTTACCGTGGTTTTTTTCGGCTTCGAAACTCTTCTGGAAAACCTGTTCACGGCGTGCGCCTTCACCTTTCAGCTTGGCCACCTCCGCCGCCAGGTCTTCAATTGGCGGCGGCTTCACGGGAACTGTGTGCGCGATCACGGCGCGGGTTTCCGGATCGATCTTGAGCACCGCATTGCAACATGGGCATTCCACGTCGAACATGCTTTTGGCCATAGCACTATCGTAATCGAGATTGCCCTGAGCCTGCCGTGGATCTGACAGGCCCAGGAGGAGACGATTGTGAGGGATTTATGGACAGCTAGTGGGAATCGATGCGAGGTGACTGGTTGGGGCAGGCACTGACGTCGGGGGTCAACCGTCTCTTCCTGGGTCCGATTAAATTAGTCACGCCGTCCGTATAGCAATCGTCTCGCCAAACAGAATTTAATCTTTGCTTAAGCAGTTAGGCTAAAATCGCGAAACACATAGCACCGTCCGGGCTGTAAATCAGGCGTACGGCTGTACGCAAAATTTGCATTCGTGTGTCGCTCCTACCGTGGCGTGTCCGGAATGGAACCAGCCGGCCGGGATACCTTGCCCTTGAAGGCCTCGTCCAGCGAAACGTTGTTGTTGTAAAGCGTCTGGCCGGTTGCGCGATCGATTTCCACTTTGGCCTTGGAGTAGGCGCTGGTGGCCGCCACCACGTTCGATTCGGCCGTGGTCAAGTCGCGCTGTGTCAGGATCACATTGTAAGTGGTGGACACACCCATTTCCAGTTTCTTCTGCTCGGCCTCCACGGTCTGCTGCTGCAGCACGCGCTGCTTGATGGCGGACTCGTACTGGGCCCGGCTCTGCTGCACGCCGATCACGGCGTTCTGGACTTCCAGGCGAACCTGGTTTTCCAACCGCTGAACGCCGATCTGTTGCTGCCGCAAAGCCAGTTCGCTCGCGATCAGATCGGCCTGCGCCGTGCGGTTGCGCAACGGTATATTCAAGTTGAAACCTATCGCGTAGTTCGGAAAGTTGCGCGCAAAGAGTTGGGAGAGCACGGTGCCGTATCCTCCCACGAAAAAGGCCGTGGGGGCGCGGGGGACGCCGCCGGCCGCCTGTGGGATCTGGTTCACCTGGCCCGCCAGGCCGTTGTTGCTGAGAGAACCCACCAGGTCCAGAGTGGGCAGCAGTTCGTTCCTCGTGCCCCTGATGCCGATTTCCTGGTTCTGCATCAGAATGCGGAATTGCGACAGCTCGGGTCTGGAGGCAAACGCCTGGGCCACCATATCCTGGATGGGCGCGATAGCTTCTACATCCGGCACCTGAATGTGGTCCATCAGGATGACGTGCGCCGAGGCCACCTCGGGATTCAGCAGGCCGGTCCGGCTCAGCGCGGTCTTGAGGATCATCTCCTGCTGCAGCAGTTGGGTCTGGGCCACCGTGAGGGCCTGCTGCGCGGAGGCGATTTCCGCCTGCGCGCGCACGATTTCGATGGAAGCGAGCGTACCCACTTCAACCTGCTTGGTGTTGTCCCGCAGCAGCCTGTCGTCGGCGGCCAGGGCATCGCGCTGCACGCGCACGTTCTCGTTGTAGCTCACCAGGTCCCAATAGAGGTCCATCACCGCGGCGACGGTGGTAATCACCTGCGCCCTGAAGGTCAGGTCGGAAACCTCGCGGTTGTTGCGGGCGATGTGGATCTGGCGCGTGTTCACGGCCACACCGAAACCCTGCAACAGGTGTTGCGTGACGGTAAGTGAGAGCGAGGCGTTGGTGACTGGGCTGAAATCCGACCGCGCGCTGTTGGTGATGGTGTTGTTGTTCGAAAGTCCCAGGTTCACCAGGGTGCCGGAGGTGAAGTACTGTTGGGCGGCGATCGAGGAAAGGTCCTGCCGTTGGATCAGCGAATTGGTGCCGGTAATGAACGAACTGGTTTGGGGGGTTGTTTGGTGCGCCCAGGAGAGGCCGCCGATCAGTGCCGGGTCGAAACTGGGAGGGGTTGGCCCAAGCTGGGTGGAGCCTGCAATCAACAGTCCTTCCAGTCCTGAGGAGGGCGCGGCGCCAGTGACGCTTGACGGCCCCGCAAAAACGCTGGTCGAAACGGGGGAAGCGAATCCGCCCGCCTGCGTCCTCAGCAGGTTGGTGTCGGCGATCTGTGGAGTGTAGCGCTGCAGCTCGATATCCAGGTTGTTCTCGAGCGCCAGCGCGATGGTGTCCTGCAGCGAGAGGTAGAGATTGCCGGCGCGGATCAGGGATTCCAGGCGCGGTGAATTGTTCAGGTTGACCGGCGCGGGGATTTTCGCGCGGTAGGGAGCGGTAAGCGAGCCCACGATGCCACGCTCCGCAAACGGGGCCTGGGGCTGCCCGTTCGGTGGCTGCTGGCCGGGTGGGCCGGGCGGCTGGTCGGCCGCAAAACTGCCGGCTGGCGCCAGCAGCATCAGAACACAAAGTATGGCGATATTGGCTCGAATTCCGTCCATGGATAGTACCTCCGGGGGCTCCGTTTATATTCAATGGTATAGTACGTGTTTGTGACGCCGCAAGCTGAGTCGGTCCTGGAATTGTTTCGATCCGCCGGCGCCTACCTCCAAGGCCACTTTCGGCTCACCAGCGGACTGCACAGCGCCCAATACCTGCAATGCGCGCTGGTGCTGCAACACCCCGCCTCGGCGGAAAAACTGGGCCGCCTTCTGGCGGAGGAACTGCGCCAGATGCTTACGGGAAAAATCGGCATAGTGGTTTCGCCCGCGATGGGCGGGCTGATCATCGGGCACGAAGTCGCGCGCGCCCTGGCAGTACCGCACATTTTCACGGAACGCGATCCCCAGACCCGTAAGATGCTGTTGCGCCGCGGATTCACGGTGGAGCCCGGCGAAGGCGCGCTGGTGATTGAAGACGTGATCACCACCGGCGGCAGCACCAGGGACGTGATCGAATTGCTGCGCGCCTTGGGCGCCAGTGTGCTGGCGGCTGGTTCCATCATCGACCGCAGCGGCGGAAAGGCCGAGGTGGGCGTCCCGCGCGTGGCGCTGGCTACGCTTCAGGTGGAGTCCCATTCTCCGGACGCATGCCCGCTTTGCAAGCTCGGCATCCCCGTGGTGAAGCCCGGCTCGCGCCCAACCTGATGCGCCGCATCCGCATCGATCTCGCCTACGATGGCGGCGGGTTTCATGGATGGCAGGTGCAGCCCGGCCTGCCCACGATTCAAGGCATCCTGGAAGAGATCGTTTCCGGCATGGAAGGCAAGCCCGTGCATGTGGCTGGCTCCGGCCGCACCGACGCCGGCGTGCATGCGTTGCGGCAGGTGGCGGCGTTCACCATCTCGAACCCCATCCCGCTTCTCAATTTGCGCCGTGCGGTGAATCGCCTGCTGCCGCCCGCCATCCGTGTGCTTTCCGCCGAAGAAGTGCATGCCGATTTTCATCCGCGCTTCGATGCCAGGTCCAAAACTTACGAATATCGCATTCAGCGGGGCGAAGTCTGTAGCCCTTTCGAGTGGCCCTATGTGCATCATTATCCCTACCCGCTGCGCGAGGAACCCATGATCCAACTGGCGGCGGTGTTTGAGGGCGAGCACGACTTCACGGCATTCGCGGCATCGGACGTTCACGATGCCGAGGGGAAAAGCAAGGTACGAACGGTCTTCCGCTCGGTGCTGGAGCGGCGCCCGGAGCAACTGGTTTACCGCATCCGGGGCAGCGGGTTCCTCAAGCACATGGTAAGGAACATTGTGGGCACTCTGATTGCCGCCGGGCGCGGGAATATAGAGGATACGTCCGTGCTGCCGCAGCGTTGCGGGCCGACGGCGCCGGCCAAGGGGCTGTTCCTGGTGGAGGTGGAGTATTAGGCCGCCGAGTATCACGCGCGAGAATCAGGTGTGACCCGGCGTTGAGTAGGGTAGGCCTCCAGGCCTGCCATCGCGCCGAAGGCGCGGTCTGCACGCCAGCCGCTAGCATGAGTATTGTTCAATGTATTGGGACATAGTTGAAGTGAAACCGGAGCCGCACTACTGCCTCTTTGTCCGATTCAAAGACGGACTGACGGGGCGTGTGCGGTTGCGGCCAGAAGAACTGACCGGTGTACTCGCACCGTTGCGGGATGAGCGGTTCTTCGAGCAGGTATTCATTGATTATGGCGCGGTCGCGTGGCCCGGTGAGATCGACCTGGCGCCGGATGCAATGTATGCTCAGGTCGCCAGCCAGCCTCATGAACCGCGGAAGGCAAGTCCAGGGAAGAGTCGCCGCTGAACGCAAGCCGACTTCCGGTAAGCCACAAAGGGCTGTTCCTGGTGGAGGTGGAGTATCTTAAGGTATAATGAAGATTAATACTTGGAGAGGATTTGTGTCCCTACGCACTTATTTTAAGTTTTTCACCCATACCCTATTGATGCCTGTTCTGGAGAATGGCGAGGAGACCACTCTCGTCGGCGGCCAGGCAGTCATGGAAGGCGTGATGATGCGCGCACCCCATAGCTATTGCGTGGCGGTCCGCAAAGCAAACGGCGAAATCGTCACCGAGCAGAAGCCACTGCCCAGGATGTCCGAGCGGTACAAGATTTTCAAGTACCCGATCTTTCGCGGCATGGGAACGCTATATCAGGCGATGAAGCTCGGCATGCAGGCTCTGAAATTCTCGGCCGACGTTGGCATGGAGGATATTAAAGACGCCGAGTTGAAGGAGAACGGCAAGGCGAAGGGCAAGGAACCCGCCAAAGAGTTGCCCTCATGGGTTCTGGGGGTGAACCTGGCGATCTCATTCGGCATGTTCATTTTCATGTACAAGTTCATTCCCTTGTTCCTGGTCACCAAGCTGAAAGGCGTATATCCGGTTCTCAGCGGCCGCATCGCCTTCAACCTGGCCGATGGCATCATCCGATTGCTGATCTTCCTGTTGTTCATGTACGCGCTCTCGCTGATGAAAGACATTCACCGGGTCTTTGAGTTTCATGGCGCGGAACACAGAGTGGTTTTCAATTTCGAATCCGGCAAGCCGGTCACGGTACCGAACGCTCAGCGGTTTACCACGTTCCACCCGCGCTGCGGTACCAGCTTCCTGTTTGTCGTAATTATCGTTTCCATCGTTTTCTACACCTTCATCCCGTTCGATGGCTTCCTGGCCAAGCTGCTGTCGCGAATCGTGCTGCTGCCTGTCATCGCGGGAGTGAGTTATGAGCTGATCCGCTTCGCAGCCAAGCGGCGCGGCTCCGTGCTGGCTACCATGACGGCTCCTGGCCTGTGGCTGCAGCGCATCACCACCAAGCCGCCGGCCGACGACCAGACGGCAGTGGCCATCCGCGCGCTGGAAGGCGCTATGGCGCTCGAAGAGTCCCAGGGCGGACAACTGGTCATCGCTTAATCGATCATGCAATTCGTTCCGAAGCTCGAACAGCTCGAGAAGCGCTTTGACGAGCTGACCAGCCAGATGGCCGATCCGTCCGTGATTAGCGATGGCGACCAGTACCGCAAGATCGGCAAGGCGCGAAGCGACATCGAGGAAGCCGTCTCCAAATACCGCGAGTGGAAGAAGGTGGAGGACAGCCTCCAGCAGGCCCGTCCCATGCTCCAGGAGCCGGATGCCGAACTCAGGGCCATGGCTCAGCAGGAGGTGGCGCAACTCGAGCCCGAAAAGCGCAAGATCGAAGACCAGCTCAAAGTTCTGCTGCTGCCCAAAGATCCGAACGACGAAAAGAACGTGGTGCTCGAAATTCGCGCCGGCACCGGCGGGGATGAGGCAACCCTTTTCGCGGCCGAGATTTTCCGCATGTACACGCGCTACGGCGAAACGCAGGGCTGGAAGTTTGAAATCACGTCCAGCAGCGAATCGGCCGTGGGCGGGCTCAAAGAAGTCATCGCGCTGGTCAGCGGCAACAAGGTCTACAGCAAGCTCAAGTACGAAAGCGGCGTGCATCGCGTGCAGCGCGTTCCGGTGACTGAGCAGCAGGGCCGGGTCCACACATCCGCCATTACGGTGGCGGTGCTGCCCGAAGCCGACGAAGTCGAAGTCAAGATCGAGGCCAAGGATATTCGCATCGATACGTTCTGCTCCTCGGGTCCAGGCGGCCAATCCGTGAACACCACCTATTCGGCCGTGCGCATCACCCATTTGCCTACCGGCCTGATCGTCTCCTGCCAGGACGAAAAATCCCAGATCAAGAACCGCGCCAAGGCAGAACGCGTGCTGCGATCGCGTCTTTATGAGTTGGAACTGGCGAAGCAGCAGGCGGCGGTGGGCGCCGAGCGCCGCACCCAGGTGGGCTCTGGCGACCGCAGCGAAAAAATCCGCACCTACAACTTCCCGCAAAACCGCGTCACGGATCACCGCATCGGCCTGACGCTGCATCAACTGGATTTCGTGATGGAAGGCAAGATGGATGTCATCCTCGATGCGCTGACTACGTTCTACCAGTCCAAAAAGCTTGAAGGAGACGAGGGCGCGCAGGCAGTCGCCTGACTCAGCCATGACGTTGCAGACGGCGCTGCTTCAGGGCACGCGCCTGCTGGAGGATGCCGTGATTGCGGTCCCGCGGCTCACCGCTGAAGTCCTTCTTTCGCACGCACTGCATTGTGAGCGGGTCTACCTCTACGCCCATCCGGAGCGGGAACTCGAAGACGTGGAATGGATCCACTACGGCCGCTACCTGCATGAGCGCCTCCAGGGCAAACCCACTCAGTACATCACCCAACGCCAGGAATTTTACGGCCGCGAATTCCACGTCACGCCGGACGTTCTGATCCCGCGGCCGGAGACCGAGCACGTAGTGGAAGTCGCCCTCCGGATCGCGCTCCAGACCGGGGCGGGCGCCCGTCGTATTCTGGATGCAGGAACCGGTTCGGGTGCGCTGGCCGTCACGCTGCAACTGGAAACCGGCGCGGCGGCCTGGGCCACGGACATTTCACCCGCTGCCGCCGCGGTCGCCGCCGAAAACGCCCGCCGGCTGGGCGCGCCAGTGCAGTTCGTGGTCTGCGACCTGATGGACGCCATCGCGCCCGCTTCCATGGACCTCATCGTCTCCAATCCGCCATACGTGCCCGATTCGCAACGTGAGGGCCTGCAGCGCGAAGTTCGGGACTGGGAGCCGCACGTGGCGCTCTTCGCCGGGGCCACCGGTTTCGAGCTCTACGACCGCCTGGCTGCCGATGCGCCCAGGGTACTTCTGCCCGGCGGCTGGCTCATCATGGAGCTGGGCTTCTGCAGCATAGACCATGTGCGGCATCTTCTGGCCGGCTGGATGGATCTCCGGATCGAGGCCGACCTGGCTGGACTCCCGCGCGTTATCGCAGCCCGGAGCGCCGGCGGTCTTGCCGCCGGTGGTTTTTCGAAGGCCTAAAGGATTCCCGCGTTCCGGCCGATGTGTTTGGTGAGCGTCGGCATATGATTTCGATCAATAATTCAATCTCGGAGTTGGACCGGGCATACGAACAGCGGTCCGTCCTGCTCGATAGCTATCTCCAGGCCATCAAAGCCGCTGCGCACTATTCGATCGATCTCGATGACGAGATCACCGGACCGCACCGCCGGTATCTTACGGCCCTGGCCGATGGCGTAGCTTCGGGGCAGCCCGAGGCTCTCATTGAAAGCCGGGCGACGTTTCGCGGCCTGTTGCGGGATTATCGCGACAAGGCGGCGCGGTACGTGCAACAACTCCGCGATGAACTCGCCGGGATGTCGAACGCACTCCAGGAAACTCTGGAGTCGCTGGCGCAATCCGATGGCAACCACGAAGCCCGGCTTCGGAAGACCGTTCTCGGACTGCGGGAGACCTCGGAATCCGAAGATGGAAACGGCCTGCGCGCCAGAATGCGGGCGGCGGCCGACTCCATAGAGGTTAGCGTGGATCAGATCCACAAGGAACATCAGCTCGCGATCTCTGAATTCCTGGTGGAGATTCGTATGCTCCATGCGCGCATCGATGCTTTGGAGGCGGCGGCGGCGGTTGACATCATGACCGGGGTCTTCAACCGGGCTGAAATGGAGGACCGCATCCGCTCGGCCACGGCCGGCGATTTTCACCTGTTGCTCTTCCAGGTTCGCGGCTTAAAGCACGCCGACGCGCGATTTGGCCCCCTGGCGGGTGCGGAACTGGCGGGCGCCTTCACCAAGCGGCTGAAGAACAGCCTTCCACAGAATGCCACGCTCGGCCGATGGAGCAGGGAGGAATTCATTGCCCTGATTCCCGGGCCGAAAGATCGGGCCACAGCCTGGGTCACGGATCACCTCTCGGGAACCTATACCTGCCTGCAGGACGGCAAGACCGTCCGGCCCTCATTGCAGGTGAGTGTTGGAGTTGCCGATAGCGTGGCGCGGGAACCGGCGGAGCGAACTCTGGAACGCGTGCGGCAGTTTCTGACAGGCGCATAGCCGGCTCCCCTATTTCAAAATACTGAACATGTTCGAAAAATCGTCCGTCCAGATGCGAAAGGGGCGCCCGGGCTTCAGCAGCTTGGCATCCTTTTGGAGTTCGGGGTGGGCGGCGACCGCGGCGCGGTCCATGATCAGCGCCCAGGAACAGGAGAAACAGAAGGCGTCATCCTCTTGCGCGGTGAAGTGATACGCCAGGCCCACTTTGCCGAAGGCGTTGGCGGCGCGTTCCATTACCGGCTCCAGATCCAGGTAGGTATTGGAGATGTTGACCGCCAGAATGCCGTTCGGCTTCAGGTGGCGGAAATAGAGGCCGAAGGCTTCTCGCGTGATCAGGTGAACCGGCACGGAATCGCCGGAGAAGGCATCCATCACCAGCATGTCGAAGTGCTGGTCGGGTTCCGATTCCAGAAGCAGGCGGCCGTCTCCGAGTGCGACTTCCACTTTCGCCGGCGTGTCTTTGAGATAGGTAAACTCGGTCCGCGCAATATCCAGCACCAGCGGGTTGATTTCGTAAATCCGCAGAGTATCGCCAGCCCTGCCATAAGCGGCCAGAGTGCCGCAGCCCAGGCCCAGTATCCCGATGCGCCGCGGTGGGCCTTCCTGCGCGTGCATGGCGCGCCCGATGCCCGATTGCGCGCAGAAGTAGGTGACGGGCATGCGCCGGTATTGCTCGCGCCGCATCTGTTCGCCGTGATTGATCACGCCGTGGATCAGCTTACGGCAGGCATCGTCGTCGATCCGCGGGTCGCCCTCATCCTCCGTGCGAAGCTGGCCGTAGAAGTTGCGCTCCACCACGCGATAATCCGCCACCATCTGGTGCATGATCCCGCGCAGAAATACGAAGTAGCCGGCCAGCAATACCGCCAGTGCCGCGATGCCGGCGCGTTTCCGCCGTATGGAAACGCTCCGGAGTTCGCGGGTGAAGACAATCGACGCAACCAGCGCGCACAGAGCCAGGCCGATAGGGAATTCGTAGTAGGCATGGAAAAGGTTGGGCGCCACCAGGCCTACGAACAGGCCGCCCACGGCGCCTCCCAGCGATACCGTCACGTAAAAACCAGTCAGATATCGCGGGTGCGGTTTGAGGCGGGCCAGTTCTCCATGGCATACCATGCAGCAGATAAACAGCGCCAGCGCCAGCAGACCAATCACCAGGCGGATCGGCATGCCGATATGCTCCGGCCACAACCGGTACGCCATGAAGCCCAGCGCGGCGATCAGCAGTGGAACGAAGACCGCACGCCGGTATAGCCGCGGCGACTCAAAGCAGACGATGAAGCTTAACAGGTAAACACTGAGCGGGACGATCCAAAGAAATGGGATGGCGGCGACGTCTTGCGTGAGGTGCGTTGTGACCGCAAGCAGCAGCACCGAAGCACTGGCGGCCAGGCCCAGCCACAAGAAGCGCGACGCCAACGTGGGCGGCGGCGTGACGGCGGTTTCGTCGGCGTCTTCTCCATCGATGCCGCCGGCTCCCGTCAAGGCCGATTGCGCCGACGTTCGCCACGCGGTCACGCCACACAGCGCGGCGAAGCACACAAAGCCGCCGGACCATACCAGTGCCTGCATGCCCGACGGCAGGTTCGGCTCCACCAGAAACGGGTAGCTGAGCAGCGCCGTCATGGACGCCAGGTTCGAGAGCGCGAACAGGCGGTACGGCAATCCGCCCTTGTGGCTGCGCGCGTACCATGCCTGCAACAGTGGACTGGTGGACGAAAGAAGGAAATAAGGAAGCCCGACCGTGACCGCCAGCAGTGCCAGGATGGTCAGCGATGGATGCGCTATGCCGGCCGATTTCCAACGGACATTGGGAATGATGGGGAGCGTGGCCAGGCTGGCCGCCAGCACTCCGATGTGAACCATGGCCTGCGTGCGCGCAGACAGACGCGAGTGGAGCCAGTGCGCATAGGCGTATCCCAGCAGCAGCACCACCTGAAAGAACAGCATGCAGGTGCTCCATACGGCGGAGGAGCCGCCAAACCACGGCAGGATCGTCTTGGCGATAATCGGCTGCACCTCAAACAGAAGGAAGGCCGACAGGGAAATGGTCAGCGCGTAAAGCAGCATCGCTTTGAGTCCGGACTTGGCATGCCGCTACTTCGCGCTCAGCAAATTCGCAAACAGCCGGTACGCTCCCGGCACGCCCGCGGGCAATTGCCGGAACCACGCGTAGGCCGTGAAAATGTAGATCCCCTTGCCATACCGGGTCCACAATTCGCCGGCTTCGAGCGCCTGCTCGCCGGGGTCGTGCGACGACATCACCGTCTGGTAATGCGCATCCCATTTCGCCGCGAAATACAGGCCGCGCTCCTGCACCCACCCGTCGAAATCCCGCGGGTTGATGTGGTTGGGATACTGCAGCAGCGGGCTGTCCGCATGCGGAAACGCGACCGGCGCCTCTTCCACGGTAACGCGATACTTGCTCCCCCCTGGCACGCTGAACGGGTAAGGCCCCAGGTTCTGCGTAACCGGGTTGGGATTGGGCGGCCCCTGGAACGATTGGATCATCCGCACGATTTCGGGCGGCAGTTGCGGCGCCGGAGTATTGGCCGCGTTGGGGTCCGGGCTGTCACCCACCTGATACTGCACAATGTACGTGCCGCCATTCTTCACGTATTCCATCAGCCGCGGTTGATTGGCCCGCAAATCCGCGCGCACATTGTAACCGCGAACTCCGCACACGATGGTTTCAAAACGCGAGAGATCTCCCTGCTCCAGATCCGATGGGCTGAGCACCGTCACATCCAGGCCCAGTTGCCGCAGCGCATCCGGCATCTCGTCGCCCGCGCCCATAATATAGCCGATCTTCTTCACCGTCACCTTGACGTTGGACCGCACCAGCTTCACGTCCGACGGCGGAAACAGCGTCTGCGCGGGAATATGCGGATACGAAATCACTTGCACCCCCGCGCCGATCTCGCGGCCGCCCACGGTGGCCACCGCGCGCATCGCGGCCGTGGCTTCGCCCGACGGCGGCGTGATGGTGAACATCATCTCCCGCTGCTCCCCAACGGCGGCAATCTGGAAGGGCTGCGACTTGGGCTCCACCTTCCACCCGGCCGGTACGTCCAGGCGCAAGTCGCCCGCCGCCTTCGCCATGTTGGCCTTCACCGATACGTGGATGGTGCGCGGCGCGGCGGCGGGAAACAGTTCCGCGGAATCGGTCAGGTTTACGGCCACCGCCGGAACCACCACCAGCGGCCGCGTGCGTTCGCCTTGGGCGCGGTCGGCATAGCGGTAGCGCACCGGCCGGACCACTTCAATAGGCGTGCCATCCACGGTAAGCAGCGCGCGCAGTTGCAGCACCGGCGGCGTATCGGCAAGACCGATCAGCG
>Ga0066791_10000678_pt1 | contig 12223 bp, 10 predicted proteins | sample OrgsoiDNA2013051_FD_70944 | JGI IMG/M metagenome (GOLD analysis project Ga0066791, IMG submission 70944) | Permafrost soil microbial communities from the Arctic, to analyse light accelerated degradation of dissolved organic matter (DOM) -... | ecosystem: Environmental > Terrestrial > Soil >...
GAGCCTCGCGTCGTGCAGTGGCTCAAGACACAACCGGTGGCGATGCTCTTTCTCAGCGTCGTCACCATCGGCGAGATCCGCAAGGGGCTAATCATGCTCCCTCAAGGCGGCCGCCGCACCGGGTTGGAAACGTGGGTCCACACTGACCTGCTGATCTGGTTTCGAAACCGCATCCTGCCCGTCACACATCCCATCGCTGATCGCTGGGGCGTGTTGGACGGTCAATGCCAGTTGAAAGGAACACCTCTCAACACGGCAGACGGCATGATTGCCGCGACCGCCACTGAATACGACCTAACGGTTGTTACGCGCAACGTAAGAGACTTCGCCGGCCTCGGCGTTGAGATCTTCAACCCTTGGGATGCCGGATAAGCGGTTCATCAAAAATAGCTCATGCTGACCCGCGCTGTAACCACTCCCTTAGAACCGGCGAAACGTCAGTTAGGTCAGCTAACGTAATCAGGTGCTCAGATATTTCTTTAGGCCTCCGATCTGGTTCCAGATCGAAGCCCAGTTCGTCAGCATGTCGTCTAACTTGTCTTCGAGTTTGCGAAAGTCAGCCGGTACCAACCGGTGTTCGAACCACAGCTCCCCGCCGTCATTGTAGACGCTTACCTCGGCTGCCTCTTTGAAGGCATTCCAGAGCCTCGCTCTCGTCTCGCCGTTGTCACAGTATACAGACACCACTGCGCTCGTCAGCGGCGAGTTGTCATCGCCGTACCGCCACCAAACGTACAGGTAGACCCGAACAACTCCTTTCTGGTTCAATGCCACGCCGATCGAGGCGGCTGTCCCATCAGCTTGCTGGGACCAAGGGTCACCTTCGTCTCTCCATCCAGCGGAACGCCCATTGATGTCGTCAACTCTGGCCGATGCTTAGTCAAAGCCCGCCTACAAGCTTGATACACCTCCCGCTGGAACATGGCCATTGCGGCCGTCGCCTGAATATATGACCGCGCAGCGAATTCCAAGAATTCTTGACGATTCGGGTCGAGTACCATGTTATGTGCCCTCCAAGTAGTCGAACAATCCGCCGAGATTCATCAGCCGACCCGCCGCAAGGCTTTCCAGGGGCTGGGCGGGCAGTTCCAGCAAGTTCTGCTCGACCGCACCTGCAAAGGCCAGCGCCATCGCAGCCACCGTCGTCCCTCTCCTATTTCGCAGAGCCGGAATGAGATGTCGAAGCGCTTGGCAGCAGTCACGCCAGAGCCGTACATCGAACCCGTGAGAGTTCTCCGGGGCTTCAACCACGAGCAAGATCGGAACTCGTATGGGCTCACGCTTCTCCTGGTGCAGCCATCGGAGGTAGGGCTCCTGCTTGGCCAGAGCCGGAATGCCAGGTGGGTTGGTCTTGACCTCGATCACTAGAAGAGCCCTGCCGGGGTACCGGATGACGAGATCGAGACGACCGCCTGGCACGACGAACTCCCGCTCGACGGTTGGAATCATGTGCTCCCATTCCGGGTGGTGCGATGGGAGCGGGATCTGAAATAGCTGAAAGACGAGATCGGGCATCTGAATCTGTCGAACGATCCAATCGAGCCAGTCCGAATAGGCCTCCTCTCGCGCCGTGTTGAGCCACCGATGCACGCCGAGGTCCGTCTCGAAGGGGTCCGCCAGGCCGTCGAGCTTCCGCGTGGACTCCGCGAGCAATCCTCTCAGCTTCTCCTCGTCGAGCACGAGCAGCCGGCGGGCCGAGTCCATGATTTGACCGACCGCTTCCCAGTCGGCTGGGTTCTCCGGTGGTCTCGTCGGCGAGCTCAAGTCCGCCCATTGCCGAATCGAAGCCATTGCTGATCTGCACTCGCAACCCAACGCCAAGCCGCGCGGGCCGAAGGCCACCCCTCGGCTGCGCTCTTCTCCGCTTCCTCGGCGTTCGAACCACGCGATACACATCAACCCCTCAAACCGTTACCGCCCCCAACTGAGTTCCTGTTTTCTCCGCGTCCGGTCTCCGCGTACTCCGCGCCTCCGCGTCAAGGGCCAAGCCCCAACCTCCGCCGGCTTCCTGCTACCGAAGCTTCACGGCACTCCCATCGAGCAAAACCCATTAAAGACCGCCCTTCACCTTGCGGTTTAAGTTCACCGAGCGGTTTCATCAATTTCGTGGCGGTCGGCCGTTTCTGCTCTTCCGCTTTCCGTCGCCGCGAAACTGATGAAACCTTAACGTTGACAGCCGTTCTAAAACTCCCATCCGCCATCCCCTCAATAACATGCACCCCTTCCGTCACGGCAATTCCACACCCTTCATGGTTAGCTTAGAGTAGGACACGCCACGCCCGGCCCCTAAGGAGAAACGCATATGCCAGCCGCATACCTCACCAACGCCCAAATTGGCTCCGTTCCGCAAGGAAGCCTCCCAAATTGGCTTCGTTCCGCCCCTCGCCTTGGCTACCCAAACGAGCTATCCCGGCGGGATTGTGCCACAATGAAAGAGAATCATTTCATGTCCAACCCAAGTACCCTGGATCGGGATCGGGCCGCCGATCCGGAATCCCCTACGCCCAACGAGCCCAACGAGTCTTTCGGCGACATCCTTACCCAGTACGAGCAGTCCCATTCTCATCGTCCCGAACAGGGCCAGAAAGGATTGGAAGGCACGGTCATCGCCATCACCGGCGAATCGGTCTACCTCGATATCGGCTACAAAACCGAGGGCATCATCCCGCTCGCCGAATTCCAGGCCGCCGGCGACACGGTCAAGGCCGGCGACAAGATCTCCGTATCCAGCAAAGGCCGCAATCCCGAAGGCTATTACGACCTTTCGCGCATACGCGTGGAACGGCCCAAGGATTGGTCATCGCTCGAGAAGGCCTTCGCCGATAAGGTTGCCATCGCCGGCACCGTCACCGCCGTCGTGAAGGGCGGGGTCAGCGTGGATGTCGGAATGCGCGCGTTCATGCCGGCTTCGCGCTCGGGCGCCCGCGACGTGGCTGAGATGGAAAAGCTCATCGGCCAGGAAATCCGCTGCCGCATCATCAAGCTCGATATCGCCGACGAAGATATAGTGGTAGACCGCCGCGCGATCCTCGAAGATGAGGAGCGGGCCAACAAGGAAAAACGCTACACCGAGGTCAAGGAAGGCGAGACCGTGCATGGCGCCGTCCGCAGCCTTACGGATTACGGGGCTTTCATCGATATCGGCGGCGTGGATGCGCTGTTGCACGTGGCCGACATTTCGTGGGGCCGCGTCAACAAGCCCGCCGACGTGCTTGCGGTAGGCCAGGAAATCGATGCCAAAGTGCTCAAGGTCGATCCCGCCAAGCACCGCATTTCGCTCGGCATGAAGCAACTGCAGCCGCACCCATGGGACCTGGTGAGCGAGAAGTATAAGGTGGGCGATCGCGTGAACGGCACGGTCACCCGCGTGGCCGAATTCGGCGCCTTTGTGGAACTGGATAAGGGCATCGAAGGGCTGATTCACCTTTCCGAAATGTCCTGGTCCAAGAAGGTCCACAAGCCGTCCGATGTGGTCACTCCAAACGATCGGGTGGAGGTCGTGATCCTCGGCGTGAACCAGGCCGACCGCCGCATCTCCCTGGGGCTGAAGCAGGCCTTGGGGGATCCCTGGGCCGATGTGGCGCGGAGGTTCCCGGTTGGAGGCGTGGTGGAAGGTCCCGTCACCAGCCTTCAAAAGTTCGGCGCGTTCGTACAAATTGCCGAGGGCGTGGAAGGTATGATCCACATCGGCGACATCAGCGCGGATAAGGATAAGCGCCTCAACCATCCGCAGGAAGCCATCAAGATGGGCCAGATCGTGAAGGCCCAGGTGCTTGAAGTGGACACCGAAAAACGCCGTCTGCGCCTGGGCATGAAGCAACTGGTGCCCACCAGCCTGGACGAATACATCGCCGAGCACAAGCAGGGCGACGTGGTCACCGGCCGCGCGACGGATGTCTCGGCGGGACGGGCCAAGGTGGAACTGGGCGAAGGCGTCAATGCCACGTGCCGGCTGATGTCCGATGCCCCCGGGAAGCAGGAGAATACCAATGCGTCGAAGGCGGATCTTTCCTCATTGAGTTCCATGCTGGAAGCCCGGTGGAAGGGCGGCGAGGGCGGCGGCGCCGGCGGAGCCAAAAGTGAGCCCGTGCGGAGCGGCCAGGTGCGCAGTTTCCGCATCGTCAAGCTTGACCCCGCCATCAAGAAGATCGAACTGGAATTGGTCTAACGTGAGGCTTGGTAGAGGCTCTGGTGGGGCAGACCTTCAGCCTGCCGGGTGTTCCGAATCCACCGGCTGTTCCGGGCGTGGAAGAAACGCATGAAAACGCGCCAGCAGTCCTCCATAAATCACGTGGCCGAACACGGTAGGGCGCTCGGAGTGCAGCAGGGCCACCAGCGGCATCACGGTTTTTCCAATCGCGTGGAAGAAAAGATAGTACCAGCCCAATGCCAGCAGAATACCGGCCAGCACCGTTCCCCAACCAGTCAGCCGGCTGCGCAGCGCGGTTGCCAACAGCGCTCCCAACAGGCTGTAGAGAATCAAATAAAGAGCCAGGCCCGCGATGGTGCTGAATGCAAAACCGAGCCCGATGGCTGCATCGCCGTAGAGAACGCTGGCCATCAGGTTTTCGGAAGTCCAAAAACTGCGGCCCTGCCACTTGGCGCTCACTCCCATCCAGGCCAGCATCCAGCCAACCGCCATCATGCCCGCCTGCAGCCCGGCAAGAAATACGGAGGCCGTTGTCGCGCTTCGGCTCTCCGTTCCCCTATGAGGCATGGCAGCTCCCATACGATTCAGCCTATACTGTTCGAGAAGACTAAAGGCAAAATAAATCGATGCGTCGTGTAGTCATCACAGGAATTGGCGCGGTCAGCCCCAATGGAATCGGACGGGAGCGTTTTTGGGAGGCCACCCGCAATGGCGTCAGCGGGGTTCGCCGGATCACCCGGTTCGACCCTACGGGCTACCAGGTGCAGGTGGCGGGCCAGATCCCGGACGAGTTCGATGAAAAGCAGTATGTGGAGGTCAAGGACCGCCCGCATGTCTCCCGCGCCGTGCCCCTGGCCGCCGCCGCCGTTAAGGAAGCCGTGGCCGACGCGGGCCTGGACGTCCGCGGGATGACGCGCGACCAGCTCCGGCTCATCGGAGTGATTGTCGGTTCCGGCGGCGGCAGCCAGGATTTCACCGAAGAGCAGTACCGCCTCTACTACGCCGGCCTCATCAAGCAGTGCAGCGTGTACACCATCCCCACCGGCACCATCGGCACGCTGGCGAGCGAAGTCTCCATGCGATTCGGATTCCGCGGCCTCAGCCACATCGTCTCCACGGGCTGCACTTCTTCCACCGACGCGCTGGGCTACGCCTACCGCAACATCCAGGCGGGCGTACTGAACACCATCGTGGCCGGTGGCGTGGATTCGCCCATCGCCCCGCTGATCCTGCGCGGATTTCAACTGATGCGCATCATGTCCACGCGCTGGAACCAGGAGCCGGAGCGCGCCTCGCGTCCCTTCTCCAGGGACCGCGACGGCTTCGTGATCGCCGAGGGAGCCTGGTTCTTCATCCTGGAGGAAATGGAACAGGCGAAGGAGCGCGGCGCCCACATGTATGGCGAAATCGCCGGCTACGGATCCACCTGCGAAGCCTATCACCGGGTGCGTCTTGAGGAATGCGGCGAAGAGCCGGCCCGCGCCATGGGTATGGCCATGGACGAAGCGGGCATTCCGCCATCCGAGGTGCAATACATCCACTACCACGGCACCTCCACGGAGCTCAATGACCGCATTGAAACGCGGGCCGTCAAACTGGCCTTCAACGGCCACGCCTACAAGCTGGCCGGTTCTTCGCTGAAGAGCATGATCGGCCATCCGCAAGGCGCATGCGGCGCCGCCGGCATTGCCGCCACGCTGCTGTCGATGCGCGATGGCGTAGTGCCCCCCACCATCAACCTCGACGAATCCGACCCCGAATGCGACCTGGACTACATCCCGGAAGCCGGCCGCAAGCTGCAGGTGGAGCACGCCGTGGCCAACTGCATTGCCTTCGGCAGCAAGAACTCGGCCATGGTTTTACGGAGGGTGTAATCGCGTGCCGACTGGAACCGTCGTGACTCTCAGTGAATACCTGGCGACCAGCTACCGTCCCGATTGCGAGTATCTGGATGGTGAGTTATTGGAGCGAAACGTGGGCGAATGGGATCATAGCCGCTTGCAGACACTCTTGACCCGTTATCTCTCCATTCGGGAGAAGCAATGGGGCATCCTCGTGGTAGTCGAACAGCGTGTGCAGGTGAAGGCGACTCGTTTCCGGGTGCCCGATATCTCGGTTTTGGCCGGTGCGCCTCCAGACGGCGGGATCATTGTGGAACCTCCTTTTCTGTGTATCGAGATCTTGTCTCCCAGTGACCGCATGAAGGAAATGCAGGAGCGGATTGACGACTATCTCAGCTTCGGCGTGCGCTATGTCTGGCTGCTTCACCCGCGTACGCGCCGCGCCTTTGTGTACACGCCGGATGCCGTCCAGGAAGTGAAAGACGGCATTCTCCGAACGCACGATCCGGATATTTGCGTGCCTCTGGCCGAACTGGAATAGAGCCGCGGGTTCGCTATGAGCCTGGATGGCCGATGCGATAGACACGCGCGGCGGTTCCGCCCAGCAGATGTTCTCTAACTTCCTCGGGCAGCGGGCCAATGGATTGCATGAAGGCGGCCAGCGATTCCTTGAAGGTTCCCTCGGGCAGATAGGCGGGCCAGTCGCTGCCGAACATGAGGCGATCGGGTCCGAAGGCGCGGAGGGCGTGCTGCACATAGGGGCGAAAATCCCCGGCTTTCCAGCGCGTGGGCACGTGGGTGATGAGGCCGCTCAGTTTGCCCGAAACCCGCGGATGCCGCGCGGCGGCTTCGACATCGCGGGCCCAGGCGCCAGGGTCGGCGGGCGGGCGGCCCAGGTGATCGACGATCAGGCGGAGGGAAGGGAAGCGGCCGGCGATGCGGGAGACGGGCGCCACGTCCGGCAGGTCCAAAGTTAGATCGCGACGCTCGAGTTCGGCGAGTCCAGTAGTGGGGAATTCGGCGCCAAAAGAGGAAACCACACCGCGGAATTTGGGATGGCGCTGGTAAGCGTCGAGAGTGTGGCCCAAGTCCGGTGCGGTGAGATCGGCCCAGGCGACTACGGCTTGGATGAAGGCGTGGTTTCGGGCGAGCTCGAAGTGGAAGGGGACGTCGTCCGAATGGCAGACCACGACGGAACCTTCGAAGCGATTGCGTTTGAGAATGGGGGCCAGAACGCCTGGGGTATAAACGGCGGTGAAGGACTGGTGGGCGTCGATGCGCATCTACGGGACCGACAGGCCAGGAGGCCTGTCCCACTAGAAGATGAAGCTCACGCCACCACGGAAGCTGCGCGGAGACTCCACCAGCAGCACTTGCTGGCCGTTTACCATGCCGAGCGGGATGTAGCCCTGGGCCAGCAGGTTGCGGAGATCGGCGGTGGCTTCCATGCGCCACGGCAGGGCGCCCATGCGCGGAATCGGCTGCCTGATATAGAGGTTCAATCCGGGCAGCGGCCTGCCTGCCTGGGTGCTGTACAAGTGGCCGGGCATGGCCCAGCGGTTGCCATCGGTCCACTGGTAGCTGGCGATCATGTGGGTGCCGCTCCATGGAGAAGTGGCGTTGATGCGCGCGGAGGCGGCGGTCTTGCGGCCGGCGCGGATCATGGAGCGCAGCTCGTCGGGGCTGTTGCTGACCAGTTCGCGGTTATCCGCCGTCAAGGCGCCCATGGATCCGTACATGACCGTGGCGCTCAGGTGCTCACCCACATTCTGCGTGACCGAACCGGTGTAGCCCGTGCTTTGATAATCGCCGGCGTTGAAGGTCCCGGAGCCGGTAAGGAGATCGGGGAGGATATCCCCTTCTGCGTACATGCCGGCGGGGGCCACGATGGAGAGCGCCGCATTAGTTACCGATTCGCGGTAGGCCGAGACCAGGAACGTCCGCGAGCCAAGCTTCTTGGATAACGCCAGTTCGTATTCCTGACCGCGCTGGATCCTGGGCCGGGCGGCCAGCAGGGAAACGCGCGGGAACAAACCGAGCGAGCTCAGGTCGCGCTGCAGATCCGCGTTCTGTTGATCGGCGCCGGCCAGATCGGGCCGCGCATCGCCGGATGTGTAGGCGAATACCAATTCGGCGCCGCCCTCCAGATCGTAGGCCAGACGGGCGTACGGGCTGGCATAGTTCACGTGGTCCAGGAAGGAGATGGAATTCAGCGTAACGCCGTACTGCGCCGAAAGCTCGTCGGTGAGCTGCGTGTGGTCGTCGAAGCTGGCGGCCATGGAACGCAGCATGGGCAGAGCGGATTCCGAACCGGTCAGGGCCGATCCCACGCGTCCGGGCAGGAACAACTGTCGCATGGTGACTGAGACTTCGGGGTTGCCGCCGCCGATATTGCGGCTGTAGCTGGTGCGGAAGGCGGCCGTGGGCACGCCCGTCTGCGAGCCGTAGCCCACGTTGCCGCTCACCTGCAGCATGTTGTTGCCGTAAAGCGAAGTGGCCAGCGCGAAGGCGGTGCCCATGTCGGCTTCGTTGCCGATGCCGGTGACCAGAGGCCCATCGCCCGCTGAAACTTTCAGAATGCCGCGCGTATCGGTGAAGATCGCGCTGCGGCGATGGCTGGTTGCCGAGATGTCCCGGGCCAGCGCGTCGCCAGTGAAGCGCAGCACCGGACGGGTGGGGGAAGCGCTGCGCAGCACCCACTTCCACTCGTCGCTCATCAGGCTGCCGTTTTCAAGGGGCGGATAAGCGAACTGAATGTTGCTGAACAGGGTGTTCAGGTTCACGTTCAGCATGCTCCGCATACCTGGCTGCACCAGGATGTCCTTCTTGAGTGCGGGAATGAAAGTCGCCAGCGTGACCTTGACGGAATAGAGATCCGGGAAGAGCCCCGCGAACTTGAAGGCGCCGCGTTCGTCCGTCAGGGCTCTTTCGAAAATACGCTCCTGGCGGTTATACAAAATAACGCTGGCGCCCATCTGGGGGATGCCCCCTCCATCGGTAACGATGCCGGCAATCGCGCCTGAAAGCTTGAGCGGAAGGGGCGCAGGAAAAGCGGAGGGTACCGCCAAACACAGCACTCCCACAACTAGAGCACCTACCGATTTTTGCGGCGTCTTCTTAAGCATCCTTCTTAAACATCAAACGACGCTCGTCCCTGGCGGGAATACACCCGCTACCAATTAGATTACCGTAAATTTGCCGGACGGGGTGAGTACCTGATTACGATTTTTATCCGTAATCTTCAACCTGATGGTGTACTGCCCTGGGACCAGGCTGTTTAAGGGGAGAAGTTTTTCAATTGTTACCTGGTTGGAGGAAGCGCCGGGGATCTGCGAAACCTCTTCGGTAAAGGAGTAGATGGGCTCCTCGGAGCCGTTTTTCACGACGTCGTACTGCACCTGCCCGGAGGGCACGCGGCTTTCGCCATCGGTGCCGAAATTATAAACCTTAAGGTAGATGCCCATCTTTTCGTCGCGCTTGAAGATTTCATCCACGCGCGGCCGGACCTTGGAGGTGCCGATCACGAACTGGCCGGTGCCGATGCTCTTGGTGGGAACCTTCTCAATCAGGTCCGCCAGAACGATGGTGCTGGCCGAGAGTTTTTCGGAGTCTATGCGCGGGACCACCAGGGCGATCTCCTGTGTAAAGAGGTTGCCGCCGATCACATCTTTAGCCGACATGCTGAGCCGGTAGGTGCCCGGCGACAGCGGAATGGTCTTGTTGTAGACCGACTTGCGCTGCGAGGTCTGCTGCAGGTATTCGGTGGGGCTCGAGACCTCTACCGTATCCTCGAAGTTGGTCACGATGCGGCGGGTCATGGTGCTGACCTTGCAGAAAATATTTACGGCCGCCTGCTGCACGCCTTCTTTGATCCGAAACTGCAGGTCCTTATTATCGAACTGCATGGTGACGGAGGTGAGAACGGAGGCGTCCGTGAGGGGGAAGAAATCCACGCGATATTTCGCCGGCAGCATGTTGTAGCTGATTTTCGAATTGATGGCCGCTTCCAGGTCATGGAACTTGACCGCCGGAGGCCGCTGCAATTTGGCGAACTGCTCAATGCGGTTGAACTCGTTCATCTTCTGGCTCTCGGCCCCGAAAGGAACGCCGAGGTGAGTGCCATCGGTGCGGTTGAAACGGTCCGTCTTGCTGGACATGCCCATCTGTTCCATCATGGTAAGGCCGGCGTTGGGAACATAGAGCAGGGCGTCCTTTTCGGACGGGTCGCTGGTCATGCGGTACTCGCCCGACATGGTGGGATCCACGAATTCAATATTGATGTCGGTGCCGATGCCTTCGATGTAGCGGTAGCGCCACTGTTCGAAGGGGAAGGTGGAGGTGGTGCCGCCGCCTTCTTCCATGGGCCGTTCATAGGTGCCGCCGGAGGGGTGGGTTTCCTTCTCGTCAGGCGGGCCGTAGGTGATGTAGATGCGGCCGCGATCGGTCTTCCAGCCGGGAATGCCGGAGGCGAAATTCTCGTTGGTGTAAGCGATGCGGCGGTAGTGCTCTTCCTTGAACTCGTTTTCGACGGTGTCCGGCGTAGGGTCGCGGCGAAGCCAGAACTGTTCGATGAACTGCTCGCGCTCTTCGTCGGTCTGGAGGCGTTTGAAGGCGATGCGCTCTTCGTCGGTGATTATATAGGATACGTCTTCATTGAGCCATTTGCGGTAAGGCGTTTCGAGCTCCTTACGCAGCTTTTCGTCGCGCTTCCTCTTTTCCTTGTCGGTTAACGGCTTGGCGATGGTTTCGCCGGTGGAGTTGACGGAGTTTTTCTTGTCGCTTTTCTGGGGCGCGGCGGAGATGCCGGCGAGAATAGACAAGGAAACAAAGGCGATCGAAAGGCGTGATGCGTTCATAACGGCTCACCGCTTCCTGGGACTGGGCTGAATTTAGCTAACATCCATTTTAGATCGAATAGTTTGCGGGGTCAATCCCGTGAATGTGGAGCCACAGGTGTGCCGCTCTGTTGACGTACCTGGCGCCGTATGCGAAAGTGGGCGCTTGATGGTTCGCGTCCTGCTGGTTTTCGGCACCCGCCCGGAGGCTATCAAACTCTGTCCGCTATATCGGCACCTGGAGGCCCGCGACGGTTTCGAGGCCAGGGTCTGCGTCACGGCCCAACACCGCGCCATGCTGGACCAGGTTCTCAAGACCTTCCGCGTGACCCCGGATTACGATCTGGACCTGATGCAGCCGTCCCAATCGCTGGCCCAGTCCACGTCACGGATACTGGCGGCGCTCGAAGGCGCAATCGCCGCCGATAAGCCGGACATGGTAGTGGTGCAGGGTGACACCACAACCACACTAACCGGGGCGCTGACGGCGTTCTACCAAAAGATACCGGTGGGGCACGTCGAAGCCGGTTTGAGGACGGGCGACCTGCGGCAGCCGTTTCCGGAAGAGATGAACCGCGTGGTGACGACGCGGCTGGCATCGCTGCACTTCGCTCCCACGGAAGGCTCGGCGCGGAATCTGTTAGCCGAGGGCGTGGACCCCGCGCGAGTCCACGTGACGGGGAATACGGGCATAGACGCCGTGTTGCAGGTGTCGGGCGATCTGGCCGCGGGCAGACTGTGCGGCCGCGGCTGGCCGGAACTCGACCCCTCGCGCAAGCTCATTGCGGTGACGGCGCACCGGCGCGAGAGCTTCGGCGAAGGTTTCGAGCAAATCTGCAAGGCGCTCGGGCGGCTGGCGGCGCGGCCCGATGTGCAGATCGTATATCCGGTCCACCTCAACCCCAACGTGCGGGAACCGGTTACGGCACGCCTCGCGAGCCTGCCGGGTGTGCTGCTGTTGGAACCGCTGGACTATGTTTCCTTCGTCGACCTGATGCGCCGGGCCCACATTCTGCTGACGGACTCGGGAGGCATTCAGGAGGAGGGTCCGTCGCTGGGCAAACCGGTCCTGGTGATGCGGGAGAAAACCGAGCGGCCGGAGGCGGTGGAGGCAGGGACCGTGAAGCTGGTGGGGACGGATGAGGACCGGATTGTTGCCGAGGCGGGCCGATTACTGGACGACCCGGAGGAGTACACCCGCATGCAGCGGGTACACAACCCGTACGGCGATGGCTTGGCGAGCCAACGAATCGCGGCGGCGATCGAGGATTATTTCTCGAGGATGGGGCCGTCGCCGCGATTGAGGTGAAGTTCGCCATCCTCCGCTTCCGGGATGAGGGCGGCGAGCGCGGGTGAAGCGGCGAACAGGAAATTGGACGGTCCGCGGCGGAACCCGG
>Ga0066791_10000711_pt1 | contig 11779 bp, 9 predicted proteins | sample OrgsoiDNA2013051_FD_70944 | JGI IMG/M metagenome (GOLD analysis project Ga0066791, IMG submission 70944) | Permafrost soil microbial communities from the Arctic, to analyse light accelerated degradation of dissolved organic matter (DOM) -... | ecosystem: Environmental > Terrestrial > Soil >...
ACACCGCGGCGCGCGCCGAGCCTGCGCCTGAGGTGTTGCAGGCAGTCGGATAGGGGATTACCACCATTTCCAGCGACCCTGTTTTTTCAGGGTCGCGATGATGGCTTCGCGTTTATGGCGGAGTTCTACCATCTTGTGACGGAGTTCGCGGCAGCGGTGGCTGTTGAGGATCAGTAGGCCGATCAAGGGGCAGAGGAGGGCTGTGGAGTAGAGGTAAATATTGGGGGCGTAGATGATTGAGGCCAGTGAGACCATAAAACAGATGCTGTATACGCCGACATGAATCCAGATCCAATGAATGTGACCGTACAGCACTCGAGCTTTGGCGATACCAAACACTACAGTGATTGCCAGCCAGGAAAAAAACCAATTTCGCAACGTTGTATCGTCCGGTGCACTGGAAAGATAGGTGACCAATACCAGCAAACCGGTCAGTGCAATTGAGAACCCGCCGGCAAGCATCCATCCAGCAATGACGGGTGTGTAGCGTTTGCGCAATAAACGAGGGTCTTCTAAGTAGAAAACTGAATAATGGAAGTTTTCTGCGCTCATGTTTTTCCAGTCAAGAGCGGGTTGATTGCTGTAACCCATTTTTTCCAGGGCTTTTTGAGCTCGCTGCTTTTTCACGGTCTGACTTCCTCGTAGATACCAATAGCGAGGGTCTTGACGTTCCCTGACATTGCGCTGCTGGTTATCCCCAGTATTCCCGCGCATGCATCCCTTATGTGAGTGGCTGTGGCACGTTGCATGTGTGTCGCACTGATGCGCTTGGAAGCGGTGCCAGCAGCTTGTTTCAATTTGAGTAGTTTCGTCGTCAATCGCGGGTCGTTGATTCTGAGCAATTCATCGTTGAGTTTTACCCGCTCTTGTCGCGTAAGCCCTTTGAGTATTTGTCTGAGGGGTTTACCCGTTACCCTGGTAGTCACATTAATGGCTTTGACTGTCGTCAGGGCTGATATTCCTATTCCAAGTAAAGCGACGCCATCCAGCACAGAGGTAGCGGCCTCATACCAAACCTCGTTGTCGAGACGATCAAGAATTTGCGGAGCAATCAACTCAGCGCCGGTTCTACCAACGCCGATAAAACATTGGGCGAGACTGGCTGCCAAGGCAGCCTGGCCAATAAACGTAATAGCCGTACTCGCTCCCGCTGAAAACGGTATTAACGCAATTCCACTCGAAACTACCATCCAGCTCAACAACGCACCCGTACAAGTGACTGCCGTATTCAGCGCCTGCGCCACCAACCTCGACTCCCGAGGTTCATGCTCCAACATCCGCTTGAACTCCGCAGGCCCGACATAACGAGGCGCCTCGCGCAACACCAGCTTCTTCGGCACCACGCTGCATACCGCCTGAAACTCACGCAGTGTCACCACGTTGAACGTCTCATCGATGTACACCACGCCCGCGCCAATCAGCCCCGGGTCGGTATCAATGGCAAAAAACAGCCGACGCAAATCAATACTGCTTTCAATCCGCTGACGCGTGGTGCGGTGAGCCGAGGGGAAACCGTCTTTCAACAGGGACGCAGTCATCCTGAACGCCTGGTTTTTGTGGGAGTCGAGAGCGTAAAGACCAGCAGGCACCTATGAATGTCGGAAGGTTCGCCAATTCAAGTGGGGTGCGTCTCTATCCCGCTTTGGCGTCTTGCGTGCAGCGTGGTGGCTAAGAAAAAGTGCGCCCACGTCACTACCAACGCACACCAAGGCAGGGAGCAAACATGGCCGTCGATATGTTTTTGAAGCTGGGCGACATCAAGGGTGAGTCAAGGGATCAAGCCCATCGCGACGAGATCGATATCACCCACTGGGCGTGGGGAATGTCGCAGTCAGGTTCGATGCACAGCGGTACGGGCGGCGGTGCGGGCAAGGTCACTATTGCCAACTTGAACCTGACAAAGCCGCTGGATAAATCCAGCCCTAACCTGATGATGGCCTGCGCCAGCGGCAAGCATTATCCGGAGGCGAAACTGGTGGTGCGCAAGGCGGGAGGCGCGAGCCCGGTGGAGTATCTGGTGATCACCCTGAAGGAGGTCATGGTGGTGTCCTACAGCACGAGTGCTGAAAACGGCGCCGATGTGCTGCACGACAGTTTCGCCTTGAATTTCGCCACCGTCGACGTCAGTTACCAACCGCAGAAAGCCGATGGCGGCAAGGACGGTGGGCCGGTGAAGTTTGGCTGGAACATCCGGCAGAACGTGAAAGCCTGAGCCCCAGCCAGCCCTTTATTCCTGCAACTGCAACGCCTGCTGCTTAAGTTGGCGTTTACGTTCAAACGGCAACTTCTCATCATCGCCATACGGCGCGCTGTACCAGTTGCCATAGCTCGGGTTCGGCAGCAAAAACCAGCGCTGCCCCAGCCAATTCACATACGGTGCGACGGCCTTGCGCTGGTCCGCGAGGGTGTTGTGCTCGGCCTGCACGAAGTCCCCCAGCGAATCGCCCGCCATCAATAAAACGCGGGCGTGGTTGGCGACCCATTGGCGGCGGCAATTTTTGCCATAACCGGCGCTTTCGCAATGGCCGGTCGGCGTGCTGGCGGCCAGCACTTGCTCGTCGCTGTCCACCGGGAAGCCGCGCAGGCGCAGGTTGGCGACCGTGGCCGCGACCTGGCTGTGTTCGCGGTTGGTGAGGTAGTAAACCTTGATGCCTTTTTGCTCGGCTGCTTGCAGGAACGCCACTGCACCCGGCAATGCCTGGGCCTTGGCCTGGTCGACCCAGGTGTTCCAGCGGTCGTAGGAGTAGACCTGATTATTGATGATGTCGCGGGCGTTGAGTGGCACGTTGTCGAGCAGGGTTTCGTCGATATCGACGACCACGGCCGGGGGCAGGCCAGTCAGGTTGCGCGGCGGGAACGGCAGGGCGTCCCAGGTAGGGTCGGCAAGGGCCACGTCGAGCTGGCGGGTGGCGTTGGCGAACAGCTGGCGGTAGATCAACTCGTGCTCGATGGAGGTCTGGGTCCAGAGCACGGCGTCGAGTTGGTCGTTGGCCGGTGGGGTTTGCTGGCAGCCCGCCAGGGCGGTGGTCAGCAGGCAAACGCCGGCGAAAATCAGGTTACGCATGGGCAAGTCTCGAAGAGGAGGGCGCATCGGCAGCACCTTAGCCTAAACACTGACCTTAAGCTGTACCTCAACCTAAATGTGGGAACGCGCTTGCCCGCGAAGGCGGAGTGTCAGTTGATGTATCTGGTGACTGACACACTGCGTTCGCGCGCAAGCCCGCTCCCACATTTGGATCTTCGTGAATCAGACAGCAAGGGTGTGGATTGCCCCTTCAAGGCCCACACACCAACGCCTGGCGCTCATAGTTCAGCGCCTTGTTCTGCGGCGCCAACGCATAGCTTGCGCTGCATTGCTGATCGCCCCACTTGATGACCAGCGTGCCTTGATCCTCTTCCACCAACGCCAGCGCATTGCCATTCGGGTCTGCAATCGCCAGTTGCTTGCCGGCCGAGTCTTCCAGCGAAGCGCCGAACGACAGAGGCTTGTGCTGCGCATCAAACAACTCGAACAACACCCGGCGCCCGGTGGTGCCACTGTAGTGCGCCACCACGATCGCGCCACGGCGCGGCACCACTTGCTGGGTGGCGTTGGTGATTTCCACATTGCCGCCCAGGTCGCGGGTGTCCAGGCTCACCCAGTTCACCCGATAAGGCTGGGCATTGGGGATCACCGCATAGCCGTTATAGCCGGTCTCTACGCCGCTGTAGCTGCTGATCTTCGCGCCGGAAATGCCCGGCACTTCGGCCAGTGCGAACGTCTCACTGACCGTCTGCCCCAGGTTGATACCGCCCGCGTGAGCGACCACGGAGCCGGCGAGGTTGAGGTTCTGCGAGTTGTAACCCTGGCCCTGGCTGTAGCCCAGGCTCACATCGGCCACGGACGTCCGGCTGTTGATGTTCACCGAACCGGAATCCCCGCTGGTGTCGCTGTGGCCGGCCTGCACCGAATAGAACGTGTCGCTGGTATCGGCGACGTAGCCATTGATGCCCGCCTGCGTGGTGGTGTCGCCGTGCTGCCGGCTGGTGGTGACAAACGCACGCGGCGCGCGGGCCTGGCTGCCCAGAGGGAACGAAATCGACAGGTTCAACTGCGTGTCGCTGCTCGGCTGGCCCCAGGTGACGATCTGCTTGGTGCGCGTTACGCCGAGGTTGTAGCTCAGCTCGCCCCAGTTGCTGGTGTAGCCGGCCGAGAAGCTCTGCGAGCCGCCGCGATTCCAGTAGCGCTGGTCACTGGCATTCACGTACACGCTGCCAAATTCGTTGTTGCGCCCGATGCTCTGGTTGATGGTCAGGTCGGTGCGGGTTTTTGAGTGGCCGGTGCGCACACGCACATCCTGGCTGCTGTCTTCGACATGGTCGCTGAGGGTGCGATAGCCCTCGGTGGAGTAGCGGTAGGCGGCCAGGGTGAAGTTGGTGTCGGTGCCGGTGAAGGTTTTTGCATACAGCGCCCGCACGCTGCTGCCCTGGGTGGTTTTCCCCAGGGCCTTGCTGGAGGAGTGCGTCGTGTCCAGCGAGAAGGCGCCGAACGAGGTGTTCTTGCCGGCGCCAATGGACAGTGCGTTGTAGTCCTCGCTGGCCTGCAACCCGACAATCCCGCTGAGGTTGCTGGTCAGGCCGTACGCCAGGGTGCCGCTGACAAAACGCGGGCTCGCCAGGCCATCGGCGTTGCTCTTGAAGGTACCCGCCGAGAGGCTGTACTTGACCTGGCCTTCCCGCACCATGATCGGCAAGCTGGAAAACGCCTGCATCGTCACGCGGCGCGTCCCGTCGGCTTCGATCACGGTGATTTGCAGGTCGCCGTTGGAGCCGCTGGGGTAGATGTCGCTGATCTCGAACGGCCCCGGCGCAACGTTGGCGGTGTAGAGGATGTAGTCGTTCTGGCGGATTTCCACCGTCGCGTTGGTCTGCGCCACGCCACGGATCACCGGCGCATAACCGCGCTCGCTGTCGGCACGCATGCCGTCATCGGAGGCCAGCTTGAGGCCGCGATAACGCACGCTGTCGAACAGGTCGGTGTCGGAGAAGATCTCACCGGCGCTGAACTGGCCCTTGATCGCGGTCACGTCGTGCTGCAGGTAAGTACGGTTGCTGGTGTAGGTGTTCGAGCGCCCGGTGCCGCCGCTCAGGTTCGATTCATTGCGCAGGCGCCACGCGCCCAGGTTGATGCCGTTGCGCAGGCCGAGGTTATTCGAGAGGCGCGTTTTGTAGTCGCCGGCGGTGCGGCTGCTGTTGAGCTGGTAGTTGATAAACGCTGCGGGCACGCCGTCATCCCATAATTGCGGGTCAACATAACCGCGCATGCCGCGCTGCATGGCCACCTGCGGAATGCTCGCCATCAGGCGCAGGCGGCTGCTGTCATAACGCACGCTGGCCTCCTCGATCATCTCGGCCAGGGCGTAGCATTCCTGCGGGTGCTGCGGGTCGATGTTGCCTTCGGCCTGGAGGCGGTGCATGTCGATGCCCAGCTGCTTGAGCAGATCGAAGGTCAGGCAGGCTTCGACTCGGTCGTTTTTCGGGTTGCGCTTGAAGTCGATGTCGCGCCGGCCCACCAGCACTTCGTTGCTGTACAGGTCGACGCGGTAATTGCCCGGCAGCACGCTGTTGGCCGAGAGCAATTGCTGCAGGTCGACCGTCGACTGCGAGCCTTGCAGGAACGTGGTGTTGAAGGTTTGCGCAGTGTCCTCGGCCATCGCCCAGGCCGGCAGGCTGGCGGCAATCGCGAACGACAGCGTCTTCAACTTCAGTGCGCCACGCGCGGGCCTGTTACTGGAAAGAAAAGACATGCGAAGACCTGTGACATCCCTGATTGGCGAACAGGCGGGCACGCGAACACGCACGCAACGTGAGCCTGTGGGTTAGAGAAAGTGCTTAGGGGGTGAGGCGTGATTCGGTCGCGTGTGCAGCGATGCCCGAAAGTGGCGCGGTGTAATGATTCTGTGCGCCGTAGTCATTGATGCTGGAAAACGACAGTTGCACCGGGCCGGGCGCTGGCGCCGTCTTGAGCGCGAACTGTCTTTGCTCGCCGGGCGCGATCATGGTCGAGTCGCTCGCCAGTTGTGCCTGCACCTTAACGTCGGCCATGGACACGTGGTACAGCGTCGGGTTTTTCACCTGCAACAGCGTTTGCGTGCCGTGCTTGACCAATGCCCACTCCAGCTGCGCAGGCGCCTGCAACGCACTGCCGGTCAGGCCGGCAGGGCGGAAAAAAATCTTGATGCGTTGGCGAATCGCCAACTGCAAGGTGTTCTCGGTCTCGCTGGCCTTGGGAATTTCCTGCACGTTCAACCACACCACCGACTCGCGGTCCGTGGGCATGCCTGTGCCTTCATACAGGATGCGCAGCAGTTGCTGTTCCTTGGCGAACACCCGGGCCAGTGGCGGGGTGACGGCAAACGGAGCACGGCTGCCGCTGGAATCATTCATGTCGACCCAGGACTGAATCAACACATCCTGGTTACCGTTGCGCACGGTGATATTGGCTTCTTTATGGTCGCCATCGAACACGATACGGGTGGCATTCAATGAAATGCTGGCGGCGGCCTGGGTAGCCATAAGCATGCCCAGCAGCCCCAGGCATGCGGCAATAGAACGAGGCAGCATGAGGGTTATCCGGTGTAATCAAAAAAGAGAATGGCGAGGCCGTGTGGCCTCGCGCGTTCGGTGCACGGGGCGCCGGTGTTACTCGTATTGCAGGATGAACGGCAGGGTGGCATCACCGCGACCGGCGGTGGATGCGCCGGCAGCGCCGGTGGTGACGTAGGCAGCTGCAAAGCTCAGGGTGGCGTCGCCGCCGGCAGTGCCGGTGCCGTGCATGGTGCTTTCGATGCGCGCAGTGGCCTGCGAGCTGAGGTCGATCAAGCTGCCATTGCTGTCGAGCAGGGCGATACCGACGTTTTTAGCCGAAGCGGAACCGGCGTTCAGCGCCAGTACGTTCTTGCCGGTCACCAGGCCCGAACCGCCGTTGTTGGCGTCAAAGATCATCGCGACTTTGGTGCCCTGGTTGCAGTTGACGTTCAGGTTGAAGTCTTTGGCAGTCACGCGGCCGGCGGTTGGGTTTTCCGCGGTGCCCATGTCTTTGATCGAAACGTTGCCCATGTCCACCGAAATAGTGCGATCGGAGTTGGCGCCGTCTACCGAGCAGGCGTCGTTGTTGATCACGCCGGTGAAGGTAATTTTACCGCTGCCGCCCAGGGTAGGCGTCGGTGCCGGATCATCGGCAAATGCACTGCCGGAGGCGGCGATAATGGCCGAGGCGATAACAGCCAGGGAAAACTTCTTCATGATGATGTCCGTAAGTGTTAGTTGGAAAATGCGGTTGTTGAACTGCGAGGAAAGAATAAGAGGGCAGGCGCTGCGAGCGAATAAGACGATTCTTATAAGCCGCGCAATAGACGGGTTAGTTGCACCGCAAGGCAGTTGTTGAGCCCGCAAACAGGGGGCCAAGCCATCGCCTGGGAATGGCTTGCACGGTGTGCTTAGTTGAAGATATTGCGCGCCAGGCAATAGGCGAGAAGGTCCTGGTCGCTGCTCACTTCAAGTTTGCGCATGGCCGATATTTTTTGTGCACTGATGGTCTTTGAACTACGGTTCTGGCTGCGCGCAATATCACTCACGCTCATGCCGGAAATAAACAACCGCAAGATCTCGAACTCTTTGGGCGACAAGCTGGTAAAGCGCTCGTCGATGGCCGTGAGGGTCTCGATCACCGAGGTCTTGGGCGGCTCCAGGCTGCGGTAGGCGCTCTGTTGCGCAATCGCCTTGAGCGCCAGTTGAATCTCGGTGTGCAACTGGCTTTTCTGGATGATGCCGACCACGCCCAGCTCCTGCAGACGCGTGAGGATCAGGTGGTTGGAAATCATGGTCAGGATCAAAATCTGCACCTGCGGAAAATGCCGCTTCAGGTATTCCACCAACTTCAGGCCATCGCCGTAGGGCGAGTCGCCGGGCATGTTGTAATCGGTGATCACGATATCGGCGCCCTGGCGCTGCAACAGTTCGATCAGGCCCGCCGAACACACCGCTTCACCCACGACTTGAAAGCGCGTGTCGCGCTCCACCAGTTCGCGTACCCCGAGCAGCACGATCGGGTGATCGTCCGCGATAACCACGTTGAATTTTTTCATAAAGGGCCGTCCGTAGTGCCAGTTCAAGTGAGGGAAGTGTGCCCGGGCTGGAGAGTGTCCAGGACGGCCGACAGTCGTTGCATCACCGCCTTCACCTTGAGCTCAAGCGTCGTGTCGAGGCTGCCGCGGTTCAGTGCGTTTTCCAGTTCGATGCAGGCCTGGGCCAGGGGGAGCGCCTGCACGGCGCCCAGCGCGCCTGAGGCCGAATGCAGCAGTTGGGCGAGCGCGCGCGCATCACGCTGCGCCAGTGCCGCGCCGAGTCGCTGCAAATCTTGCTGCACGCTGCTGATAAACAGCGGGCGCATCTTGTCCGACAGCTGCACGTGGTCGTCGAACGGCTCGGGCGGCGGTTCGACCGGCGCCTTGACCTTGCACAGCTTGACCAACTGCGCGCGCAGGGTTTGCAGGCTCAGGGGTTTGACGATCCAGGCGTTCATGCCCACCGCCAGGCAGCGCACGCCTTCCTCGCGCATGGCGTTGGCGGTCACGCCGATGATCGGCAATTGCGGGTCATGCGCCCTGAGCGTGCGGGCCAGCTCATAACCATTCATCAAGGGCATGTTCACGTCGGTCAACACCAGGTCGAAGGCTTGCGGTTGCCACAACTGCAGCGCCTGCTCGCCATTGGCAGCCAGGGTCACCGAGCAGCCGAGCGCCTCCAGTTGTTCCTTGATGATCGCCTGATTGATCGGGTTGTCCTCGGCCACCAGGATGCGCAACCCAAGCTGCCCGGCACTTTGTGGCAGGGCCGCCGGCGGTTGCTCATGCTTGCCGTGCTGAGCCAGCGACACGGTGGTGGCGATAGCCCGTACGTCGTGCATGTCCACGACCCAGCCCTGTGCCGTGTGCAGCGGCGGGCTGTGCGCGCCGGGCAGGCACAGCACGCGTTGCCCGGCCCAGTAGCGGGCCGGCTCGCTGGGCAGCAGATCGACCAGCACCGCCTGGCGGCTGTCCTGTTCCGGCGTGGGCGCCGCCAGAGCCGCGGCAATGCCCAGGCGATTGAGCCAGTCACACAGCGACTGCGCCAGCTCGCGTACCGGCGCCTGCACATACACAGGCGTCGCGCTGGGTTCGATCAGCGGCGGGTTGGTCAACGCACCGCTGCACAGCGGCAGGCGTATTTTCAGGGTGAAGCTGCTGCCCAGGCCCGGCTCGCTGACCACTTTGATCTCGCCGTCCATCATTTGCGCCAGCCAGCGGCAAATCGGCAGCCCCAGCCCGGCGCCGCCTTCGCTGGCGGTGTCGGGTGCCTGGTAAAACACATCGAACAGCTTGGCCTGCTGCGCCTCGGGGATGCCCACGCCAGAGTCGGTGACCTGCCATTCCAGGTTGACGTACTCGGCGTCGCGCGCCGTGACCCGGGCGCGGATCACCACGCGCCCGATGTCGGTGAATTTGAGCGCGTTGCTCACCAGGTTGTTGAGAATCTGGCGAATGCGCATCGGGTCGCCCAGTACGCTGTCGGGCAGCTGCGGGTCGATGCAACTGTAAAGCTGCAAGCCCTTGCGCTGGGCGAAGGCGGCGTAGGTGTGCAGGGTGTCTTCGAGCATGTCCAGCGGGCAGAACTCCACGGCTTCAATTGCCATTTGCCCGGACTCGATTTTCGACACGTCGAGCACGTCGCTGATCAGCTGGAACAGCGTCGCGGATGAGCGCTGTATGGTCTGCAGGTAGGTTTTCTGGTGCGGGTCCAGGTCGGTCAGGCCGAGCAGTTCCAGAGTGCCGAGCACGCCATACAACGGCGTGCGAATTTCATGGCTCATGGTCGCCAGGAACAGCGTCTTGGCCTCGTTGGCGGCATCGGCGGCGTGACGGGCGTCCTCCAACGCCTGGGCATCTTCGATATGCCGGGTGATGTCGTTGAATGCATACAGGCGTACGTCTTCGGCCTGGTAACGGGTGGAGACGAAGCCGATCTGCAGGTGGCGGCCTTCGATTTCCAGGTGCGTCTCGCCGCTCTCGGCGCTGTCATGCACACCGGTCAGCGCGGATACCAGCCGCGCGGTGCCTGGCCATTGCTGGGCACGCTGGTTCTCGATCAACACCTTGCCGTCACTGCGCCGCACCACGCACAGGCCGGTGGGCGCGGTGTCGATGATCACGCGGCTGAACGCCACGCTTTCGGCGATGCGTTCGTGCGCCAGGCGTGCGGGGTTGATCACCTGGCGCCGGTACCAGCGGCTACCGCCCCAGCACAGCGTAATCAGGGTGCCCAGCAACAGGGCCAGGCTGCTCAGCGGCCACAAGGCCGAATGGAAAAAGTGCGAGTAGTTCAGCCCATAGATTGCGCTCCAGGGCTGGTCGCCGCGTTGGGTGATCTTGAATTCGAAGCCGTCGGCCCTGAAGTGCACGCCATCGCTGAGCGGCACACCGACGTCTGGCCCGACCAGCCGGCTGCCGTCGGGGCCAATCAGGGTGAAACGGTCAAAGGCCGAGTGGTCCAGGGCGCGCTGCACATCGTCGACCTGCGCCACGTCGAGCAAGGTGCCGACCACCGCCTGGCCCTGGCCGTCGAGGGGCAGGCCGATATAAGCCAGCAAGTGCGCAGGCGCAGGACCGGCCTGCCAGTACACGCGGTTCTGTTCCAGCGGCTGCGGCGTCTGGTCGAGGGTCTGTTGCACCGCGTTGACCAGCGCCACCAGGTTGCCAGTTTCCTCGGTACTTTCTCGACGCTGGTAGCCCACCGACGGAACGGTGATGGTGTAAGGCGTCTGGCGATTGAGCAGAAAGGTCTGTGGCGCTTCATAGGGCGAGGACGACCAGAAGGCGCTGTAATAGCTGGTGAGATGCGCGCCCAGGGCAAAAATCTGCGGGCGCGCGGCAGCGCTGATCTGCTGCTCGTCAAACTTGACGCTGAACGGCACCGAAAACGAATATTTCTGGCCTTCGTACAGCGTGCGGTGGTTGTCGACCATGCGGCTTTTGAGGCTGACCTGAACGTTGGTGGCACGCAACAGTTCGGCCTGGATGCCCGGGTGCGTCAGACTCTTGAGGTACGACTCCTGCTCCGACAGGTTCTCCATCAGGCGCGCAAAATGAAAGCGCGTGGCGCCGTAACGGGTTTCGACCCCGCGCTGCAGTGACCAGTAATTGGTCAGCACCAACAGCAACGCGATCCCGAGCAGTACCATCAGGCCTTTGTTCAGGCGCGACGAGCTGCGGGTGAAGGCTTCGAGGACCGCGTTGTTGTGCTTCATCAGAGGTTTCCGCAGGCGCAGGATAAATCGGCACAGGATGGAGCTTACTCCTTACTATCGAACAGATAATCCGCGGCCGCCAGCTAGTGAGATGTCGCGGGGCCATCATTGTTCAGAAGTTGTTGAAATTGTTCGGAAGAGACCGCGTGAGAAATCAGGAAACCCTGCACCTGATTGCAGTCGACCTTGCGCAGCAGCGCCAGTTGCTGCGGGGTTTCCACCCCTTCGGCCACCACGGTGAGACCCAGTTTGCGGCCCAGCGCGATGATGCTTGCCAGGGCCTGGGCCATGCCCTCGTTGTCGTGGCAGCCCTGCACCAGTGCCTGATCGATCTTCAATTCGGTAAACGGTGTGGAGACCAGGTTCAGGTACGAGCTGTAGCCCTTGCCGAAATCGTCCTGGGACAGGCCGAAGCCCTTGATGCGCAGGCGGCAGGCGCCGGCGTAGAAGTTGCTG
>Ga0066791_10000733_pt1 | contig 11623 bp, 7 predicted proteins | sample OrgsoiDNA2013051_FD_70944 | JGI IMG/M metagenome (GOLD analysis project Ga0066791, IMG submission 70944) | Permafrost soil microbial communities from the Arctic, to analyse light accelerated degradation of dissolved organic matter (DOM) -... | ecosystem: Environmental > Terrestrial > Soil >...
GCGGGACACCGCATCGCCATTGTGACCATGACGCCGGGGGATTGCGGTTCGGCTGAGCGCGGCCCGGAAGAGATTGCTTCCGTTCGCCGCCGGGAAGCCGCGCGCGCGGCGGCGCACATCGCAGCCGATTATCGCTGCGCGGAATTTCGCGATATGGCGATCTTCTCCGACGATCCAGCGCGGCGGCGGGTTACCGAAATCCTACGGAGCATCCGCCCCGCGATCGTACTCACCGCGCCGCCGGCCGACTACATGGCCGATCATGAAACCACCAGTCTCCTGGTGCGCGACGCCTGCTTCGTGGCGCCGGCGCCGAATTACCGTACCGGAGCTGAGAACGCGGCACCGGCCTTGCCCGCCATTCCGCATTTGTATTTCGTGAATTCGCTCGCCGGAACGGAATCGGAATTCTATATCGATATCCGCGCCACCTTCGCCGCCAAGCGAGCCATGCTGGCCGAGCACGACAGCCAGCGTTCCTGGTTATCGAAACAACACGGCATCGACGATTATCTGGATCAGATGGAACGCTGGACGCGGGAAAACGGGACGCGCGCGGGAGTTGAATTCGCCGAGGGATTCCGGCAGTACAAAGGCCATCCCTATCCGGCGACCCCACTCCTGCAGGATCTCCTGCGCGATTACCATGTAGGATAGGCCTCCGGCCTGTCACTAGCCCGCCACTTTCACCAGCACTTTGCCCATCGGCCCCTGCGCCAGGCGCGCGAAGGCCGCCTTGACTTCTTCGAACGGCAACACCGAATCCACCACGGGCCGTTTGCCCAGCTTGTCCAATCGCTCGACAATTCCTTTCCACGTCACCTGAGCCGATTCGGGAGTATAGTCCGCCACGGCCACGCCGCCGATGCGATTTCTCCGGAAAAACAGCGATGCAGTGTTGAATTCCGGCACTGAGCCACCGCTCCTTCCCACCACGCTGATGCAGCCGCCATGGCCCAACATCGCCACCACCTGGTTGAACAGCGCGCCGCCCACGTTGTCCACGGCGATGTCCACCTTCTTAGGCGCGATCGCCGTGTTGACACTCTTGCGCAGGTCTTCGTCATTCGGGTCGAACACAAAATCCGCGCCCAGATGCTTCAGCCTGGCGCCCTTCTCCGCGCTTCGGGATAATGCCGCCACCGTAAGCCCCATCGACTTGCCAAGCAGCACGGATGCCACGCCGACGCCCCCCGAAGCGCCCGTCACCAATAGCACCGAGCCTGCGCGAGGCGGCGCCGGCGGTTCTCTCCATTGGGTCAACGCCTGCCATGCAGTCAGGAACACCAGAGGCGCTCCGGCCATTTCCTCCAGCGACCAATCGCGGGGGATGGGGGCAATGCTGGCGGCCGGAATCACCGCCTTTTCGGCCAGAGTTCCCCAGGTCTCCACGCCCGCGTTGCAGCGCAGGATGCCCACGGTCTCGCCCACGCGCAGGTGGTTCACACCCGGCCCCACGGCCAGGACGTCGCCCACGCCGTCGCGCCCCAGGATGTGCGGCAGCGGCGGCTTGGCAGGGTACATCGCCTGCGCGAGAAACGCATCGGCGGGGTTCAGCGCCGCGAACCGGATCCGCAGCAATACCTCTCCGGGTCCGGCCTGTGGGTCGGCAACTTCACCCAGCCGCAATTTTTCGACACCTGCATAAGAATCCATCAACCATGCGCGCATGGATTTATTGTCTCGCATGCTCTGCCGCGATTACCATCGCCTCGCGACAGATGTGGGATTGGCTTCCTGGCCTGCCTCTATCGCCTTGAAACTTGTGGACGCTGGCGCGAAAGAGGTCCACTATATCAACAGGAGATATTTGTGCCCCGGCACGAGAGGAGCACTATGGGTTATTCAGTACAGAAATTGGCTTCGTTCCGCATATTTGCCTTTCTCGCAGGCGATGTTCGGGGCCAACAACTTCCTGTATGGTACTAAGTGCAGGCCGCAACGAATCGCTGGTGGGCGTAACTCCCGCCCGCGTTTTGACGGAGCTCTTCGGGTAAGTCACTGACAGTGGACAAGAACGAGTTTGACCTACTGGAACAAACGTTGCGGTCAGACGGCCCCGAAGCGGTATTCGATCGGCTGATCCGCGGGGCACGGGAAGAGAAGGACTCGCGAGTGCTGTTCGGCGCGCGGATGATGCAGGTCCGCCATCGGTTGGGCCTCCCGCTGATCGAGACGGAACCGGTCGTCGATTTGGGCGTCGAACGCCCTGCATACGAGACGGCCTTCAGAGAAGCGGCGCGGGAGGCGGGAGATTTGCTTCTGGCCGCAGGCGATATCATCGGCGCGTGGCCGTATTTCAAGGCCATTGGCGAGCAGGCGCCGGTGGCCGCCGCCATTGAAAACGTGAACCCCGAGAATGTGAACCCCGATAATGTGAACCAAGGCGAGATCCTGGACCGCGTGATCGAGATTGCCTTCCAGGAAGGCGTGAACCCGCGCAAGGGCTTCGAGCTGATTCTGGAACACCGTGGCATCTGCAGCGCCATCACGTGGTTCGGGTACAACCGCGAATTCGGCACCCGCCAGGTGTGTCTGGGGCTGCTGGTTCGGACCCTCTACAGCCAGGTGGCGTCGGCTCTGAAAGAGACCATCGCCTCGGCGGAAGGCGCCGCGCCTCAGACTAACAGCGTGGCGGAGTTGATAGCCGGCCGTGCATGGTTGTTTGAAGGGACCAGCAGTTACACCGACAGCACGCACTTGACGTCGGTCCTGCGATTTACTCCGGAGTTAGAGGACGCCTGGGCGCTGCGCATGGCCCTGGAACTCGCCCAATACGGCCAGTGTCTGGACCCGATGTTTCATTTTCGCGGCGATCCGCCCTTTGAGAACACGTATCTCGATCACGCCGTGTATTTGAGGGCGCTGCTCGGCCAGGACGTCGAGGCCGCTATTGCCCACTTTCGCAAGAAGGCTGAGCCGCCGGCCGCGATGGGCGGGGACACCGCTCCGGCCGAGGTCTTGATCGATCTGCTGGTGCAGCTCAAGCGCTATGCGGAAGCCATCCAGTCCTCGGTGGCTTATCTCCCGGACGCGAACCGCACGCCGGTGAGCTGTCCGTCGGCTTTACAGTTGTGCCAAATGGCGGGCGATTACGCCACGCTACGCAGCCTGGCGCGGAAGAGCGAAGATCTGCTGGGGTTTGCAGCGGGAGTTATCCAGGGCTGAGAAGCCAGGGCTGAGAAGCGCCGATCGGAGCCCTTCTCATGCGGTGCTTTTTCCTGTATGCTATGTTTCACCAAACTATTGAGGGGGTTTCTAACCATGAAGAAGCGTCTTTTTGCGGTAGTTTCCCTGATTCCGCTGCTCACCGCCAGTCTGTATGCACAGCTCGCGACCACTACGTCGCTGGTCGGGACAGTCAGCGACACCACCGGCAAGTCCATCCCGAACGCGAAAATTACCGCGGTGGAGACTGGAACGCTGGACACTCACACCACGCTGACAAAAGAACAGGGCTACTACAGCATTGAGTTCGTCCGCGTTGGCACGTACAACATCACGGTGGAGTGTCCCGGCTTTCAGAAAGTCACGAAGACGGGCATCACTGTCGATATCAACCAGACGGTCCGGACCGACGTGACATTGGCGGTGGGCGCCATATCGCAATCGGTCACGGTTGAGGCCGCAACCACCGCCATCAAGACCGACGATGCCGCCGTTTCGGAGATCATCGGCACCCGCAATGTTGCGGAGTTGCCGCTGAATGGCCGCGACGCGATGCAACTGGCCGTTACCACGCCTGGCGTGCTCCAGGGGAGTAAGACGTCCTTCACCGGCGTGCCGCCGGGCGAGGATTTTGTGGGCGCGGGGACGCGAGAGATTTCGAATAGCTTGTCGCTCGACGGCATCAGCATCATGAACAATCTCATCACCGTCACAAACACCCGGCCCATGGTTGAAACGGTGCAGGAGGTGGAGGTCCAGACCGGCACCTACTCGGCCCAATATGGCGCTTATATGGGCGTCCACATCAACATGGTCACGAAGTCCGGTACCAACGCCATCCATGGCGCTCTGGTGGAATTCCTCCGAAACCAGGTGCTGGACGCACGGGCCTTCTTCACGCTGCCCACCGCTGCGAACCCGACAGCGGCCAAGCCGCCGTTACGCCAAAACCAGTTCGGCGTCGAGTTCGACGGGCCAGTCTACATTCCGAAGATCTACAACGGCAAGGACAAGACCTTCTTCATGGCATCCTACGAAGGCTTCCGTCTGGTGCAGCAGTCGACATCGCTATCGACCCAAATGCCGGCAGCTTTTTTCACGGGCAATTTCTCGGCCGTGCCCACCTCGGCTATTACCGGCGGCGCCATCAAGGATCCGCTGAACGGCAATACACCGTTCCCCGGCAACATCATTCCGCCAGGGCGCCTCTCGCCGCTTATCGCCAAGCTGCAGCAATACTATCCGGCGACAAACCTGCCCGGCTTTGCCAGTAATTTCTCGGTGCCGGTGCCGACCACCCAAAACTACAACCAAACCAATGACCGCATCGATCAGAACATCGGCGACAAAATCCGGTTGTATGTGCGCGCCCACAGGCAGGATTGGAACGTGTTTGGCGGGAGTGCGATCCCCGTCAACGGGTCTACTACACCCACCACCGTGACCAACTACACTGTCGGCTACACGCACACGCTAACGCCCAGCCTGGTGAACGATTTTCGGGTGGGCCGGAATTTCGTCAACACTGCGACTGTCAACCCCTTCTCCAGCAATGGCCAGAAAACCGCCGGCACCGATTTGGGTATCCCGGGCTTCACCGGAGACTCCACTTTCAATAACCCCGGCATTCCAGACTTCAGTATCACCGGCTTCAACGGCTTCGGCAACGGCGGAACTAACTGGTACCAGAATGACAGCACCAGTCAACTCTCCGAACAAATCAGTTGGAGCCACGGCGCGCACAACATCATGGCCGGAATGGAATTCCGCAGACTGGCAACCGGCCGCGCAGCCGTCAACAGCGCGCGCGGCTCGTTTAGCTTTAACGGTCTGCTGAGCGGCTATGCGCCTGCCGATTTCGTACTGGGATTGCCCCAGTCCTTCAGCACGCCAGGACCGGAAGTCCGCGGACGGACCGCCGAATGGCGCGATGGCTTCTTTGTGATGGACAAATGGCAGGTGTCGCGCAAACTCACGCTCAATTACGGTCTCCGCTATGAGCTGCCCACGGTGCCGTATACCATTAACGGGGTCGCCACGGAACTGAATCCGAACCAGACCGCCCTGGTTGGGGGCACGCCCGGCTACCGCTTTATCGCTCCCAACCACAACGATTGGGCGCCCCGTCTCGGCTTCGCGTATCGGATCACCGAGAAGACTGTGTTTCGGGCCGGTGGCGGCATCTATTACAACCCGAACCAGACCAATAGCTATACGTTCCTGAACACCAACCCGCCCTACACAACGATCCTTAACTGCACGTGGTCTGCCGGACTCACGCCGCCCACCCTGTCCAACCCGTTTGGTTCCCCGGGCGTCTGTCCGTCGGCCCCCACCGCCGGCCTGATCGTGACCGATCCCTTTCATCAGCCCACGGCCCGCATGAATCAGTGGAGCGCCGGGCTGGAGCGCCAGTTGTGGAACGGCGGCGGCCTTGAGGTGCAGTATCTCGGCTCGCATTCCTACCACCTGGACCGCAGCTTCTATAACAATACGCCTCTCCCGGGACCGGGGTCCGTCAACTCGCGGCGCCCGAATCCGCTGTTTGGTCCCATCCGCACCATCAACACGGATGAGATCGCCAACTACGAGAGCATGAGCGTCATCTTCCACCAGCGAATGACGCGCGGCTTGCAGGTGCTGGCCAGCTACACCTGGTCGCACACGCTCGATGTCACCACCGACTCCAATGGCGGAGGCACGCCCATGAATCCCTATTGGTGGAAAGCCGATTACGGCAACTCCAACTGGGACGTCCGTCACCGTTTTGTGGCCACCTTCGTTTACGACATCCCGTTTTTCAACGTCTCTAACCCGCTGCTGAAAGGCGCATTCGCCAAGTGGCAGGCCAACGGCATCGTCACGCTGCAGAGCGGCTTTCCGTTCAACGTCTCCACTTCAACCGACACTGCCAACACGGCATCGAGCGGCACCTACCGGCCGGACCTGGTTCACGCGGCGAGCGACAACTGCGGGCGCGGACACCTGGTGGGATGCATCGACGCGACGGCTTTCACGGTGGCGGATTTGTACCCCATCGTGCCCACCAACTTCGCGTATGGGAATGCCGGCCGCAACCTGCTCCACGGGCCGGGCGCCCAGACTGTCAATTTCTCGGTGTTCAAGAACTTCCCGATCCGGGAGCGCCTCAAGTTCCAGTTCCGCTTCGAGACGTTCGGCCTGTTCAACCACACGAACTTCGGCAATCCGTCCTCGACCATCAACACGTCGTCGTTCGGCAACATCACCAGCGCGTCCGGCAACCGCAATATTCAGTTGGGAGGGAAGCTGCAGTTTTAGGGCGCCTGCGGAGCAACTGGCCCCGGCAGGGCTTCAATCGACGCCACCAGATCGCCCGTCAGCCGCAGCACGTTCCATCGGGCTTTTTCCATGGCGTACTGCGCGTCGTAGAAGGCGACCCATTTGTCATTCTCCACGACCCGCGCTTCTTCCACTTGCCGCAGCGACGCGCGCCCCTCCTGCGTCTGGGCCAGGATGACCGAAAGCTGTTCGCGCGCGACCTCGAGATCCAATCGCGACACCTCGGCCGCGGTTTCAGCTTTCTTCAAGTCGCGGAAAGACTTCTGCAGATCCGCACTGACGCGGTTCCGCGTGTTGTTGAGCTCGATTCTCAGGTGCGAGATATCGGTTTGCGTCTGGGCCATCTGCGCGCTCACTCCCGGCCCCATCAACAGCGGCAATTGGAAAGAGAGGCCGATTTGTCCGTTGTTGCGCTGGAACCGGTTGAAGTACTGCTGGTAGTTGTTGAACTTGGAGAACAACCCGTACTGCGCCACCAGGTCCACGCGCGGCAAACGCGAGGCGTTGTGGCCGCGCGCTTCCAAACCCTTCGCGGCGATCTGGGACTGCAGCTTGCGCAGGTCCTTATTGGATTCGAGAGCGGACTGAATGGCCTGTTCCTCGGACTGCGGAAGCGCCGGCGCCGGCCGCTGCTCGGCCACCGGATGGACGCGGTCGTCTGCCGAAAGACCAAGGGCCATGGCGAGCGCAGTTTCGGCAGTGGCCCGCTCGGCATCCAACTCTTCGGCAACCTGACGCGCGCGCGCAACCTGGAATGCCGCCTGCTTTTCCGCCAGCAGCAGGGCCCGGCCTTCGTGGACCTGGGCCTGCACGGTTTCCAGAACCTTCTGCAAACTCTCGGCATCCTTGCGCGCCAGTTCTTCCACGCGCACCGCGCGTTCGGCATCCAGATACAACTCGGCCGTGCGATAAGCCACCTCGTCACGCTTGCCGGCCACGCCGAACCCGGCGCCGCGGACCGCTTCCCTGGCCTGCGCCACCGCAAAACTCTGGGGCCGGTTAAACAGGTATTGGGTGGCATTCGCCTGCACGATGCTGGGCGCCGAACCTTCGATGCTCATCGGGAAACCGTTGCTGTAAGCGAGGCCGCTACCCACCGTGAGGCGCGGCGTAAACGGATCTTTGGCTACCCGCACAGACTGGCGGGCATTCTCCTCATCCAGGCGCGCCAATGCGATATCGGGGTTCTGTCTGACCGCGATCTCCACCGCCTGACGCAGCGTCATAGGGCGAACTTCGCCGCGCAACACACAAGCCAATCCCAGGAAAAAGGCCGCAACTTTTGACATACCTAATTGTAGGCGTGCCGCTCCGATATAAACTACAGCCATGGTCCTCTGGAACGACGTTCGCTTTGCGTTTCGCCAGTTGCGCAAGAGTCCAGCCTTCACGCTCGTGGTCCTGGCCACTCTGGCACTTTGTATCGGCGCCAACACCGCGGTCTATAGCGTGCTTGACGCCGTGCTGCTGCGGCCCGCGCCCTACCCGGAGGCGGACCGCCTGGCACTGGTGATCACCGCATCGCGCCAGGGCGGCAAGGAAGACATCAACGATGCGCAGACCGGCGCCTTGTTTGAGGCCGTCCGCGACCGCGCGCGTGCCCTGGATTGCGCCGCCTTCTCGGGAACCGGCGGCGCGAATTTCGCTGCCGAAGGCCGCCTGGAATACATCCAGCAGCAGCGTGTTTCCGCCGGCTTCTTCCGTGTTCTGGGTGTGGCCCCGCAGTTCGGCCGCGAGTTCACGCGGCAGGAAGATGTTCCAGGCGGCGCGCCGGTTGTGGTCCTGAGCTACGGTTTCTGGCAGCGTGTATTCCACGCGGACCTCGGAGTTCTGGGCCGCGGAATCAATCTGAAGGGTGAGCCCTACACGGTGGTCGGCATCATGCCGCGCGATTTTCGCACTACCTCGCCGGTCGACGTTTGGACGCCTCTGCGGCCGTCGCGCTGGAACGAAGGCAGCGGGTCGAACTACGGCGTGGTAGCGCGCCTGCGGGCCGGCGTTATCTGGACCGAAGCTGCCGAGCAACTTAAAGCGCTCAGCCGCGGCCTCATGGAGGAGCCCGGATTTCCGCGCGAAACCAGCAGTTTCGAAGAGCGCATTGTCCCGCTCCAGTCTGGCCTGACGAACGATATTCGCGGCGAACTCCTGCTCACGTGGGCCGCGGTCCTGACGGTTCTGCTGATCGGTTGCGTCAACATCGCCGGACTCCTGATGGCACGCTCCGGGGCGCGCAGCCGCGAGATTGCCACGCGTATGGCGCTGGGTGGCAATCGCATGGCGATTCTCCGGCAGTTGCTGGTGGAAAGCCTGCTGCTGGCGCTTGGCGGCGGCGCGGCCGGCATCGGGTTGGGCGCCTTTGCGATCGGTTGGCTCAAGCGCCTGGGCGCCGAAAAAAGCCAGCTCTGGCATCCTATCGAATTGGACGCCCGCGTTCTGGCTGCCATGCTCGGCATCGCGGTGCTGACCAGCCTGGTGTTCGGCCTCGTGCCGGCTCTGCAAACCACGCGCATCGATATCCGCTCGGTTCTGATTGAAGCCGGACGCGGTGTGTCGGGCGGCCGCCGGCGCTGGTCCCGCAATGTGCTGGTCGCGGCGGAAGTCGCATTGAGCCTGGTGCTGCTGGTCTCGGCCGGCCTTCTGGTGAAGACGCTGGGCTATCTCAATGGACTCACTCCGGGCTTCGACACGCACAACGTGATCGCCGCGGAGGCATCGCTTCAGGACGCGCGTTACCAAACCAGCGAAGCCGTCAACCAGCTGTTCACCCAAACTTTGCAGCAGATCCGGCAGATCCCGGGTGTGCAATCGGCCGCCGTGGCACTGACCCTGCCCTACGAAAGACCGCTCAACGACGGGTTCCGCCTTCTGGACGGCGACGACCGCACGGGCCACGGTACCGAGTTAGTCTATGCCACCCCTGGATATTTTGAGACTATGCGGATTCCGATCCTGGGAGGGCGCGGGCTTCTGGCTTCGGACACGCTGCAAAGCACCAAGGTTGCCGTGGTGAGCCGGTCATTTGCCGCCAGGTGGTTCCCGGGCAGCCAGGCGGTGGGCCGCCACTTTTCGATCGAGGGGACGCCGATGGAGATTGTCGGCACGGTGGGCGACGTGCAACAGCACAGCGGCCTCAGCGGAAAGCTGGGCCCGATTTCGATCGAGCCTACGGTCTACTTCCCCGCGTCTCAGAACAGCAGCGGATTTTTCAAGGTGATCCACGTCTGGTTTTCGCCCAGTTGGGTGATCCGGACTGTCCAGGCTGGCGGTCCCATAGGCAACCTCACGGCGCAAGTGCAGCGCGCGATTGCAGCCATCGATCCGCAACTGCCGATTGCAGGCTTCAAAACCGTGGACGATCTGCAGGGCGTCTACACTCGCGACCAGCGCTATCTGGCGGCGCTGTTCTCGATCCTGGCGGGTATTGCGCTTCTGCTGGCGGCGATCGGCCTGTACGGTTTGATCTCGCAATCCATCACGCAGCGCACCCACGAACTGGGCATCCGTATGGCGCTGGGCGCGACACCGCCCGAGACTATGGCAGCCGTGATGAAGCCCGGGATTCTTCTGGCCCTGGCGGGAATCGGAGCCGGCTATGCGCTCTCGCTGGTGGCCGTGCGATTCCTGGAGCACCTGCTGTGGGGCGTGCGGCCGACCGACCCGCTGACGTTTGTGACGATGGCCGCGATTCTGCTGCTGGTGGCCGCGCTGGCGAGCCTGGCGCCGGCCTTGCGGATTCTGCGGATGGACCCGGCGCAAACGCTGCGGAGCGAGTGAGGGGTCGGCCGCTAACCGACTTTGCGCTCACGTTCGAGTGCCTGGTGCAGGAGGCCTTTGATGTACGTCTGGTATGGCAAGCCGCGCTTCTCCGCAATTTCCCGTGCCATCTCAATGTCGGCAATCGGCATGCGGATGGTCACGGACTTCGTCACGCTGCGAACCACGGGCAGCCGCTGGATCTTGCCTTCCCTCTTGGCTTTCAGAAAAAGCTCGGTGACGACCTCCGGATGCGCATCCCACCACTCGGCCTCTTCTTTTTCCGATTTGAAATTCGGAATCCGGATCGCCATCATTCCCGTAGTCACAGTGTACATACGATTTGCGGCGGGGAGCAAGAGCCTCGCGGCTGGGTGGCCACGGATGAGTTGGCGCCGGAGCGGTGTGTCGCAGTTTCGTGAAACGCGGCGCGGATTTTGTCGCACAATAAAGGCATGATCACCTTGGAGACGTTGCGGGAAGCCCGGCGTGAGGAAGTCCTGCGCCTGGCTGCGCGGCACGGAGCCCACAACGTGCGGGTGTTCGGTTCCGTGGCGCGCGGCGAGGCCAACGAAGAAAGCGATATCGATTTCCTGGTTGATTGGGAACCTGGACGCAGCCTGCTCGACCAGGTCGCACTGGTTCAGGATCTCCAGGACGCCTTCGGCGTCAAGGTTCACGTTGGGACGGAACGATCTCTTCATTGGTACGCGCGCGATAGGATACTGCGCGAGGCGACACCGCTGTGAAGGATGATCGGCTGTACCTCCACCACATGCTGGAGCGCTGCCAGCGTATCGCCCATTTCATCGGTCCCGGCAAGGAAAGATTCCTGGCGTCCGAGGAACTCCAGGATGCAGTGATCCGGAACATCGAAGTGATTGGCGAGGCAGCCAAACGCGTTTCTCCGGAGTCGCGCGCCCACCTCCCGCAAGTCGACTGGAAGCGTATTTGCGGAATGCGCGACGTCCTGATCCACGATTATATCGGCGTGGACCTGGAAGGCGTCTGGAACGTCGCCTCCGCCCGGATTCCGGAACTACAGGGTGTACTGCAGGAGTTCCTGATACCTGACAATCCCGAAGGCTCACCGCCGCTCTGACATTAATTCGGACACTCGCGGGAAACCGGCGGCTTGGCGCCGCGGCACGAAGCGAGCAACGAAAGACAGCCACAGGCTACCGCGCCGTCGTAACAGAATTAGCTATCCCGAAACTCCACCGACCTCGCAAACTGGACCGCCACGTTCTCGCGCAATTGCGCCAGCACCGTCTCCGGCACCAACTCATCGGTTGCTACCAGCGCCACGGCTTCGAGCGGCTCGCCTGCCACGGTGGGGGCCTCGCGCCGGCCCAGCGAGAAGTTCGCAATATTGATTCGG
>Ga0066791_10000744_pt1 | contig 11518 bp, 12 predicted proteins | sample OrgsoiDNA2013051_FD_70944 | JGI IMG/M metagenome (GOLD analysis project Ga0066791, IMG submission 70944) | Permafrost soil microbial communities from the Arctic, to analyse light accelerated degradation of dissolved organic matter (DOM) -... | ecosystem: Environmental > Terrestrial > Soil >...
GGTCCAGGACCTCCTTATTGATGGAGTTGTAGAAGTGGCCCATGCGGTCGCTCTCCAGGAAGAGCGTGTAATCGAGCGCGGAGACCGGCACGTTCTGGAAGTAGTTGGTGCGGTCCTCACTGGTGGTGCCGTTAAGGTCGGTGGCGCCCACCTTTTCCATGGCATCGATGTAGCGGCCTTTATAGTTGTCACTGCCGCCGAACATGAGGTGTTCGAAGAGATGAGCGAAGCCGGTCTTGCCGGGCTTCTCATTCTTGGACCCGACATGGTACCAGGTGTTGACGGCGACGATGGGCGCCTTATGGTCTTCGTGAACCAGGACAATGAGGCCGTTGGGTAGAGTGAACTTCTGGTAGGGGATGTTCAGGTCGGCCGCGGCCGACAGGCGGCACGCGAACAGGGCCAGGGCGATGATAGCTGTGCGATATTGCATGGAGAATCATGTTATCAGTTTGATTTGAGTTAATGGATTCTCGGTTTCCGGCCGAGGCAGACGAAATCGTCTGCCCCACCACTGCCAGCACCTGCGAACAGAATGGCATACTACTAATTCATATGGAGCAACCTACAAAGACCGGGTCTGTCGAGAGCCGCGCGGCAAAAGTACTTCGGGAGATCTTCGAGTCCGGGCGTCCGCTCACCTACGTGCGCTCCTCGGAAGAGCAGCGGGTCGGAAGAGTGTTACGCGAGGTGGCCCTACGGCTGCCGGCCCCCGCTCCGGTGCGCGTTTGGACATGGAGCCTCACGCAGGGGATGCATCGGGATGACGAAGCGGCGGAGGCCGGAACTCACGCTCCTCTGGCGGCTTTGGACTTCATCGCCGCGCACACGGAAGCCGCCATTTTTCACCTCAAGGACTTTCACGAGCCGCTGCGGGAATCCGCCGAGGTCAGACGCCGCCTTCGAGATCTCTATGAGAGCTGTCGCGACCAGCGGAAGTTCGTCGTCATCACGTCCCCGGTCCGGTCCATTCCGGAGGAGGTGGAACGGAGCCTGATGTTTCTCGAACTCCGGCCGCCCGATTTGGTCGAGCTGGTAGAGTTTCTGCGGGACGAAACCGGGGGCAGCGAAAGCGATACGGGCGAGGAAATCTTATACCAGCTCGCGTCTGCCCTACAGGGACTTACGCTCGACGAAGCGCGCTATGCGTTGCGCCGTGCCTTGGCCGTGAATACACGGCTGGGGCCTGAGTCTCTACCGGCCGTGCTCGAAGAGAAACGGCTACTGGTCAACCGCAGCGGCGCCCTGGAGTATGTTGCCGACGGTACCAGCATCGGTGAGATCGGGGGCCTGGATGGCCTGAAGAAATGGCTGCTGGAGCGGCGGAAGCTCTTTCAGTTGCGTGACAGCCTGAGCATCGAGATCGTGCCGAAGGGGGTGCTCCTCATGGGTATTCCGGGCTGCGGCAAGAGCCTCTGCGTCAAGGCCATCGCCTCTTATTTCCAGCTTCCGCTCTACCGGGTAGACATGATCGAGATCTTCTCCGGAAGGCATGGCAAGGCGGAAGGAGCATTCGTGGAGGCGTGCAGAATGATGGAAGACATGGCGCCCGCGGTTCTTTGGTTCGACGAGATCGAGATGGGGATCACGTCGACGAACACCGGGGGTGAGCAGGGCAGGATTTTCGCCTTCTTCCTCACCTGGATGCAGGAGAAGGCGCGCGGGCTTTTCGTTGCCGCCACGGCCAACCGGATCGACCTTCTGCCCGCCGAGATGATTCGCAAGGGACGCTTCGACGAGGTATTCTTCGTCGACCTGCCGCTCGATGACGAACGCATCGAGATCTTCAAGATTCACCTCAACCGCCGGGGGGTGGACCCGGCCCGGATCAACCTGGAACAACTGACGGCATTCACGATTGGTTGGACTGGGGCCGAAATCGAACAGTGTGTGGTGTCGGCCCTGATCAAAGCGCGCCTGGCGGACGTGGAGGTCAGCGGGGAAGATCTGATTAGCGTCGCCGCGAAGATTGTCCCGCTGTCGCGCACTATGAAAGAGCAGATCACTCAGATTCGAAGCTGGGCGTTTGAGCGCGCCGTGCGCGCGTCTGTCCGTCCTGACGGGCGATAAGTCTCATTGTCGTACTTGAAAATCGAACAAAAGTGTTCGAGAATCGAATAGTGAAGGGAAGTGAGTTTCTCCGCAAAGCGAAAGCGATCGCCAAGCGGACGAAGCGAGCGTTTCGTTGGGTTCCGGAACGCGGCGCCGGCAGCCACGGTACACTCTACGTCGGTGATCGATTCACCGTGGTGAAGGATCTCAAGAAGGAACTCGGACCCGGTCTGTTGGCCGGCATGTGCAAGCAACTCGGTATCCGTAAGGAGGATCTCTGATGTTCACAGCCACCTATCCAGCCAGCTTTATCCGTGAGGAAAACGGCAAAGGGTTTTACGTCCGTTTCCCGGATGTGCCTGAAGCCCTGACTGGAGGCGACGATCTCGACGATACTCTTACGCAGGCCGCGGACTGCCTGGCTGAAGCAATAGCGGGCCGCATCAGGCGGGGCGACGACATCCCGAAGCCCTCCAAGCCCAAACGCGGCCAGCGCTTGATCGGCGTGCCGCTATACCTGGCGCCGAAGCTCGCCTTGTATCTGGCAATGCGCGAGCACGGCATGCGTAATACCGCACTGGCCAAACGCCTCGGCGTGAGCGAAACCGTGGTCCGGCGCATGCTCGATCCTAAACACGACACAAAGCCAGAGAGAATTCAAGCGGCACTGGCGGCGCTCGGCAAGCGGATCGTCGTGATGTTCGAGGACGCGGCGTAGAGGCGTCAATCCCGCGGCTCTTACCGCACCGCCATCGTAATGCCCGCCTGGCTCTTCGCCGTCCCGATCTGCACCACCACCGGCACCGCGGATCCGGGCGTCACACTACTCGGAACCTCCACGTTAATCTGCGTCAGGCCCGCGACCGATTGAGGGGCGCCCCCGCTATAGTCCACTGTGGCAGGCAGGCCGCCGATCGTGACGCTGACATCCTGGGTCAGTATGGGCAGCGGCGTCGTACTGGGAATGATGGATCCGTCCACGGTCGCAGGGTTCGTGAGCCCGCCTCCGGTGCAATAAATCGACACCACGGAGCCCTTCGCGGCCGGGTTGGTACCGGAGTTGAGGGAGGTGTCCTGATTGAGGATCGCACCGGGACCGAGGCCCGAAGCATCCAGTGAGAAGATCCCCGGCGTGGCGGGTTGAACCGGCATGGCGATGGCGGCGGAAACTACGCCGAACCGCACCTGCACGTTGGTGCTGTTCTTGCCGGCGAGTCCATACGGCGCCATGGCGCTGACTTGACCTTGGGAGGTGTAAATCATGGGCGCCGCTGCTCCGTCAAACAACACTTGCGTGCCGGCAATGGAGGTCGGGAACGATCCGGCTGTAGTGAGTTGATACAGAGTCAGGCTGGCCGGCCCCATGTTGGATCCAAAAATCGTGACGATCTCCCCAGGTGAGACAGCGCTCGCGGCATAGCTGGCGGCATTCGCCACTGCTGTCACCACAGGCGCCGGCGGCCCGGCCGCGGGCTGTGTAACTGTGAACAACAGCCCGCCGACCGTGCCCGCCGGGGTGACGTGGATGTTGCCGGTACGGGTGGCCAGGCTGTTCGCCAGAACGTGATACGTAATGCCCCCGTTGCCGCTGCCCGCGCTGGCGGTGATCAGCATCCAGCTCACATCGCTGGCGGCGGTCCAGCCGCAGCCGTTGCCGGTCGATACCAGCACTCTGCCGTTGCTCGATGCGGAATCGGCCGTTGCGCTGGAAGCCGAAAGTGTCAGGTTGGCAGGCGAGCCGCCCTGCTGGATGGCAACCGTGGGCGGATTCGGCAAGCCGGTCTGGATCGTAATCAGGCCGCTGCGCCCGGTCACGCAGCCGTTGGCGCCAATGGTGTAATTGACTGTGCCGCTGGTGGCGCCGTTTGCGCCGTTAGGCAACTGTATCCAACTCTGATCGGAGGACGAGGCCTGCCAGGAGCAGTCGGCCGTCACTTGAAACGCGCCCGTTCCCCCACCTACCGGATAGTTCGCCGATGTGGAGGAAACCGAAAAGTTGCATCCTCTGCCGGACTGTGCAACCACCACGACGATGCCGGCAACCGTCATGGCGCCCTTTCTATCCGCGCCAACGGGATTAGGGTCCGCGGTCCAACTCACCGTACCCACGCCAAAGCCCGAGGAGCCCGACGTGATGTGCAGCCAAGTGACCCCGGGGCCCACCGACGCGCTCCATGAGTTGCAGAAAATGCCGCCGGTTGGAGTGACGGAAATACTGTCTGCGCCGGTGAAGGCCTGGTTACCGATGGCGAAGGCAGTCGGGGTCACCGTAAAGGTGCAGGTAGTCTGGCCGAACGCCGGCGCGGCGAACGCCAGAGCGGCGACAAAGAGCCTCATTGTTTTCATGTTAGCGCGTCATCCTCATGTTAGGGCTTCATGGCACGCTTTCAGGATTTCAACCGAGCCGGGAGTGTCGCCGTGAACGCAGACCGTTTGCACATTTGCCTCGCGGGCCAAGCGCAGCGCCTGGGCCGCCGCGGCTTGAGGCTCCGTGATCAGGGCGTCTGGAAACTTGCGCGAGCGCAGGGCGCCGTCGGGTTCGTAGCGGCGGTCGGCGAAGGCTTCCCCGGCAACCGCCATGCCCATTTGCCGCCACACCTCCAGCATGGGCGAACCGGCGAGGCCGAAAAGAATCACCCGCGAATTCCACTGGCCTACTCCATTGGCGATAGCGCGCGCCACTTCCGCATTGCGCACCGCCACGTTGTACAGCGCCCCGTGCGGCTTCACGTGAACGATCTGGGCGCCCAGCCCGCGCACCACGGCATCCAGGCGCTCAATCTGCCGGCACACCGTACGTTCGATTTCGGCGGCAGCCATGGGGATTTCGATGCGGCCGAAATTGGCGCGGTCGGGGTAACCGGGATGGGCGCCGATGCGGACACCGCGCTCGATCGCCAGGCGCGCGGTGCGCTCCATCGTGGCCTCATCCCCGGCGTGGCCGCCGCAGGCGATATTGGCGGACGTGATGTACTGCATCAGGGCGGCTTCGTGTTGGGCGTCTTCCAGTTCGCCCATGTCGCAGTTCAGATCGACGATCATATCAGAGAGTACAGCCACCGCTCCTGGTCGCGCAGCAGTTCGACCGCGTCCTCCATGGCGATGCACTCAAACCGCACTTCGTCGCGCGGGCGCAATTGGCCCAGGCGCCAGAAGTCCGCCGAAATCACATTGGCCGGTTTGGGATATCCGCCGGTGGTCTGGTGTTCCACGAACAGCACGATGGGCTGTCCGTCGGGCGGCGCCTGGACCGCGCCCAACGGCACGCCTTCGGTGATCATCTGGCCGCTGGGGCTGGGGATGGGATCGCCGCGCAGCCGTATGCCCATCCGGTTCGACTCTTCGCTCACCGTCCAGACGCCGGCGTATAACTCATCCCGGAACAATGCGGCTTGCGGCCCCGCCGTGACGCGCAGCAGGCCGTTGTACTCCCTCCGCTGCGACCCGGAGGGTCGCGGGTACAGGCGTACGGCTTCATCGCCGATCGGGAGCACATCGCCTTTGCGCAACGCGCGGCCGCCCACGCCCGTCATCAGGTGGACGGACGCACTGCCCATCGTCTTGGGCACCGCTATGCCGCCGCGCACGGCGAGGTAGCAGCGCGCGCCCGATTGCGTTGGCCCGCAGCGAACGGTCTGCCCGGCCCTGATTTCGACGGCGCTCCACAGCGGCAGTCCGGCTCCGAAATCCGAACCGGTCAGCGCAATCACGGCGGCGGTTTCAAATTCAAAGACGCCTCCCACGAGCGTCATTTCGAGTGCGGCGGCATTCTCCGCGTTGCCCACCAGAAGGTTGCCCGCGCGCAGCGCCAGAGCGTCGGCCGCGCCCGAAGCCGAGACTCCGAAATGCGCCCAACCGAAGCGGCCCAGGTCCTGAACCGTGCTGAGGAAGCCGGGCGAAATCACGCGAAAGGCGTTCAGAGTCCAGCCTCCGCCGTGGGAACGAAGCGCACGCGGTCGCCCATGCGCAACAAGGGAGGCGGCGAGCTGCTCAGGTCGAACAGCGGCAGCGGCGTGCGTCCGATAAGCCGCCAGCCGCCCGGTGAGGCCAGGGGATAGATTCCGGCCTGGCTGCCCCCAATGGCCACGCTGCCCGTAGGCACGTGCTTGCGCGGCGCGGAAAGGCGCGGCGTGGCGAGTTCCGGAGGCAGGCCGCCCAGGTACGGAAAGAACGTCGAGAAGCCCACGAAGTAGACCAGGTAATCGGCGGCGGCGTGCAGTTGGATCACGCGCTCGGCCGAGAGGCCGGTGTGGCGCGCCACGTCCGGAAGGTCCGGACCGAATTCGCCGCCGTAGCGGACCGGGATCTCGACCACGCGCGGCAACTCCGGGGCCCGGTCGCGGTGCGCTGCCCATTGCTCGCGGACCAACGCTTCCACACCGGAATGAGTGTACAGCCGCGGATCGAAATCCACCAGCACGGAAGCGTAAGCCGGATGCACATTCAGGATGCCGCGCACGCCCGCCAGGCAACCGGTGAGCCGCACGACCGCCTGGTGCGCCTGGATTGAGATTTGGTCGCCAACCGAGATAGAGAGCGATCGATCGCTGGCCGGCCTGATGGTCACTTCCAGGTGATGTTATCACCCTTACCGGGCGGTGTTCACCGCGGGCGCCAGCAACTCCTTCAGCTTGGTTTCCATTTGGCTCGCGGTGAATGGCTTGGCCAGCAGGAAGTGTCCCTTCTCCACGACATACGTCTGCACCACGCGGCTGTGATCGTACCCGGACATGTAGAGCACTTTCAAACCGGGTTGCAGTTCGGTGAGCTCGTCCGCCAGGACCGGGCCGCCCATGCCGCTCATCACAACGTCGGTAATGAGCAGATCTATGGGACCGTTGTGTTTCTTATAGACGGCGAGGGCGCGCTGTCCGGTGTTGGCAGACAGCGCCGTATATCCGAAATGGCCAACCATGGCGCAGACAAGCTTACGAATCTCCGCCTCATCGTCAACCACGAGAATGGTCTTCCTGGGTTCCGCATCAGACATGGCGCTCTGAGTCTACAAGCGAGACTTGGCGTGCGGCAATGCTATCCGCGGCGTGATTTGTGTTGGTGGATACCGATATTCCCTCGATCTTGTGCGTAGGAACACGCGATCGCGCGATTAATCCAGATCCGCCATGGCGAGTTTCGGGCTCAGCAGGTGAATGATCCCCAGGGCGATCAGGTATCCGCAACCCGCGAACATGAACAGCGGCAGATAGCTGTGGGTCAATTGCACGATATATCCGGTGGCAATTTGGACCAGGACTCCGCCGAGCGAACCCGCGGTGCCGCCAATCCCCACCACGCTTCCCACCGCGGCGCGCGGAAAAAGATCCGATGCCAGCGTGAACAGATTGGCCGACCAGCCCTGATGTACGGCGGTGGCGAGACTGACCAACCCCACCACTACCCACAGATTCGTGGAATACGGCGCGTATAAGACCGGAAGCACGGAGAGGCCGCAAATCAGCATGGCGGTCTTGCGCGCGGAATTCAAGGTCCAGCCGCGCTTGAGCAGACCGCCCGAAAGCCACCCGCCCGCAATGCTGCCCACGCTCGACGCGTTGTAAACCACGATCAACGGAATCATGATATCGGTCAACGAAAGCTTAAAGGTCTCTTGCAGATATTTGGGGAGCCAGAAAAGGTAGAACCACCAGATGGGGTCGGTGAGAAACTTTCCGATAGCAAAGGCCCAGGTCTCCGGCTTCGGAAACAGCCGCATCCATGGATAGGATAAGGCTTTGTCCGGCGGATCGCTTTGAATGAGCGCGAGTTCCTCTTTGGAGCATTTGGATTGATCCTCGGGTTTGCGATAGAGGGCCAGCCAGAAGGCCAGCCAGATGAAGCCGAGCGCCCCGGTGGCCAGAAACGCCGATTGCCACCCATAGCGGGCGGCGAGCGGCGGAACCGTCAGGAATGCCACCACGGCTCCGATATTCGCCCCGGAATTGAAGAAGCCCGTGGCGAGCGCCCTCTCCCGCTTCGGGAACCATTCGGCCACCGTCTTGATACAAGCCGGGAAGTTGGCGGCTTCGCCCAGACCCAGGAGGGCCCGCGCGATGCCGAACGTGAACGCCGAAGCCGCCGCCGCATGGGCCATGGCGGCGAAGCTCCAGAGCGTGACCGCGATCGCAAATCCCTTGCGCGTGCCCAGGCTATCGATCAACCGGCCGGCGGCCACCAGGCCGATGGCGTAGGCCGCCTGGAAGGACGCGGTGATGTAGCCGTAGTCGATGCTGGTCCAGCCGATGCCGGTCTCAAGCGTCTTGGCCAGGATGCTGAGCACCTGCCGGTCCACGTAATTAATGGTGGTGGCAAAGAAAAGCAGCGCGCAAACCGTCCAGCGAATGCGCGACGCGGCGGGCCTGACGGAGGTGGCCATGAACGCTCCGATTATAGCCGGTGTGCGGCGTGCGCCTAGTGCCCCTGCCCGGCTAACCGCAGCTCATCCTCAAGCTCGTAAATCTTGTCTTCGAGGACCCGCGTAGGCGTGCCCGCTGCCTTGGCGTCGTCAAGCTTCTTCTTTGCCGCCGCCAGCCTTTTCTGCAGCCCCGCAACTTTTGGGTCGGGCTTCGGGTCCGGCTTCTGCGCCTTCGGCTCTTCGCGCGGAGCGGCCTTGCCCGCCGCTTTCGGCTGGGCCGCCTTCTTCGCCCTGGCTTTGGCATGCGCCTTGTACCGGAACGCAGTGACGCCCGGCGGCGGCTTCAGGGGACCGCCGAAATCCGACCGGTATTCTTCGGCGATCTCCACCGCCCCGGTGAGCAATTCGCAAAACCGCGATTCCATTGCCTGTTTCTCCTGAACCCGCAAGTCCCGGCCCTGCTGCTTCCACTATTGATAATCGGAAATTACGTTGTTCATGGGAGTGAAGCTATTATACTCGTCAGTGCGCGATCGCCTTGCCCGGCAGCGCGTTGGTCATCTTGCCCTCGTCGATCACCGGTACGCCGTTGACCAGCACGAATCGCATACCTTCCGATAGCTGGTTGGGCTTATCGAATGTGGCCGCGTCGTGAATGGTCTCGGGGTCGAACACCACCACATCGGCCCACATTCCGGCCTTCAGAACTCCACGGTCCGCCAACCGCATCCTTTGCGCCGGCAGGGCGGAGAACTTGCGAATGGCATCCTCCAGCGTTAGCTTCTTTTCTTCCTGTACGTACTTCCGCAGAATTCGCGGGAACGTCCCATAGGCCCGCGGATGCGGATGCTGCTTGCCCAGCAACCCGTCGGGACCGGTGCCCTGCGAATCGTTGCAAATGGAAACCCACGGCTGTTGCAGCCCCAGCGCCACGTCCGGCTCCGACATCATGAAATATGCCACGCTGGTGAACGCCTCATCTTCAATCAGCAGGTCGAACACGGTGTCGATCGGGTCCTTATTCCAGATCTTGGCGATCTCCGCGATGGTTTTCCCCTGGAGCGGCATCAGCTTGGGATTCTGCACCGCGCCCACCATGAACGATTGCGGCCCCTCCACCTGCTGCCACTCATTATTCCAGTCGCTCGAGGGCGTCTCCATTTCTTTCCGGATGCGCGCGCGCATCGCGGGATCTTTCAGCCGTTCGATCAGTTTCTTGTCCCCGCCATCGTGCGCCCACGGCGGAACGATCGCCGAAAACGAATTGAAGGCGGCGGGATAGGCGTAGGTGTCGGCAGCCACGTCCACCCCCGATTTGCGGGCTTCCTCGATATGCGCCACGATCTGCGGCATTCGTCCCCAGTTGGACTTGCCCGCCGCCTTGAGGTGCCAGATTTCAACCGGAATTTTCGCCTCTCGTCCAATGCGAAAGGCTTCATCGAGCGCCGCCATGATACCGGCGCCCTCATCGCGAATGTGCGACGCATAACTGCCGCCGAACTTCGACGCCTCCGCGGCCAGCGCGATCAATTCCTCCGTCCTGGCATAAGGCGCCGGCGCATATTGCAGCGACGTCGAAAGGCCAACCGCCCCATCGCTCATGGCCTCGCGCACGAGCGCCTTCATGCGCTCCAGTTCGGCCGCGGTGGGCGCCCGATTGTCGTCGCCGAGCACCATGCGCCGCACCGACGTCGCGCCCACGTAGCTGGCCAGGTTGATTCCCATCCCCTGCTTGCGCAGGCGGGCGAAATACTCGCGAAACGTCCGCCAGTCGGGCTGAACTCCGTAGTGCTCATACGTCACATGGTCGGCCTTCGCGATGGCATCGTTGAGCGGCGCAACTGAGTTGCCCTCGCCCGTAATCTCCGTGGTAATCCCCTGAAAAATCTTGGACGGCAGGTGCGGATTCACCAGAATCGTGATCTCCGATTGCCCCAGCATATCGATAAAGCCCGGCGCCACCACCATCCCGCGCGCGTCAATCGAACGCCGGGCCGGTACAGCTCCCAGGTTACCGATGGCGGCAATCTTGCCAGCGCGAATGGCCACGTCGCCCGCGTACCACGGCGACCCCGTGCCATCAATAATCCGCCCATTGCGAATCACCAGGTCATACGGGTTGAGGGCGGCGGCGAACAACAAGACAGGGAGCAGAATCGGCATACGGAGAAGTATACGGTAAGGACGTCGTGCCCGCATGCCCGTAAGGTCCGGGTCTTGCGGAAATGCGGGAATAGCAGGCCAGGAGGCCCGCTCCACGGTGCTAACCTAAACCCGATGACCGATGCCTTCACCGCGGCTGAGCGCGCCATCTTCCGCCGTCTCTCCGCCCCCGAAAAAATCCAGCGCTTCCTCGACGGCCTGGCTTACAACAAGGAGGCCCTCGGCCCCACCTGCCGATCGCCTCGCCGCGTGCTCCGCGACCGCACCGCCCAATGCATGGAAGGCGCCCTGTTCGCCGCCGCCGCGCTACGCCTGATCGGCCACCCGCCCCTGCTGCTCGATTTCGAAGCCGTGCGCGACGACGACCACGTGCTGGCCATCTTCCGCCAGCGCGGGCATTGGGGCGCCGTCGCGAAATCCAATTACTCCGGACTCCGCTACCGCGAACCGGTCTATCGAACCCTGCGCGAGTTGGCGATGTCCTACTTCGAGCATTACTACAATCTGAAAAGGGAGAAAACGCTGCGCAGCTATTCGCGTCCCGTAAACCTGCGGCGTTTCGATTCCATCGGCTGGATGACGTCCCTGGAAGATGTCTGGGCGGTGCCGGAATACTTGTGCACCATCGCGCACACGCCGCTGCTGGCGAGGCAATTGGCGCCGCGCTTAAGCCGCGTGGACGACCGTTTATTTGCCGCCGGCCTGGTAGGCCTTGTGAGCTGACTCGCGGCGCGATTTCACGATCTGGATCAGCGTAGGCAGCAGCGACAGGAAAACGATCGCCAGGATCACCTTGTCGAAGTTTCGCCGGATGAACGGCACACCGCCCAGCTCGTACCCCAGCGTGGTCATCATGAAGATCCAGCCGACGCCGCCGCATATACTGAACGGCAGGAACTTGAAGTAAGGCATCCGGCCCACGCCAGCGATGAACGCCGCGAACGTCCGCAC